>Ga0210016_1002571_pt1 | contig 16454 bp, 20 predicted proteins | sample CryGeyCG2014_300_FD_185454 | JGI IMG/M metagenome (GOLD analysis project Ga0210016, IMG submission 185454) | Groundwater microbial communities from aquifer - Crystal Geyser CG02_land_8/20/14_3.00 (SPAdes) (version 2) | ecosystem: Environmental > Aquatic > Deep subsurface > Groundwater | place... | reverse complement strand
CGGTCCATACCCGCCGATCCTCTGCAAGTACGGAAAACAACATATTCAGCGCCTTGGGATGTTCGGGACGGTTAATCTCCTCCAGATGGATCACGCAGCCGGGGGTCTGGATAGCTTGAGGAAAGAGGAACTTTTGGTAATATGTCTCCCCGCCTTTTAGTTTATATTCACCGAACAACTGTCCCGGCTCGGAGAGGATACCCACCTGGAATGTGGCAAACGGTCTTTTATTTCGCGCCGCAAATTGTCTTACCAGTGTAGATTTACCACAGCCCTGCTTCCCCGCGACAAGTACATTCACCGGATGTTTTTTGGACAGTTTCTCCATTCTTTCTAAGTTCACAATCTCATGCTCCGGCATAAAAAAGTTTTTTTCCGCCTCCGGAATCGCGACTGAAATATCAAATTCTGTCATAATTAACCTCTATTCCCTTCCTTCAAAACCAGAGCCGCCAATCGTGGCCTGGATACCGGCATCCCGGTAAATATCGAGGAAAGGGTTCAAAAACGATGGTTCCATGGCCTCCATCCCGGTGTATACCCAATCTTTTCCCAGCCAGCGGTACTTGTCCTGGCACCAGTTGTGGAAAGGCAATAGGTCTACCCTCTCTACCGGCTTTGGCAGGGACTTTAGAAAGTCTACAACTCGCAAGTGGTAGTCTAACTGATCGTTATAATCTGGTATCACGGGGATGCGAACCCATATCGCCTGCCCGTTTTCGGAAATTTTTTTCAGATTCGAAAGTATCAGCTCGTTTCCCACACCGGTCATCCTTTTATGTTCGGCAGAATCAAGGTGCTTCAGATCATATAAGACAATATCCACATTCTTTAATATCGGTTCCAAAACCTCCCAGGGACAGTGTCCACTGGTGTCCAGATCGGTGTACTCAGCCTCAAAACCGCAGTTCTCACAAGTCATCTTCATCTCGTGACCCTCCATAAATGGTTAAGATTGAGTAAAAGGATCATCATTTCCTTACCATTGCCGTACCACATTTAGAACAATTTATCTGAAAGCAGGGGAGACCTACCTGATGTGGGACTGTGGCGCCGCACTTGGGACAGGTGCACTCCCCAGAGGGACCAGCGCCTGGCCTCGTGCCACCCATTCGGCCTGCGCCCCTGCCTCCTCTGCCCATCCCTCTTCCAGTTCCCGGGCCTCCTCCTCCGGGAGGTCCTGTTCCATCTCCTCGCGGCATATCTTTCTTTCCTCCTTTCTATCTAATAATCAGTCTTTATTTTAGGACTTTCTTTACCTTCGAGATTTTTTCAGGAGCGGGATTGACCAAAATGGGCGCCTGCGGAAGGGCCCGAGGCAAAAGGCTGCAACCTTCCGCTTTTATAGCTTTCCAACGCCTCCCTGACCTTGCCGGTGACCCCTGTAATTATCTTTATACCGGCAGCCTGCAATGTATGGTACGCATTCGGCCCCACATTTCCGGTGAGAACAACTTCTACCCCTTTATTGGCCACAACCTGGGCTGCCTGGATCCCTGCTCCACCAGAAGCGGCGATCTGGGCATTCTCTAGCGACTCAAATTCCATGGTATCCGGATCAACAATGGTAAAGTATTGACACCGGCCAAAGCGAGGATCAACCCCGGCATCCAAACCCTGGCCGGCAGCAGTGATACATATCTTCATTGAATTCATCATCCCTCCTTTCAATTGTAGTGGATGTCATGCTCAAATATCCTCCCACATTCTATTGGCTTTCTCTTTCCAACTCGCTTACCCGGTTATCAATCCGATTCAGTTCCTCTTTTAACGCCTGGGCCTGGCTTCTCAAAAATTCTCTCTCCTGATCCGGGGTTACGGGAGACCCAAAGGGTAGCATCCCTGCCCCGGCAGGGAAAAGCATCCGCCCCATCCACCATCGCCCCATGCCTCTGCCCATTCCAAAGCCTCTGCCAAAACCTCTTCCCCATCCAAAACCGCCATAAGGATAAGCCTGGTACGGAGCATAAGGGTATCCTCCATAGGGGGTTCTCATTCCCGCCATTGAGGGATTGCAGAATCCCCTTCCACCTCCGGTCATTGGGCCAAGCCCCCTCGGTCCGGTTCCGTCAAATCCTGGCATACCTCTCACCTCCTTTTAGTGATCGCAGACATTTGCCCCGGTCTCTAATCGGTCATTGATAAAATCTTCCAATACCCGATCTATCAAACCGGAGGCCCCTGTGATAACAATAATCCCTTTTTCGGCAAACAATCCCTGCGCCCTTCCTCCCATACCACCGGCAATGATGCAACCTACCCCCTTCTCGGCCAGGAATACCGGCAAGAAGCCAGGTTCATGGCCCGGGTTATCAATCAAAGCGCTGGTTATCACACTTCCATCCTCTACCTCAGCAATGGTATAGGATCGGCAATGGCCGAAATGCTGGGAAACCATGTTGCCATCAGTAGCAACGGCTACCTTCATACTTTACACCTCCTCTATTAAAGTTTTTTTATCCTTCAACATCGCTTTCACCCTGGAAATACCGGTACGCGTGTCCTTCATTGCTTGCGCTCCCGACCCGGGACTGTTCACGAATTCCTCACATTTCTTGCTTATCTTAAGAAATGCCTCTGCCGCCCTGGAATTTGGAAGACTTTCCACAAACGGGAGCCCCTTGTCGCAGTTCTCGACAATATCCGGATCAAAGACGATCCTCCCGAGAAACGGCACATTAAGTTCCCGCGCCGCCTTCTGGCCGCCTCCCACCTTGAAGAGGTTGATCGTTTTCCCACAGTGAGGGCAAGAAAACCCGCTCATATTCTCCACGATCCCTACCACGGGGATCTTCAGCATCCGGCTGAAAGTCACCGCCTTCCTCGCATCAAGGAGAGCTACATCCTGGGGAGTAGTAACGATAACGGCGCCGTCAACCTCTCCGATCAACTGAGCGACACTCAAAGGTTCATCACCGGTCCCCGGGGGGAGGTCCACGATGAGGTAATCGAGATCACCCCATGAGACCTCGCTTAAAAACTGTTTAAAGGCCCCGTGCTTAAGTGGTCCCCGCCAGACAACAGGGCTATCGGGATCGGGGAGCAGAAAGGCCATACTAACCACCTTGAGATTCGGATAGTAGGCGACAGGTTCTATCCTGTCAGGTGATCCTTCAAGTCTTTTCAAATCCAGCCCTAACATCTTTGGCACATCAGGGCCGTGTAGATCCGCATCGAGGATTCCCACTTCCCGCCCATCTCTTGCGAGGGCTACTGATAGGTTGACAGCTACCGTGCTCTTGCCTACCCCTCCCTTTCCGCTCATGACCATAAACTTATGCCTTATCTTACCCATCGTCTTCTTCAACAACTTTTCCGCATGGTCTTCCTTTGCCTGCTCCGAGCAGCCGCCTTCCTGACCACAGGTCTCACACGTAGAGTCTTTATCGCATCTTTCCTGGCTCATGATGTCTCCTCTCAACTGTTCTTCCTCTCACCCTCCATCCACGGTGGTCTAAAAAACATGCCCTTTCTCTTTCTTTCCCTGCCTCCCCTTTTGTACGCCCGGAAACCCGGCTGGAGTTTCCCATCGAGAAACAGGCTTAGGGCCTCGTTGGCCTCGCCGGCAATCTCAGGAATAACCGATATTCCCAGATTCTCAAGCTGACGATGGCAAAACCCGTCTATCCCTCCGCAGATAACGGTATCAACCCCCAGGGAGGAGAGCCGGTTAAACCACTGGGGAAGGGCTAAGCCATCCATGGATATCCTCTCTTGAGAAACGACCTCCCCTTTCTCTATAGTTAAAATCCACATTTCAGGGGAAAAACCAAAACGGGGAGAGATCCAATTGCCGAAAAGGGGCATGGCAACCTTCATCTTCCACCTCCATAACTATAAGTGTAGCAATGAGTATGCCAGGGCGAAATAATTGGAGGGATACATTAAAAGATGTAGCGATTACAGTATGTTATAATAATCTAAGATCTCGGAAGAAAAGGGAAAGGAGGGATATTTGGGTGCAAAAATGCATCACGTTGCATGCAATAGTTGCATAAATGCAATCGCCATCCGTGTTTAAAGGCCGTACTTCTTGATCTTTCTCCATAGTGTTGAGCGGTTGATCCTTAATTCCCGGGCAGTTGCCATTCTATTTCCATGGCGCTTTTCCAGGGTTCTCCGGATTAACTCTGCCTCAGCATTCTTTAAGGGATGGCTCATGGTTGGTTTTGGGGGAATTTCTCTCTCCCTGAGACCCCGAATAAGTTCTGGGGGTAGGTGTTTTACCTCGATGATCTTGTCTTTACAGAGGACAAAGGCATGTTCGATGATATTTTCCAGTTCCCGTACGTTACCGGGGAAGTCATATCTCATCAGAAATTCCATTGTAGCGTCGGAAACTCCAACGATGTCCTTCTCTTTTTTTAAATTGAACTTGTGAATAAAATTCTCCATAAGAAGGGGGATATCTTCCCTCCGTTTGGAAAGAGGAGGAAGTTCAATCTTAACCACATTAAGCCGATAAAAGAGGTCCTCCCTGAAACTTCCGGTTTTAACCAGATCGGAGAGGTTTCTGTTGGTGGCAGTTATTATCCTTACATTAGCCTTCATTGGGGTTGTTCCTCCCAGGGGTTCATACTCCCTCTCCTGTAAGACACGAAGGATTTTTACCTGAAGAGCAGGAGACATATCCCCTATCTCGTCCAGAAAGATGGCGCCTCCTTCTGCCAGGGTAAATCGGCCTGGTTTATCTCTCCTGGCATCGGTAAATGCCCCTTTAACATACCCAAAAAGTTCGGACTCAAGAAGGGTATCAGGAAGCGCTCCACAGTTTACCTTCACATAGGGATGGCTTTTCCTGTGGCTCAGGTTGTGGATAGCTCTGGCAAAAAGCTCTTTACCCGAACCACTGGGCCCCTGGATCAGGACGGTGGAGTCACTTTCGGCAATATCCGGGAGGATATGGAATATCTCCTGAATTTGATGATTCTTACTAACGATGTCCTCAAGGGAATACTGTCTCGATATCTCCTTCTTTAACTCTTCTACCACCGAGAGGTCTCTAAAGGTTTCCACCGCGCCAATAACCTCTCCTTTCTCGTTTTTGAGTACAGATGTACTGATGCTCACCGGTATTTCTTTACCCCTTTTGTTGAGGATATTAACGGGTAAGTTGATGATAGCCTTGCCTGTCTTTAAGGTCTGCCTGAGGGCGCAGTGAGTCTGGCAGATACTGGCTCTGAAGATATTGAAGCAATACTGCCCGATAGCCTCATCTCTACTAAAGCCCGTGATTTCTTCTGCCGCTCGGTTAAAGGAAGTAATCTCGTCCTGGTCATTGATGGTGAAGACCCCATCAGCTACACTATCCAGGATGATATTGAAAAAGGAAGCGCCCTTGTCTGCCCGCATGGCTTATTTACCGCCTATAATTAGGATATGACAAAACTCTCAGCAACGACTTATTTAGTTACCCTGAAACAGGAGGAATGGAACTCTGATAGACTTATACATTACAAGGGACGCCGAGTCTCACGAAAACCTAAACAGTAAACTCCTTAATAAGTAAAATGGAAGAAAATGATAAACCTCCCGGCCACGACGGAGCGTGGCCCTCCTCTATAACCCCTTAAGGCTGGTTCCATGTCCAGTCCCTATGGGCTACCACTTTGTTTACTATTCCTAATCTCTCCGCCTCTTTTGCGTCAATTACATCTCTCATAAAATATAATTCGAGGGCCTTTGCCGGACCAACCAGTCGGGGAAGAAAATAGAGCCTACCGTAATCCAAAACTAATCCCATATTTATAAAGCCCTCTCTCAATTTGGCTTTCTCAGAGGCAATCCTGAGATCACAGGCGAGGTCACCTCCCGCATGGCTGGGGTTTTTATTCAAGCTCAACGGTGGAGAACCTTTATAGCTTCAAACCCTCAGCTACAGATCCACCTAACTCCGGGTCAGCTTTAACCAGATTCTCAATTACGCGCTTTTGAATCGCCTTGTCAATGCGCATGAGGTCCGCTGTGAAATTGTCCACAAGATGTCCCCTGTCCATCTTGCCCAGCGAACGATATTTCTCCCCTGCCTGTTGAAAATCGTTTGTCAGGCTGATCTTACTACGAGTCACTTCCCCCTCGACACGATATATAGGTGGGACGCCCATCGGATCCTCCTTAGGCATACCGCCACCCAGGCTATTGGGCTCGTAATTTACCGGCCCGCTGAATTCTCCCGACTGCATGGCTCCATCGCGTTGATTGTTGTTGACCGGCACAAGGGGACGGTTAACGTGAATCTGCAGGTAGTTCGCACCCAACCGGTGACGTTGAGTATCAGCGTAGGAAAATGTCCGTCCCTGGAGCAACTTGTCGGCGGAAAACTCGATCCCCGGAACAATGCTGGCGGGACAGAAAGCCGCCTGCTCCACTTCGGCGAAGAAGTTTCCCGGGTTGCGATTCAGCGCCATTTTACCTACCGGCATCAACGGAAATTTCTTCTCAGGCCACGTTTTTGTGGAATCGAGCGGATCAAAATCCTGTTTAAATTCCTCGGCGATATCCATCAACTGGACACAGATTTCATACTCAACCTCTCCGCCGCCCGCGATCGTTTCCCAGAGATCACGGATAAGATAATCGGGATCGAGACCGGCCAGCCTGGCAGCCTCGTGACGATCGAGATTATGTACACCTAACTTCGGTTTCCAGTGATATTTCACGTACACGGCTTTTCCCCCGGCGTTCACCCACATATACGTGTTGACGCCAAAACCTTCCATCATCCGATAGCTTTTCGGCGTTCCCCGGTCGGAGAAGAGCCAGACGATCATGTGGGTCGCCTCCGGTGTCAGGGAAATGAAATCCCAAAAGCGGTTATGCGCGGAAGAGGCCGAGGGGATATTGTTATCCGGCGCCCCCTTGAAGGCATGTACCATATCCGGAAACTTGACGGCATCCCTGATGAAAAATACGGGGAGATTATTGCCTACCAGGTCGTAATTGCCGTCTCCGGTATAGAACTTGACGGCAAAGCCACGCGGATCACGAACGGTATCAGCGGAACCACGTCCCCCGGTAACAGTCGAAAACCGCACAAAGACGGGGATTTTCTCCTTCGGATTCTGAAGAAATTTTGCCTTCGTGTAGGTTTTCATGTTCCTGTAAACCTGAAAATAGCCATACGCCCCTGCTCCTTTGGCATGCACAACTCTTTCGGGAATACGCTCTCTATCAAAATGAGCCAGCTTCTCGATAAACAGGACATCTTGCAGCAATACGGGACCGCGTTCGCCTATGGTCTGTGAATTTTGGTTGTCGGAAATCGGAACTCCCTGATTGGTGGTTAAATATCTTTCTTTTTTCATGATGCCACCCTCCTCTCATTTTACTTTTAAGTAACGGGGGTAATCATTATTGGGCCTCGACAGAGCGTGATCCCCCTCCCGGCCACGACGGAGCGTGGCCCTCCTCTATGACCCCTTGAAGACCGGCTCCCTTTTTTCCAAAAAGGCCCTTACCCCTTCCCGGTGATCTTCCGTTTTCAGGCAAATGCTATTGGCATTCGCCTCCAGATCCAATTCGGTTACCATGTCCATGTTGAGCCCCTTGTAGAGAATATCCTTGATCATTCCCAGGGCCAGGGGGGATTTTTTCGCTATCCTGTTTGCCAGTTCATAGGTGGTTCTTTCCGCCTCCTCATGGGGCGCCACCTTGTTTACTATTCCTAACCTCTGTGCCTCTTTTGCGTCAATTACATCTCCCGTAAAGTATAATTCGAGGGCCTTTGCCGGACCAACCAGCCGGGGAAGAAAATAGAGCCCACCGTAATCCGAGACCAACCCCATATTGATGAAGCCCTCCCCGAACCTGGCCTTTTCAGAGGCGATCCTCAGATCACAGGCGAGGGCTATGTTGCATCCCGCCCCGATAGCGGGGCCATTTACCAGGGCAATCACCGGTTTTTCCAAACCCCGAATATTTTCTACTATCTTATGGGCAACATTACGCACAAATTCCCTTCTCTCAACCAAACCGACTTCCACACTCAGACGTTCCATCTCTTTCAGATTTCCACCGGCACAAAAGGCCTTACCCGCGCCGGTCACAACCAATACCCTGATATTCTTATCCGTTTTCACATCTTGTACGGCATCCAGTACATTTTCACGCATCCTGCCGCCAATTGCGTTGAGACTGTCCGGTCTGTTGAATATTATTGTGGCAACTCCCTCCTCTTTTCTCAATATTATGTCTTCATAAGCCATATCGTTTTCCTCCTATGCTTCAAAGGCGAGAAAGGTTTTCATGTTTTCTCCTTCTGTCCGATGGAGAAATTTTGCGGTAAGAGGCATCCCCACTTTTATAGTTTCGGGATTTTTCGTATCAAGGCCTTCGATGCGCGCATCAATCTTTACCCCCTCTTCAAATTCCACGACACCGACACAGTAAGGATTCTTCCTGTTGAAACCCTCTGCTACCATCGAAGGGGGACCAACATAGATGGCGGTAAAGGCAGCCAATTTCCCCTTGCCTTTCATTTCCACCCATTCCATATCCGAAGAGTAACATTCTATGCAAATGGGGCGGGGGGGGAGATAAAGGGCGCCGCAACCCTTGCACTTACAACCCATCAGTTTATCTTCATTAAGAAACTGTTTATACGATACGTCACTAAAAGCTCTATTTTCCATAGGTCTTTACCTCCTGATTATCTTCTCTCGAGAATCGTAAATGTGCAGGTGCCCCCTGTTCCTCCCAGGTTGTGGGCACCGCCAATCCTCAGATTCTTATTGGGAATCTGTCTCTTTCCCGCTTTACCTCTCAACTGCTCCCAGAGCTCTTCCAATTGGGCGACACCGGTAGCTCCCACGGGGTGACCTTTACACTTCAATCCCCCCGAAGTATTGATCGGGATTGGGCCATCCAGCCTTGTCAGGCCGTTTTCCACTGCCTTGTATGCCTCGCCGGGCTTAAAAAATCCGAGGTCTTCCATGTGAATGATTTCCGCAATGCTGAAACAATCGTGGACTTCGGCGAACTGGATATCTTCCGGTTTCAGTCCCGACATCCCGTAAGCCTCCTGCGCGGCGTTTCTTGTGGCTTCAAAACAGGTCAAATCTTTGGCGGCATGCAGTCCTTTGCCGCTTCCCTGTCCCAATCCTACAACGTACAGGGGATCGTCGGTAAAATCCCTGGCGATATCTTCCGCCACAAGCAGCGCACAGCTTGCCCCATCACTTATGGGACAACAATCGTAGAGGTTCATCGGCCAGGCCACCGGGGGGTTTGCCTTTGGGTCCCGTAGAAAATCCTTTTCATCTTTCCACGTCGGCAAAGGTTCACCCTTTTTCTTCGCATTTTCCCTCTTCTGGTTCATAAGATCGGCGATGGTAAGTTTGAACTGTGCCCTCGGGTTTAACGGCGCATTATTATGGCTCTTTATCGTGACATTCATGAGATGCTCACGAGAAGCTCCATATTTAGCAAAATAGGCTGTGGCCAGCGCCCCGAAAACAGCGGGGAAGGTAAAACCGACCTGCATTTCATAAGGCGCGAGGGCCAGACCCAAACCCTCGGCAACCTCTTCTGTCGTCCGTTTTGACATCTCTTCCACACCACCGACCAGAACAATGTCATAGAATCCGGAGGCGACGGCAAAGACGCCCTCCCGGAAGGCAAGGGCGCTTGAGGCGCAGGCACCTTCCGTCCTCGTTGCGGGTATCGGTGACAGCCCTAAAATATCCGAGATTATTGGACCCCAATGTCCCTGATGCACAAAGAAATCGCTGGTAAAGTTCCCCAGATAGAGGGCATCTATATCCTTCGGGTCAACTCCTTTGTCCACAGAGACAAGCATTTCTTTAAAAGCCTCTACGAACAGATCCTTTGAATCCTTATCCTTGTACACGTTAAACGGAGTCATGCCGACTCCCACCACTGCTACTCCTCTTCCTAATTTTCTCCGCCTTTTCATCTTAAAATCCTCCATACTTAAAAAGTGAACTCTTATTTCTCACGGGCCATGATGTTTGACAGACAATAGGCAACATTCGTGGCCAGTCGCGCAAGCAGGCTCGTATCCATCCCTGACTGGTACCGCAGCCTGGAGAAATCACCGTGGTTTAAACTGCCGATAATATCGCCATCAAGGGCGAGGGGGGCTATGGCAAGGGATTTGATTAAAAATTTCTTGCTCTGGGGAAAGAGTTTATAAAAGGGTTTCAAATCACCGTTGGCAAGGACAGGCATTGTATCATGGGCAATAAGATCGAGAAACGCTGCCTGTTCTATAATGTTCAAACGATCCTTAAATATCTCGGAGGAATACAGCGTTTCAGCCAGGCTCGATACTTTACCGTTGGCTACAAGGGAAAGCCAGACAAAAGGAATCTCAAACTCTTCTTCAATCCCCGGAAGAAGTACTTCAAAAAGCTCATGCACGCTGGAGGCCGATGATATTTTCGTTTCGATCCTGGAAAATTTCCTGGCGATCTCTTCGTTCTTTTTTACTATCTCTAATATCTCTTCATTCATCTCCTTCCTCCCCCTTGTCGAATTCAGCAACTAAGATAGTATGGTCAGATGGTTTTTCGGCGCGTCTTGCATCCATATCTATGATACAGTTAAGCGAACGATCGGCAAGAGGCGGCGTGGCCAGGAGATGATCTACCCGCCAACCCAGCCCCCTTTCCACGGACCGGGGAACCCGGTAATCGAAGAAGGTATAATGGCCCGGTTCTCCAGGATGATGTTTTCTGAATACATCCTGCAATCCCCACGACTTCAGCAGGGCAAAACCCTCCCAGACCTCCGGAGTGAAACAGACATGCCCCGGAAGCCTTCCGGGATCATGCACGTCTATTCTTTCGGGGGCCACATTGAGGTCACCGCACAAGATCAGCGGCTTGCCTGCCGAATACGATCTTTCCAGAGAATCCGCCAGGCGTGTAAACCACTGGAGCTTGTACGCAAAATGGGGACTCTCGCGTTCACGGCCCTGGGGAACATAAGCATTTACCACAGGAATATCCGAAAATACACCCCTGATCAGGCGGTCTTCATCTCTCGGGCCGCCGTCATCAAGGCCGAAAGAAACCTCTTCCGGCTTTGCAAGGGACGCCATGGCCACGCCATTGTATTGCGTTTTCCCCTTAAAAACAACGTGGTAACCAATCTTTTCAAATTCCCCCGCGGGAAATCTGCCGTCATCCACCTTGGTTTCCTGCAAGCAGAATACATCCGGACGATTCTTCTCCAGCCACGAAACGACTATATGGAGACGGGAACGTATAGAGTTCACATTGTAAGTGGCGATCTTAAAGACTGCCAATCTGTTATCCCTTCATCGCCGGTAACCGGCAATGGCAGTATGCTGATTATGGGCTTGATTTTTAAAAGAATATCATGGTATTGATTAATATTCAAGTCCTTTGTCTTGTAATCTTTGATTGACGTTCGGGAAACTAAAGGGAAGGTGAAAAGTAACAAAATTTTTAAAAGCTAATGAGATTGCTGAGTTTCGCCCAGAGGGGGTATATCCGAACTTCGCCTATCCTCCCTTATTTGGGAGGATAGGCGAACCAATTCGGATGTGAACGAGTTATCCATTGCGGGCGGGAAAGGGGAATTACGGCAAATGGCAGAAAATAGAACAGTGCTATTTTTACATTTTTACTTTTGGGATATAACTAAGACCATTTGTCTTAATTGTTTTTGATTCGTGGTGATATGCATATTAGGATATTCTTCAATGCCAAACTTATCAAAGAAGGGTATGCCCGTGTCATTGCTCCTCCCTTTCGCTACTATGATGAGTTTCATAACTACCAGCAAGAGGCAAGAGCAGCAGGGGTAGGCATCTGGAGTACAAAGGCAAAGAGGTAATGGAAAACAGAGAACAGCCATTTTATTACATAAATTCAGAAAACTGCCCGCAACGGGCAGATAACAGAGTGCTTGAGGTTAGCGCCCAAAGGCTTCGCCCTTCTCAAGCACTCAACCGTTAGCGACCCACGCCCCGCAGGGGCGGTTTATCAAGGAATAACTTTTTTGAAGTTACTCAGAAGCTGCAATTGTCCCTAAGTCAGAAGTGTGATTCAACAAACATGAGCGAAGGAGGAGAAAGAAAGATGAATCCACTTTTACAGCGTATTTCCATTAATCCGGATGTCTGCTTCGGGAAACCCTGCATCCGTGGCACTCGCATCTGGGTATCCCTGATTCTTGATTTCCTGGCCAATGGAATAGGCATTGAGGAGATTGTCGCAGAATATCCTCAATTGAAGAAGGAAGATGTTCGGGCCGCTATCGCCTATGGAGCCGAGATGACCAGAGAACGATATGTTGAAATTCCGGCCGAGGCAACAGGGTGAAGTTCAAACTCGACGAGAACTTTGGAACTCGAACGCAGGAACTTTTCCGTGTTGCAGGACACGACGTTCAAACAGTCCGTGGCCAAGAAATCCAGGGATGTTTAGACCAGCATCTCTATGAGGTTTGTTGTACGGAACAGCGCTGTTTGGTAACGCTGGACTTGGATTTTACGGATGTAACCCGTTTTCCGCCAACTTCAGCGAGCGGTATAGTTGTCATTCGTGTTCCTCGGAATCCAAGTCTTGCTTTGCTGGAACAACTGGTCCGGCAATTTCTACAAGCACTCACTCAAATGCCGGTAGAGAAGAAGCTGTGGATTGTCGAGATTGGTCGGATTCGGATACATCAGTCAGAAGCGGAAGAAGAACCGTGATGGCTTTTGAGCACCAAGGGACAACGGCGGCTAACACGGCACAAACGATAAAATCCAAATTGCTTCGCAACCTCGTTTGTGCCGGAAACGTTAGCCGAAATGACCAAGTCGTATATCGTTAGCCATTCTGAAAAGAGGAGGGACAATTGAGCCAAAAGTACGATGAAGCGAGCTCGCTATATAAAACAGCTCACTCACTATTAGAACAGGGTGATACTGAAAATGCCCTGAAACACTACCACGCTTCTTTAGAACTGCTGAGAGAAGCAAACGAGAGAGAGGCCCAGGCAAGGGTGCTCAACAATATGGGCCACATCCATGTAGAGCGGTGTGAATGGGACGATGCGCTGAACTGCTTTAAAGAAGCCAAGAGTATCTTTGAAGCAATTAACGATAAACTTGGCATGGCCGACCAACTGCAAAACATCGGCTCCGTGTACAGGGACAAGGGAGAATATAACGCTTCTCTTGAGCACTACCTCGGTTCTCTCTCTCTATACGAAGAACTCTCGGAAACCTGCAGTATCGCCAACCAGATGACAAATATAGGTTATATATACGCCATGACTAATGAATCTCTACAGGCCCTTGAATGGTTTGAGAAGGCATTACCCATATATGAGCAGATAGGCGAGTCGAAACGGGCCTACCTTACCAGAAAAAACATGGAGAGACTGCGGTGTATGCCGGGATAAAAGCTAAAAAGGCCCCCCCTTTGGAAAAGGGGGGCTGGGGGGATTTTTAGATGAAAGGTTTAGAACTTGCGGAAAGTTATTATCTGGCATGTGGGGTTCCCATGCTCCAAGAGAAGTTTGCCCCCTATGCTGACCGGATAGCCGCCGGGCTGGTGGGTGACGGTTCTGAATGTCTTGGTTTTGATGACGAAATTTCCCAGGATCACGACTGGGGCCCCGGTTTCTGCCTGTGGTTGGTAGAAGAGGATTTCCAGGCCATAGGCAATGCCCTAAATGATGCATTGTCAAAACTTCCCCCGACCTTCGGCGGTTACGGTCCCCGACAGACGAGTGAATGGGGAGCGGGGAGGGTAGGAGCCTTTGAAATATCCAGATTTTATTGTAATTTTATCGGTGTCAACTGTATTCCTACTGATCTCAATCAGTGGCTCTTCATCCCGGAGGATTTTCTGTCTGCCTGTACAAATGGGAAGGTTTTTCACGATCCCTTAGGTGAATTTACACGCTGGAGAAACACTTTACTGGCATTCTACCCGGAAGATGTGCGGCTCAAGAAAATTGCTTCCCGCTGTATGACCACGGCCCAATCGGGGCAGTACAATTTGAAACGGTGTGTACAGCGAAAAGAATACTTCGCCGCCCAGTACGCAGAAACCAAATTCTGCGCCGATGTAATCTCCCTGATTTTCCTTCTGAACAAAAGATACACCCCCTTCTACAAATGGATGCATCGGGCGCTCAAATCTCTCCCTCTCCTGGGGGAGTTTGTTCATGTCAGGATAACGGATATTGTCATCTCAAACGATTATGAAGAAAAAATCAGCATCGTTGAAAATATTTGTATCAGCATTATTGATGAACTCAGAAAACAGGGACTATCGGACGCAGAAAGCAGTTTTCTCCTTGATCATGGGCCGCAGATCCAGAGTAAGATACAGGATAAGCAGTTAAGGGAAAGAAATGTTTGGGTAGGGTAGAAGAAGGACTGATAGGCATGGAAATCATCATAAACAGTAACAAGCGCTCATTGATGACCATATCGTGCACACTGAAGCCTTTTCCTAATTCACACCATACGCAGGTGTCCTCCATAGCGCCCGATGCCATCGAAAGCTGTGATTCACACTTCCCGCAGAGGTATTCCTTCCCCGGCTTCATGGGGCCATCGCAGGGTGTTATCGTCATGGGGCAAAGGTAAATACATGAGCCGCATTTCTTGCAGAAATCGGGACGGACTCCGAACGGAAAGTCAACACGGCGATCCTTGCCGCGGCCGACAAATCCGATAGCGCGGGCCTGCCACATCTCCTCGCACACACGAACACAACGCCCGCACAACACGCAGTCGTTGTTTCTAAACGGGTAACGGACTTCCTTTACTCCGCAACGCACGGCAACATCCTGTATGGCGCGTGAATTGGGCGCCTGGGCTACAAGCAGTTCGGCAATATTCCGCCGGAGTTTCTTGATCCTTTCTGTGTTGCTCAGAATCACCATGCCTTCCTCCACACCCAGCGTACAGGACGTGGTGATCTTCGATCGGCCATTGACGATATTTTCCACGATGCAAAGACGGCATGCGCCAATATCCGAAAGGTTTGGAACATGGCAAAGGTGAGGAATGCATATACCGTACTCGATTGCAACATCCAGCACGCTTGATCCCTTCGGAGCCCGAATACCGGCGCCGTCAATTTTAAGTGTCACATATTTCCTCATATCATACCTCCCGCTCAGGTGACTATTATCGAATCAAATTTACACTCACTTAAGCAAATACCGCATTTCTGGCACTTGTGTGAAGCGATGACATGCGCTTCCTTCTTCTTGCCTTTAATAGCGTCATAAGGACATGCGCGCCGACATGTACCGCAACCATTGCATTTCTCAGCGTCTATCTCATATTCGATCAGTTCCCGGCACACACCGGCAGGGCAGCGTTTTTCATTGACATGAGCCTCGTATTCCTCGGGGAAATATCTTAATGTGGAGAGCACGGGATTGGGCGCGGTTTTTCCCAGCCCGCAGAGGGATGCGGAGGCAACGGTGTCCGCTAATTCCTTTAGAAGGTCAATCTGCTCCGGCCGGCCGCGACCCTCAGTGATATCGGTTACGATCTCCAGCATGCGGTCGATGCCAAGCCGGCAGGGCACACATTTTCCACACGACTCATCCTGCAGAAATGCCAGAAAGTATTTTGCCACATCCACCATACAGGTTTTTTCGTCCATCACCACAATGCCGCCTGAACCTACCATTGAGCCCGCATCGTAAAGCGCATCGAAATCAACGGGAAGATCAAGCCTATCCAGGGGGAGACATCCGCCGGAGGGACCGCCGGTCTGCACGGCCTTAACGGCCCTACCGTTAATGGCGCCTCCACCGATATCAAAAACTATGGTGCGTAGCGGAGTACCCATGGCAACCTCGACAAGACCGGTATTCTTTACCCGGCCGGTGAGCGCGAAAATCTTGGTCCCTTTGCTCCCCCTGGTTCCTTTGCCTGCAAACCATGCCGCTCCATTCGATATAATAGGAGGAACATTTGCCCATGTTTCGACGTTATTCAGGGTTGTGGGCTTGTGCCACAACCCATTCGCTACGGTATGCACATCTTTAGGGCGCGGTTCTCCCACTTTGCCCTCCAGCGAAGCCATAAGCGCCGTTGATTCACCACAGACGAAAGCTCCTCCTCCACGGCAGATTTCCATATCAAAGGAAAATCCGCCCCCCAGGATGTCATCGCCTAAAAGGCCGTATTCTCTGGCCTGCTGCATTGCAATCCGCGCATGTTTTACCGCAAGAGGGTACTCATTACGAACGTAAATGTATCCTTGCCGGGCGCCTATGGCCCAGGCCCCTATCATCATGCCCTCAATAACCAGGTGCGGATTGCCTTCGAGGATGCTCCTGTCCATGTAGGCGCCGGGATCCCCTTCATCCGCATTGCAGATGACGTACTTTTCCTCACCGGGTGCGGATCGGCACTCGGCCCACTTTCTGGCTGTCGGGAATCCGCCTCCGCCGCGACCCCTTAAACCGGAAATCTTGACCTCCTCGATGACTTTTTCAGG
>Ga0210016_1002563_pt1 | contig 16484 bp, 17 predicted proteins | sample CryGeyCG2014_300_FD_185454 | JGI IMG/M metagenome (GOLD analysis project Ga0210016, IMG submission 185454) | Groundwater microbial communities from aquifer - Crystal Geyser CG02_land_8/20/14_3.00 (SPAdes) (version 2) | ecosystem: Environmental > Aquatic > Deep subsurface > Groundwater | place... | reverse complement strand
AAGAAAATATTATTAAAGCCAAAAAAATAATAGGGCTTTACGAACAAAAAAAACAACGAATAACCGAGCTAACCAAATCGCAATTCAGTATTAAAATTTTGGACGCACTTTTTATGATGCCGATTTTCCAAAGTCAAGATTTTATTAAAATCTCTAAAATACCAAAGGCAAGCGCGTTTAGATACATTGGCATTTTAGAAAAAAACGGAGTTATTTCATCCAATAAAAAACGCAAGAACAATTTGTATTTCTTTAATAAACTGCTTGATATTGTCAAATAATGTTTAAAATGAGATTACTAAAATTTATAGTATCACGCGTTAGACTATCAAAAAGCATAGTCTCACAAAAAGCAATACATGAGACTATGTAAAAATATAGTATCACCGATGAGAATTAAAAAACACGCAATATTAAATTAAGTAAAAATCCTATGAAAACAATCTTAAAAACCACCATAACCGTAAAAGAAATCTGCGACGGATTTGTCTATAACGAGCTTGAGGGCAAGGGTTTATTTGGTTTGTCTGGTAAATTGACTATCCAACCAGAGTATCAGCGAAACTACATTTATGCTTCTGACGGCGGCAAAAGAGAGATGGCCGTCATTGAATCAGTTCTCAAGGGATACCCGATAGGATTGATTTATTTTAATAAAGTGAGTGATAAAAATTTGGAAGTTTTAGACGGGCAACAACGGATCACCAGTCTTGGACGCTTTGTAACTGATAAATTTGCTATCAAAGATGAAAATGGCATGGAGCAGTATTTCGGCGGTATGGCAAAAGACAAAAAGGACAAGATATTAGAAACCAAATTGCTAATTTATGAATGTGAGGGAACAGAAAGTCAGATAAAAGAGTGGTTTAAGACGATAAATATTGCTGGAGTTCCGCTCGTCCCCCAAGAATTGTTAAATGCGATTTATTCCGGACCATTCGTTACACTAGGCAAAGAAGAGTTTAGTAATAGCCAAAATGCCAATATTCAAAAATGGAGTGCTTATATAAAGGGCAGTGCAAACCGACAAGCATTTTTTGAGAGAGCCTTAGACTGGGTAAGTAAAGGAAATATTGATGACTATATGAGTATTCATCGCAACGATAAGAATATCAATGAGTTAAAAAGATATTTCAACAGTGTGATAGATTGGGTTTCAAGTGTATTTACCGATGTTGAAAGCGAGATGCGCGGACTTGAATGGGGACGACTGTATGAGCAGTATCACAAGAAAGCGTATAATCCCGCAAAAGTGTCAGCAAAAGTTCAAAAACTCTACGCCGATCCGTATGTAAAAAATCGCAAAGGTATTTTTGAGTATATTCTCGGTGGTTCCGTTGATACAAAATTGCTTGAAGTCAGAATTTTCGATGAAGCCACCAAAAAAGCGGTTTATGTAACACAAACCGCTACGGCTGAAAAGAAAGAAAAATCAAACTGTTCGCATTGTGCTATTGGGCATGATGCCAACAAGAGTAAGATTTGGAGTTTTGCTGAAATGGACGCCGATCATGTAGCAGCTTGGAGTAAGGGTGGCAAGAGTGATATTAAAAATTGTCAAATGTTGTGCAAGACACACAATCGAGCAAAAGGAAATCGGTAATAAATTAATTGAGAAATAAAAAATAATAAGGAATAAAGATTAAACAAATTATATTTATGCAAAAATCAAAAATATTGGGAATTTTAATGATTTCCTCAGCTATAATTCTCTCAGTCTTAGTAATCGGATATGCTGTTTTATTTTCTATTTTTGGAATAAGTTCCGGTGGATCATTTTTAATGATTACCCCCTTACTTGTAATCGCTATTGCCCTGATTATAGCCCTATCTTTTCTTTTACGCGCAGGAATTAAACGAATAAAAAATAATAAGTAATAAATATAAAACTTTTGCACCAAGAAGCCGAAACCGTTATCGTTGAGGCGCAAAAACAATCGGCAGAGATGATTTTTGCATAAAATTATGAAAAATAAATTCGGAATTTCAAAAAATGTTTTTGTTTTGGGGCTGGTGAGCTTTTTTAACGATGTGGCTTCGGAAATGATTTATCCCATCGTGCCGATTTTTCTTACCGGTATTTTAGGCGCGCCGGTAGCGGTTGTCGGGTTGATAGAAGGCATCGCCGAATCCACCGCCAGTATTTTGAAGGTTGTCTCCGGCTGGCTCTCCGATAAACTGCAAAAAAGAAAACCCTTTGTTGTCGCCGGTTATTCATTTTCAGCCATTTCTAAAATACTTTTAAGCTTGGCTTTTAGTTGGCTTTTTGTTTTGTTTGCCCGATTTGTTGACCGCTTTGGGAAAGGCACGCGCACTTCGGCCCGAGACGCTTTGATTGCCGAAAGTTCAGATACTTTGACTCGGGGGAAATCATTTGGTTTTCATCGAGCGCTTGATACTTTGGGAGCGGTAGTTGGGCCACTCATCGCTCTTTTAGCAATTCATTTTTTGGATAATAATTTTCGCTTGATCTTCTTTCTCGCTTTTATCCCATCCTGTATTGGAATTATTTTGTTGCTCTTATTTGTGAAAGAAAGGCAGAAAGAAAAAAATCCTGATCAAGCAATTCGTTTTAGTTGGCACGATCTTGATCCTTCTTTTAAGATTTTTTTGTTGATTAGTTTTATTTTTGCTCTGGGCAACAGTTCAGACGCTTTTTTAATTTTGCGAGCGCAAAATCTGGGCTTGTCAGTAACTTTGGTTGTGTTAGCTTATGTTCTTTTCAATTTTACCTATGCTCTATTTTCAATACCGGCCGGAATTATTTCCGATAAAATAGGGGCTAAAAAAGTGCTTTTTTCCGGCTTCTTGCTTTTCTCCATTATTTATCTTCTTTTCGGCCTGACAAATAGCAGTCTTATTCTTTGGTTTCTTTTCCCCCTTTACGGTATTTATATGGCTCTTACCGAAGGAGTGGGCAAAGCCTACATTTCTAACTTAGTGCCGGAGGAAAAAACCGGTACGGCTTTTGGCGTATATCAAACCACAATCGGTCTATGCACTTTTTTTGCTTCTCTTGTCGCCGGCTTGCTTTGGACCTATATTGGCGTTAGCGCGCCATTTATCCTTGGAAGCATCATGGCGATAATTTCCGCTTTTCTGTTTGTCGTTTTGGAGAAAAAGATCAAACTTGCTAAAATATAAAAAAAGTATGAACAAAATAATTTTAGGAACAATATGCGGTTTAGTTTTCGGAATTATTGATGTTTTAGTGATGATTCCGCTTAAATACGAAAACAATCGCAAAAGAAAAGAGGCAATGAGCGCCGCTTTCATAGAACGGTTTATGATCGGTTTTTTAATTCCAAATATGGAGTTGGGAATACATCCGGCATTAACAGGATTGTTCCTTGGCGCCAGTTTAAGTTTGCCGTCAGCCATTATTACCAGAGCTTATGCGCCGATAATCGGAACAGGGATTGTTGGCAGTGTTATAATCGGATTTATTGTTAAGGCGATATTATAAGAGGCGTCGCGCCAGTTTTCAACTGGCACAAAATTCGGAAGCGAAAAAGGAAATATTCAAAAACCCGCCCGCATTCCTCCCCCGAGACCTCGCTCCTCGCGGGCGGGACAAAAGCCCAGCTTTTTTGGCCAATATCTCCAGTCTGTCTGTTCCGCGTCCAACTTTCGGCTTGGGCGGTTACGTTTTTTTAAGTGATATAATAAAATCAGGTGGCCAGCAAGGGACATTATGTCTTCCGAACAGTATCTACTGCCGGACTTTTCCTTGCGCGGCCGGCGCAAAATTTTTGTCAACGATGAATATTAATGTGTCTAATTCTTAATTGATAGTCAGCTACATTTTTAATCGATCAGACAAGATCAATCAATATGTCCAAAGAAAATTTTTTTCCCCGTCCAGCTTTTGGTTTGGATAAAATAAAGCCGCCGGACAAGGGTTTTGTGGATCAAATAACACAATTAGGCCGGAGGCGCGTAAATAAGCTGACGTCTGTTCTGGGCATAGCTGGGGCGACTTTAGCTGGTTTGGGGCTGGGTCTGTCTCAATGTTCAACTGAAACTGCGACTACGGAGGCGGTCAAAAAAGACGATTTAGCTAAAGATCCGCGCCCCAGAGTGGATACTGATTTGCGCGGCGTTCATGAAAGCCAGGCCAAAGCCCAACAAAAACTTTCTTCATTATTAGGCGATTATCATGATTATGACGAGGGCGCGGAAAACAAAAAATTCAGCCAACAAAATTTTTCCCATCAAGCAGTACTTGTTGAATCCAATGATCGCGACGCTGTGGGCAAACAAGAAATAATAAACAAGGCGTTATTTCTGAAAGACCATATTATTGATAAGATATTTGCAATTAAACAATTTTTTGCTGATGGGCAAAAAAGAGATCAAATCTTAAAAGATTTGGAAATTAATCTCCAGGAATTTGATGATTTGATTATCCAACTTATACAAGATAAAAACTTTCTAAAGGCCATTAATGAAGTTGGCTATTTTAACCGCCTGTTAGATGTTTATTTCATGGGTCCAAATAAGGGAGAAGAATTTTCCATCGTAGGGCAAGTTATTGAAGGCAATGATTTACTTTTTGAGCAGGCTTTGCGCCAAGCAAAGGAAAACGGCGATTGGGCCGGCTTGGCATCATTTTTGAACATTTGCCAAGCAGAAAATTTTAAAAAATACGCGGAAATATTTAATGAAGTTGATTGGGTGTCAATTTTACACGCAAGTTTAGATTTTTTTCAGGAAGATAATAATATCACTTTTTCGTCCATAACGGAAAAATTTGAATTTTTGCCGGACACCGCTCGGGAAGCGGCTATGAACCAACTTTTTCCGGAAATTTTAGACGCTATTGAGCAGAAGGCAAAAAACATTAAACAAGGCGATGATATATATGATCATTGGCATAGCGAATTTTTTCGCAGCTATTTGGAGTTAGAAAAAATTTTAAATAATATGGGAACCGGTCTTGCGCCGGACAATCGGGAAGCGGCCCAAGATCTGATCTTTCGCCTTGCGCAAAATATGATGGACGCGGAAATTGCAAAACATCAAACCGCCGAGTATTTTTTACATAAACTGGCTTTGCAGTTTAACCTGGGCAAAGCTCCGACCATGGTTTTTGATCAACGTTTTATTAAAATGATGATTGACCGCGACGCGGACAGCATCCCGTCTTTTGCCAATGGAATAATGAGTGACTACATTTCGTCCAAAAATCCGCCTCAGTCTTACGAGAAAAATGTCCTTGATTTTTTACATCTTTTACCCGCCGACATCGTCAAGCCGTTAGCAGACGATTTAAAAGAACAACTTGGATATGAAAAAGGAGAAAAAAGTGATCGTGAAAAAATTAGGAAGATTGAAGGCTTGTTAAATAATCTGTCCTGATGATCAGCGCCAAAGGCGCTTGGATCAGTAATCCGCCATGTTTTTGGCTCAAAACGGTTTATCCGTTTCGTTTCAGTTTAAAAAATAATAATCAAACGCCGTCAGCCGAGGAAAAATATGTTTTGGAAAAATTTCCGGCCGAAAAATGCTTTTGTCGGAAAGAGCGATCGCCATCACCCGGGAAGATCCAGAATTAATTTTCGTACAAACAATAAAAAAATAGCCGAATAGTTATTCGGTTATTTTTATAACGGAAAGTATATTACCTAGAAGCTGGGAGAAATCCCCCTTTTGCCCCTGAATCAACAAAGGAGGGTATGTTTTTCCAGAGGTCGCTCCTAGGTAAAATACTTGCCGTTATCGGGGAAAAGCGTTTATCAACATTCTATATAAATTTTAACATATCGTAAATATTTGTCAATCAAAAATATAAAAATAAATAATATTTTATTTTTGCTTAAATTAAATTAAAAAAAAATTGAAAGTAGCGCGTACGGGAATCGAACCCGTATTACCAGATTGAAAGCCTGGTGTCCTAACCATTAGACGAACGCGCCAAAAGGATATTTGATAAAATTAAAAAAATATAGCCCCATAATCAAGGCTGAAATCATTATAAATAAAAATTTAAAGAACGTCAAATTGATTTTTACCGGTTAAGAGCTAAAATAGAATTATATAATTAAAATGTCTTTATGACCCTGATCGTTGATGCGAACAATCTGGCCGGCGCGCTCCATATCCTGTCCGCGCACCGTTTTCAAGAGCAAGTGATTGCCATGTTCAAATTCTGGCCAAACCGGGAATACCGGGAAATCTATTTGGTTTTTGATCCGATTGACAGTTTTGGCGACCGAATCCAGGCGGGCCGTTTGACCGTCATCTATCCGCCCGCCGGCCCGGAGCGGCATGCCGCCGATGAACGAATCACGGCGCTGGCCGCCCGCTTAGCCGCGGGCGGTCCGGCCAGTGAGGCCTTAACAGTGGCCACGGATGACCGCGGTTTGCGGGAAGCGGTCGCGATCGCCGTCGGCAACCGCAAAGTTATTTTTTTGCATTCCGCGGATTTGGCCAAACTGCTTTGCCCGAAAAACAGCGTCTCCCAGACGGCTGAAGACGGCTCTGATCGCCGATTAAGCGAAGCCGAACAGGCCGCGATCAGCGCGGAAATGATAAGTTTGTGGAAATGATTTGGATAAATTGCTTCCTCCGAAAGACTGGCGGAAATATATAAAAAAAACGGAATTTGCTTCCGGCCATTTTTTTGCCACGCCCGGCTAATACCCTGGACATCCAATCGGCCGAAAAATTGATACGATGGATATTCATTTGAGATCATTCACTGCGTAAAGCGTCCACCGGATCCAGGCGGCTCGCTTTAAAAGCCGGATAAAAGCCGAAAAATATCCCAACCAGCACGGAAAAGGAAAAGCCGATGATCGGACCGTTCCAAGAATAGGCTAGGGTAATGATGTTGATTTTGGCAACCAAAGGAATCAGCCCCAGCCCGAGGCCGATGCCGATCAAGCCGCCCAGCATGGACAAGATGACCGATTCCAGGAGGAATTGCCAGAGGATATCCGCGCGCTTGCCGCCGATGGCTTTAGCAATGCCGATTTCCTTGGTCCGTTCCGCCACCGTCACAAACATGACGTTCATGATGCCGATCCCGGAGACCAGTAAGGTGATGGCGGCGATGGCGGTCAAGAGATAGGACATCATTTTTGCCGTTTCCTGGGCGGTGGCGACCATGGAGCCGGCATCCATGATCCGGAAATCGTCCTCCTGGTCGATTTTCAGCTTATGCTCGGCCCGCAAAATCGCGGTGATTTCTTGCGTCGCGGCCTCGATATTGTCCACGCTATCCGCCTGGATGTTGATCATGACCATGCCCCGGCCGCCTAAAATATTCTTTTCCGCGGCCGTATTAGGCAGAATCACGGCTTCGTCAACGGACAGCGGGCCCAGCCGCCCGCCGACTTTCTTAAGCACGCCGATCACTTCCGCTTTTTTGGCGCCGACCGTGACGGTCGCGCCGATCGGATCCGTCCCATCCGCGAAAAGATCGGCCGCCGCGGTCGCGCCCAGCACGGCCGCCATCTCTTTGCCGGCGACTTCGTCCGGCCCGAAAAATCGGCCGCTGGCCACAGTCAGATTGGAAATGGACAGATATTCGCTGTCCGCGCCGATCAGGCTGTAGGATTTATCCTCGCCGCCGTAAGCCACGCTCACATTGCCCGTGATCGCGCCGGCGGCGGATTTGACCTGGGCGGCTTGCTCGCGGATAACGGCCGCGTCCGCCACGGACAACTTGGAAGAGCCGGTCGCTTCCCGCCCGCGGTTGGACATGATCATGATGGAATTGGCGGACAGATTCTGGAACTGTGCGTTAACCGCGTTTTGCGCCCCCTGGCCGATGGCGAAAACGGCGATGACGGTGGCCACGCCGATGATAATGCCAAGCATGGACAAAACCGTCCTGGTTTTTTTGGCCAGCAGGGATTCCAAAGACATGATGATTATTTCCCGCCACATAAAAAATTATTTGATCCCTAAATTTATTAATACCAATAACGACGCGGCTCCGACAACAAGCCACATATTGTCATTTTTAATATTTTGAGGCAAGTTGATAATTATCAGAGATCACTTGTCCATCACGCAGATAGATGATCCGGTCCGCAAATTTGGCCACGGTCGCGGTATGAGTGACCATGACGACCGTCTTGTTTTGTTTTTTGAAATCACGGAAAATCCGCATGATTTCCAGGCCGGACTCGGAATCCAAAGCGCCGGTCGGTTCATCGGCCAAGATGATGTCCGGTTCGTTCACTAGGGCGCGGCAGATGGCGACGCGCTGCTGCTGGCCGCCGGAAAGCTCGGAAGGGCGGTGCTCAAGGCGGTCGCCCAGGCCGACTGATTCCAGGAGCCGGCGGGCGCGGTTTTCGCGTTCCAGCCGGGGACGGCCGAGATACAAAGCCGGCAAAGCGACGTTTTTCAGGGCAGACAGCCGCGCGAACAGATTAAACTGCTGGAACACAAAACCCATTTTCTTGTTGCGGATGAAAGCTAGAGTAAAATCATCGCGCACCGCGCCGATGTTTTCTCCGCTTAATAGATACTCTCCGTCCGTCAAAGGATGCAGACAGCCGATAATGTTCAAGAGCGTGGTTTTCCCGCCGCCGGATTCGCCCATAATCGCGACAAATTCGCCTTTGGCGATGGTCAGATTAACGCCCTTGAGGACCGGGATTTCCTCGCCACTGGATAAATAATACGATTTGCGGGCACTGATAAGTTTTATTTCCGCGTTAACCATTTAATATCAATAATAAAGCGGCGCGCGTTAATAAATCAGCTGGTCGCCCTCTTCCAAGCCGCTGATCAGCTCCACCATTTTACCGTCGGTGAAACCGGTCGTCACAGCCGTCCAGGCGCCGTCCGGCCGCTGAACCGAAGGCTGGCCGGCGATATTGCGTACGGCGGCCACGGGGATTTGCTTGACCGCGCTCACGCCCGCGGTGACAAAATCCACAAAAGCGGTCATGCCTTCCCGGATCTGGGCATTCGCCGTGTTTTCCAGGATGACGCGGACCAGATAAGTGACGATACCGTTCGCGCTGGTCTTGGAGGTCAGGGAAATGAAGCTGATCTCGCCGTTTAATTTAGCCCCGTTTAAAGCTTCAAAAGCGGCTTGGGCTTGCTGGCCAACCTGCAGCTGGTTGATATCCGCTTCTTCAATGTTCACTTCAATATACAAGGTGTTCTTATTGATGATGGTGGCGGCCGTCTTGGCGCTCGCGCTGTCCACAATGATGTCGCCGGGAGCATAATTGAGCATGGCCACTTCGCCGTCAATCGGTGAAACGATTACGGCCTTCTCCAGCTCGTTGCGCGCTTTTTCCAAACTGGTGGCGGCGCTGACAAGCTGGGCGCGAGCCGCCGCCGCCGCGGCGGCGTCCAAGGGCTTTTTCAAGTCTTCAAGATTGCGCTTGGCCTGCGCCCATGACAATTCCCGGTTTTTTATGTTCGCGTCCGCGTTGGCGATATCCTGCGCCGCATCGCTTTCCGCCTTGGCCAGATCTTTTCCGGCCTGCCGGTAATCATCGGCGTAATCCGCCAGATTGTCCCGGGCCGTGCTCACGGCTTGGCGGGCAACGGACAGGCTGTTCTGCTTTGAGTTGATGCCGGCGCGGCTCGCGGCCGCCGCGGCCTTGAAGGAATCAAGCTGGGCTTGGGTCAAACCGGTGCCGGTAACAGTGTAATCGAGCATCGTCTTAAGGTCAAACAAATGGCTTTCATAAGCGGCCAGGACGTCCTCGGTCAAATCAGCGGCCGAATCAATGGCATCGTAGGGACTGCCCCGGCCAAGCCCAATGGCCGCGGCGGTCAGCGTTTTCGTTTTTGTTTTAGCTATGTCATAAGTGCCGATGGTTTTGGACAGAAAGGGCGGATTGGTGGCGCTTAAATTGCTTTCAAAACCGTCATTAATCGTTTTGTTATCCGCGCCGATGATGGCGTCAGAAGCATCCAGGATATCGCTCAAAGAAATTTCGATGGCTTTTATCTGGAAAAGCAGGTCCTGATATTTTTCGGAAACTTCCTGGCTGGATTGCAGATCTTGGTTGTCATTATAATCAGCCCAAGCGTCAGCCAGGGTTTTTTCCGACTGCTCAACGCTTGCTTGGGCGCTGGCTTTGGTTTTTTCCAGCGATATCCGGGATTGTTCCAGGCTCAATTCCGCCTGCCGGACACTATCCTCGGCCGCGGCACTCTCGGCTTCAGTCGCGCCGGCCACCTGGCTGTTGTAGCTTTCCAGAACGGACTGATAGCTGGCATAGGCATTGCGCAAATTAAGCTCCAAAGTGCTGGTTTTTACGGAGGCGATCCGATTGCCTTTCTTGACTGCTTGCCCTTCCTTGATAAATACCTGGTCAACTTCCAGCGGATAATCGTTGGCGGAAAAAGACAGGTCAACCCCGTCTTTGGCCACCACCTTGCCTTCTGACTTGATGGCGATCTGGATATCGCCGCGGCTGACCGTCCAGACTTTCGCCGCGGCCGTGTTGTCGGCCGCTGGCTGTTCGGGATAAAAAAAATAAAAAACGCCGGCCAATGTCAAAACGGCCAGTACTGGAATAATTGCGGCTTTTTTAAGGAAAAAACCGAAAAAACCGTGTTTTTTCGCTTGCCGGCTTTCTTCAATGATTGAAATCATATTTTATTAATTAATCATGACGAATTCCGCGATCTGGCGGTCGCTGATTGACTGGTCCAGCCAGACGCGGACCATCTTGTCGGCGCTGATATCCGCGAGGGACGCTTCCGTCATGGACGGCTGTCCGCCCGCCGCGGCTGACGTGTCCGGCTTGAGCATCCTGATGCCGACCGGAATCGTCACCACAACTTCGCCGCTGGACATCTTTTTCATCCGCGCGATCAGGGCGGACCGGTCTTCGGCGCTGGTTTCGCCGGGCCGGCCGCCGGCCATCATCCGTCCCCCGCCCATTCCCAAAGCGAAATTTCCAGTCCGTCCGCTGGCCGCTCCGGAACCGTTTTGGCCGGCCTGCGCTCGCGCCTGGCCGCCCGTTTCGCTGTCAGTCCGAGCCGGCCGATCCAATTTCAAAATCGTCGCCTGATTGCCGGACATGGACTTGACCAGTCCGGACAAGTCTGCCGGGCGCTCCGGCTGGCCGAAGTCAGGACGGCGCGCATTATCCATTTTTTTATCTTCATCGCCAGCGGCCGAATTTCCGTTTGAACAGGCGGACAAAACAAAAATCAGGCCAATACTCAAAGCGGCCAGAAAAAAATATTTTTTTCTGTTATTCATAAACCTTTGCGTTAAATAACAAAATTTATCTTAAAAAATTATGGCGGATAAATGCTTTGCTCGCCAAAAATTGTGCCTGGACAAAGAAAAATATCACGCCAATATCCGATTTTAATAATTAGTCGATGCCGAACCGGTTTATCAACCGGTTCGGCATCATTTTTTTTAACAGTCTTTAATTTACTGGCTATTCAGCATCGGGCATCCGCCGCGCATTCCGCCCATTGCGCCGGCACCGCCTTTGCCCATCCGACCCGGACCGAAGCCTGATTCATCCAGGCCGAGGCCGGCCAAAATACTGTGCGCTTTCGTCATCAGAGCGTGCGCGTCCGCGAACTGGGCAAAATTTTCCGCGTTGATTTTTTCCCGCCAAGAAGAATTTTCCCCTTGCTCTTCCTTGATGAAGGCGGAAAATTTTTCATAGCCGCCCGCGATGGCGGCGTTCATCTCCGCCTGTCTGGTTTCCCGTTGCGCTTGCCTTTCGGCGCGCATGGCGTCCAAGGCGGTTTTCTGCTCCTCAGTCAAATTTTCCCAATTGCGCGCTCCTTTGTCTCTGAACTGGCCGGCGGCCGGGGCAGTTTCATTGCCCTGCGCGTAAGTCAGGAAAGCGACGCTGCCGACGGCGGCCAAAGCCACCAGGGCCGCGGCCGCAATCGTCAATTTTTTATTATTTTTCATTGTGGTTTGTCCGGAACCAGGCTGGCTGATTTACCCTCTGGTTCCGGGAATTATTTGTTAATTTTATCCCGGGGAAGAGATCTCTTTATTAAGCGCTTCTGATTATTACTACGCTGGCCGGGATTTTTTTCTTCCCAAGGTCATTTCCGTTTTATTCCGGCCGCAAAATTTCCAGCAATTCGGCCGGCAAGGCAAGCGATTCCAGGTTTTCAACCAAAGCCGGATCATTTGGCCAGGCCTCCCTGATCATTCCGCTTTTATCCCGCAGGCCTTCCAGCAGCGCTTCCCGGACCAGCGGATGGAAAACCGGCCGGTAACCAGCTTTTTCCTGGACAAAGCCGCGGCTGTTCTGCGCGCCCGACGGGCAAACTGGATCGCCCAGCTTTCTGCCGGCCCAAGGGACGAATTCCGGACGGCGCCAGAATTCCCGGCCCGGGCCGAAAGGCAAGGCTTCGGAGGCGGTAAAAATACTGGTGCTGGAAATCTGTCCGATAAAGCGCGCCGACTCGCCGATCCTCAGATCCGCGCCTTCGCGAAAAACCATCTGGCCGGTAAGCACGGTCCATTCCTTCTTTTTCTGATCAAGCAAGCCGAAACTGTCAGCCGCCTTCTCCTGGATAAGCAATCCGGCCAGACGGCCCTGGGCCGGATCCGACCAGAAATGCACCCGCGGGTTGATCACGCGGTCGTAAAAAGGAGCCTGCCGTCCCAAAAAATCATCAAGCGGCTGGCTGAAATTGAAAAAATGGAAAAAAGCGCCGATCAAAATCGCGCCCAAAGCGCCGGCGCCGATGATCATAGCCCTTGAATAGCGGTAACCTTTTTTCGTCCGCTTGAAATAATAGTACACCAGGACCAGAAAAACCGCGATACAGAACAGCCAAAAAAATGGGACAAGCGTCCAGAACAGTTCCAGGGGGTGGCCATGGGCATGGCGATAAAAATCAAGCTGATCGTGGCGCCAAAGGAAAAAAACCATGGCGCCGGAGGAAGCGGTGGCCAGGAGAAAAAAAGCGCCGCCGGCCCACCAAAAAAGATTTTTTGCCGCGAACAGCCATTTCGGCCTGGGCGTCAGGCTTTCGCCCTTGATTTTTTCAAGGATTCTTTCGGTTAAATTGTTGTGGTCTGTCATATTGATAAAGATTAAATTTTTCCGGATGCCAGCAGATTTTTTTCCCGCCAAGCAGACTTGAATTTCTTCTTAGCCTTATTGATCAAAGAGCCGACCGTGCCGATTGGCTTTTTGATAATATCAGAAATTTCTTGATAATTATTGCCTAAAATAAATTTCAGCACCAGCACTTCTCGGTATTTTTTATCCAAAGAGTCCAGAATCACATTGATTTTTTCCTCCAGCAAAAGAGCGTCCACTTCTTTTTCCAAGTCAAAATCAGCCGCCAGTTTGGCCGCGACTTCATCTGTTAATTCAGATGACCAGCCCTGGGGCCGGGCTTTATTCTTCCGATGGTAACTGATGCAATGATTATGGGCAATGCGGTAGATCCAGGAAGAAAATTTCAGATTCTGGTCAAAGTCATTCAGGTTGAGATAAGCTTTTAAAAAAATTTCCTGCAGAAGATCTTCAATTTCTTCAGGATCGACGCCGGTCAGACGAAAGCAATAGCGGGCGAGAGGTTCGCGGTATTTCTTGATAATCATAGCAAAATCATCCGGCCGCAATAGCGATTTTTGGACGAAATCAAGGTCTTCACGATCTTTTTCACTGGCTTGATAATGATTATTTTCGGTCATTTTTCCCACTATTGCTTATATATAATACGCTGACTCCGGCTTATTTATTCCCCCGGCCATTAATCCCGACAAGCGCTCGGAAACCGGGCCGCATTGACAGACTAACGAAAAAAATTATATATTCAATCATAGGCTGAAAACAGCCAAAAAAGCAAGTTCGGCCCGGATCGGCCGCGGTGGCGGAATTGGTAGACGCGACGGACTTAAAATCCGTTGGTGGTAACATCATGAGGGTTCGATTCCCTCCCGCGGCACCATTTAGGAAATTGCAAGGAAAATGTGTTCGCCTCGCTTCGCTCGGCGACTAATTTGTATTCAATTTTGGGGGCAAAAACGAATTGGCGGTTTCGCAAAATATGGTTCGAGCCGATGTTTTTCATAAATGTTGGCAATTCCGAAAGATTATCCGTCCGTATGAGATTTGCGGCTTGATTTAAGGATTTTACGAACTCACGAGCCGGTTCGAGCCAAGACAAACCTTTTTTCTCAAAGTCGGTGATTTTTTCGCTCAACGACACTTTTTCAGAAAGCAAACTCTTCTTTTTGGCGGCGTATTCTTCTGTGGATAAAGCGTCGGCAAGGTAGATGTCTAACAGCTTTTGAAGTTTTAGTTCAACTTGCGATAACTGCTCTTTCAAAACCCCGACCTCAGCTTGCGCCGCTTGTTTTGCTTGTTCTCGCTCACTATCCAACGCCGCCAAAACTTTTTCGGTGTCTTGGCTCGATAAAGAAACTTTTTGAAGAAAACTTTTGATTTGCTCGGTGAGTGCTTCCTCGCGGAGATAATGCTTTTCTTGACACAATCCTTTCTTTTTCGTACAACGATAATAGTTATGACCCTTTTGCCGCTCGCCGGTAATTGAACAACCACAAGAAGCGCATTTTAGTAAGCCAAGAAAAGCAAAATGATGTTTCCGTACTTCTTGCACTTTGCCACGCTTCGCCATAACTTCTTGGCATTTATCAAAAAGTTTCTTTGAAATTAATGGCTCGTGCTTTCCCTCAAAAATTTCCCCTTTCCATTTCATCAACCCGAGATAGAAAATATTTTGTAGATTTTTCTGTATGTTGGCGATGACAAGTGGCTTACCGAGATTGCCGACCAAACCATTTTCTTTACACCAATGTGCGAGAGAATGAAGTGCATATTCTCCGGTGGCGTATAGCTCAAACATTTTCTGCACTTTGGGGGCTTTGTCAGGGTCAATGTCTATTCCACGAGTTTTAGGGTTATTGGCATAGCCCACCGGGGCCCAGCCGGGCCAAACTCCATTTCGTATCTTTTGGCGTAGCCCTCGTTTTACATTCTCTCGCAAATTATCTACAAAATATTTCGATTGACCGAAAGCAATACTGAGCATGAACAAACCTTGTGGCGTTGGCTCAAACCAGAAAGTGGGGAATTTTAGAGAGCGAATCAATCCGCGATCTACAAAATGGATAATCTTTCCGCCGTCTACCGAGTTTCTAGCCAATCTATCGGGGTGCCATGATATTATTCCGTCTGCCTTTCCGGATTCGAGAATTGCCAACATTTCTGCGAATTTCATTCGTCCAGGTTCTTTGGCAGTTTTTGCCTCGCACAGCGAGGCGACAATTTCAAGTTTTTCTTTGGCGGCAAATTCTTTCAATTCATGCAATTGGGCTTCAATCGAAAGCACTTGTCGGTCATCTTCTTCGGTAGATTTTCGTGCGTAGATTATGTATCTCATACAATTTGAATTAAAAATTTTCTTTCTCCCAAACGAAACCGCCAATTCGTTTTTGCCCCCAAAATTGAATACAAATTAGTCGCCGAGCGAAGCGAGGCGAACACATTTTCCTTGCAATTTCCTAAATGGTGCTGTATCCTAAAGATAGTTCGAACGCATTTCGCCGCCGCAGGCGGCGAGGAAAGCCCCCCGCGAAAATCTGAAAATGCGGCGGAGCCGCACCGATAAAAACTACCAAAGAACCTGTTAAAAACATCGGCTCGAACCATATTTTGGGGAAAGAAAAATTTTTCATAATGACAAAACCATGAAAAAATTACTTGCATTAATCAAAACAAAAGATAAGTCCAAACAGCAAATCGTTGCCGAAGCAAAAACAATTTTGGAATCTAAAGAACTACCGCCAAGGCAAAAGAAATGGCTGGGGCTTGATATCTCGTGGAAGGAAAATAAAAATGCATTGATAGGTGCACTGAAATGGATTGCGTTTCTCCTTATTCTCAATGCTATTCGAGTTTTAATTTTCAAGTAATACAATACCTCAAAGTAATTTACTATGGGATTTTTTAGCAACATCAAACATAAGCAGATAAAATCTTTTACGAAAGGTGCTTGCAGAGCTATGCTTTTTACTTCTGGTATCGCTGAAGCAGAATTCGAAAAAGGAAAGCTTGAGGCAAAGGTGTATGCTGATTTGGTCGCAAAAGCATTATCTTTCCGGCCCAGATGGAAAATGGTTGAGCAAAATATTTTTGAATACAAAGACGGGCAACAACGTAAAATTACACAAGAGGATAGCTTGGCAGATGTAGTACACGATGTTTGTTTTATAGAAATGAAAACATTCATAGAAAGTGATGATAAACCAGGTGAAATAATTGGAATAATTTTAGAAGAGATAATGAATTTTTTTAAAATGTCGGATTCGAAATGGGGCGAATTTGTAAGAAGGAAAATGAAAGAAGGTTGGTATGTTGCAGACATGTTAAGTCAAATGAAGCGTTAATAGGGTTGCAAGAGTATGCCGCCAAAGAAAAACTTGAAATTGTCATCGGTGCGGCTCCGCCGCATTTTCAGATTTTCGCGGGGGGCTTTCCTCGCCGCCTGCGGCGGCGAAATGCGTTCGAACTATCTTTAGGATACAGCAC
>Ga0210016_1002556_pt1 | contig 16498 bp, 17 predicted proteins | sample CryGeyCG2014_300_FD_185454 | JGI IMG/M metagenome (GOLD analysis project Ga0210016, IMG submission 185454) | Groundwater microbial communities from aquifer - Crystal Geyser CG02_land_8/20/14_3.00 (SPAdes) (version 2) | ecosystem: Environmental > Aquatic > Deep subsurface > Groundwater | place... | reverse complement strand
GATTTTTGCCCCATGGACTTACCAAATTTTTGCCTAGCAAAAACTTCTTTTATGCTAGAACCTTTAGCTAAAATACCAATATTGTTATCTTTTAGATAGAATTATAATGAGCAAGAATTATAGAAACCAAGAAATAAACAAAGGAGTTCTCAAATGCCTAAAATAAGTGATATAGAAGACAAGGGCAAGAAGGGGTTAGACATTTCTAACTTACCTTGGCTCAAAAAAGCTATTGGTTCGGATCTTAGTAAAGGCGGAATAAGATGAACAAGAAACCTATTGAACAACTTTTAACGGAGATAGATGATTTTTCTCGAGCAAAAAATCTCTCTAAAAAAGGAATGGCACTGAAGCTGAATATTCCCTACAGTACCTTCAAGAAATGGTTTCAAAAAGGTGAGGTGAAAAGGAATCCATCACCAGCATATATCGAAAAAATGGAGAAGTTTCTTGAATCTCAGAAAGAAACTGTAACATACTGGAAAGAACTCTGGACAAAAACTTTGGGATGGTGGGAAACACAACATCGCTATTCTACAGTTAGAGAATTAGCTGATGAAATTGGCTGGGATGTCCAGAGTCTTAGCAACTACCTTCAAAGTAAAGATATGCCCCCAAGACTTGTAATAGAAAAGATTGCAAAAACTGTTGGTTTTGAGATTTCAGCTTTAGATTTCATAGTTCAGGAAGCACAACGAAAAACAGAGAAGGTAAAACATCTTTTATTATTTTTAGAAGAAGAGCTCAGATGGTTTCGAGATAGCTCAAAAGAAGCCAGGGACATCCTTCGAAAAAAATTAGATTTTGGTGATATTGGATACATTTCAAGTCTTCTTACCATGCTGGGTGATAAAGACAAGTTTAAAAGATGGCTTACTTTAACTACTAACAGGTTCAATTTTTTCAAAAAGAAAGAGGGGCAGAAATGAAGAAAGTCCCTATTAAGCTGCATACGGCAAGTGCTCTCAGATGGTTAGGAAGTTTGTATCGAAACCCTGCCGACGCTATAAAGGAACATGTTAGTAATGCCATAGATGAACACCTTAAAGCAAAAAACACTGGTAAAGCCCTTCCAGTTTGTCAGATAACCTTTACCCTGGAAAAGAATAATGTTTTGGTGGGGTATCCTTACGGAATGTCTGAAGAAGAATTTAAAGATGCTCTTCAGCGAGTAGCTGACTCAGCAAAAAGGACAATTAACATCAGGCAAATAGGCCAACTTGGAATCGGAATGTTTAGTTTTCTTCAAATTGGCAAGAAATGCACTTTCCTTTCAAGGAAAGACAAAGGGTATGAGACGATAAAAGTTACACTTCGAGAAGGTTCTGATGACGCAGAGTTTGAAACTGCTATAAAAAGAGAAAGCTTACCAAGGCCTGGAATTAAAATCATTATTTCTGAACTATTATTTGACCCCACAAAACCAAGGGGCCCTCTCTCCCCAGAAAAGCTTCAAAAACTATTTGCCGAAAAATTTGACCCATACCTGAAAGATGGATCACTTGAAATTGTCATCCGTTATAGAGAACGTACTTATACTATAAAGCCGTTAACGATAGACCTTCCCCGAATAGGTGAAAGTTATAGAAACTGGCCACTTACAAGAGATCGGACTAAGAGATTTAACTTGGAATTATATTTTGATCCATCTGGAAAGGGTGCGGTTTGCATTCGGCATACGGGAGTTACAATTGTTGATGATATCAAGACCTTATCTGCTTATGGCTTAGAGGAAAGCGTATATGCGAAAGGGGATATAAAGGGTTTTATTGACGCTGATTTTCTAAGACCTCTCCCTGCCAGAACTGGATTTGAGGAAAATGAGGATTGGATAAATCTGTTAGACGAGCTTGACCGACTTCGTCCCTCAATTGAAGCAGAGGTCGAGAATCTTAAACAGGAAGAAGCAGAGAAGAAATTAACCGAGGTTCAAAGAAAAGCCATTGAATTGGCAAGAGAGATCTTAAATACAGAAGAATTTAAGGACTTAGAACTATTGGAAGGATTTGGGCGTAAGCCTCCTGAACCGAGATTTCCGCCTAACGGATTTGATTTTGTGCCTTCTTCAATAAGGATAGAACCCGGGAAGGCGTGTAGCCTTCCATTAAAGGCTTACGTGCCCAAGATAGTTCCAGATAATAGCCTGGTAAAACTCAACATTACCGATTCTTCTTCTGTCGAATTGGAAACAAAGAACCTATTCCTTAATGCATCTGAAGCCGATAAGGATGGTGTTGTTACTGCGCATGTTTCCTTTGTGGGTAAATCAAAAACTGCCGTTCCAGCAATATTGACTGCTACTGCAGGAAACTTAAAACCAGCCATAGCCCATATTCGGGTTGCTGAACCTGAACAAAAAAGAGAACCTATAAGCCCGGGCGTACAAAAGGAAGGGCCCCGAATTACCTACGAGGAAGTACCTTTTGAGGATGGACCATCAAAACATAGCCGATACATTTCGAAAAAGATTCAAATTAACGAACTGAACAAAGATTATGCGCGAGAAGTAAAAATGACAAAATCAGAACAAGTAAAACTTGCCTATGCTACGCTTATGATTGGGAAAGAAACCATAGCCTATAATGACAAAAGTGGAAATGTCGATGATTATCTCGAAAAAATACTTTCGTTCTATTTTGAATTAAAAAATAGATTAACCGGGACTTCGCCAAGCGTTGAGGAGAGACCTCGTGAAAGGCCAAGAAAGAGTTTTTGAAAAGGAATCTTCCAATGACGGAAAAGAACAAGAAAAAGATACCGAATTTTTATCTTGCAAAAACTTCTTCTGCGCTGGAAACGTAAATCGACACAGGATAAATTAAAATTGGAGGTATTAAGATGGTAGATTATAATTACTAGGAATTATATGTGTCTGACGTAAAAGGTAAAATGGAAAGGGGAGAACTAATACCTGATCCAGACTGGCAAAGAGGGTATATCTGGGGACCAAAAGATGAACAATTGTTGATTGATTCCATACTTCGGCAATTGCCAATACCTAAGTTTTACTTAACAGAGGAATATGATGTAAAAAAGGGTGCAAGCATCCATTATGTAGTCGATGGACAGCAAAGATTAAAAGCAATCCACAGGTTCTTAGCCAACAAATTCCCTATAGAAATAGATGGAAAGGAATACTGCTTTAAAGATTTAGACAGTGAAACGCAGAAAAAAATTACGACATATAAACTGAATGGGCACTACATGACAAATTATACACAAGCTGATGTTAACTTCCTATTCCAAAGGCTCAATAGGACTGGCATTAAGTTAACTAATATGGAGGTGTGGAATAACGAGTATTATGATACCAATATTTTAAAAATGATAAAAGAGATTCACGAAGAAAATCAGGATTCTTATGTGAATATTATTTATACCGAAGAAAATATAAAAAGGATGCTCCCTTTGGATGATATCATTGATCTATGCAATTGTTTGAAAAAGGAATCAATCGAAAGTGGCAGTAAGCAAGAATTAGAGTCGTTTTTAAACCAGCATAGAGATATTCCTAATAATCAAAGCTCAGTAATAAGATCAAAATTTAGAAAAGTCATTAATAATATAAATGAAATTTTTTCAAAGCAAGATCTGGAGTCCTCCGCATATAGCAAAAGAACTCATTTTATCAGCTTATTCTTAGCGGTAGGTTTGCTCATTCCTAAGTATCATATTCTTACTGATACAGGAAAACTTAAAAAAGATTTGTTGGATTTCATTGAAAATCAACCAGACGAATATAGAGAGAGTGTATTGGGGGCTATTAGACAAAAAGCAGCAAGGGAAAAGCGGGTAAGTTTTTTTCAGAAAGTTATTTTGAAATATGCAAAAGAATTAGATGAAAATAGACTCTTTGAAGAATCACTTAGACAAAAATTCTGGAGAAAATATGAACATACATGTCAGATTTGCGGAAAGGAGATTAGAAATTATAAAGATGCTACATTAGATCATATTGAGCCTTGGGCAAAAGGTGGGAGAACCGAAGAAAACAATGCTCAACTATCTCATAAAAAATGTAATCAAACAAAAAAAGACAAATTTGAGGAATTTGTCAGCAAATAGAATTTCTATTCTAATGATAACTCTAAGTCGGCTATTGATAACTGCATAATAATGTCCGCTTTTTGTCATTCCCGCGAAAGTGGGAATCCAGAAAGAAAAGCCTGGATTCCGCATCAAGTGCGGAATGACAAGAATATTATAGGCATAGGACATTAAATTACAGGTGTCAATAATTTATATATAATAAAGGCACAATATCAAGAAAAAGTTTCCTCAATCCGCTTGGTAAACTACGGTATACCTTATTAAGCTGATACTCCACTATTCCTGATGCACCTGCCATCTTGAGTTTCGGAATAAAGTTGAGAAAGAAGTAACAGGTTAAAAATGCTATAATTAAAACGTAAGGAGGCGTAATATGAAAGATATGATTTTAAAGCTCCAGATAGAAAGTATAGAGCAACAGTTAAAAATACTAAAGGCAAAGATATTTAAAAAGAAATCCCCCAAAAAACTATCCGACTTATATGGCATTTTTGAAGGAAAAATGGATTTTCCTTTGGAAGAAATAAAGAAACATGAATACCCGACATACGGGAAAGTATGACCTATATTGTTGACACCCATGTTTTTGTATGGCTGTTAGACAAGAATAAGAGATTAAGCCAGAAATACAAAGAAATCCTTCTTAACAATAATAACACCTTTATCATTTCAGCCATTGTGTTAGCCGAGATAAAACACCTTATTTCAGTGAAAAGGATCAATATCAATTTTGAGACCGTCATTGAATATCTCAGTGAATGTGACAATTGTATTGTTTACCCTGTAAATGAGGATGTTATTGAACATATGCCTGAAGGGTTAGATATTCATGACGGAATAATTGTGGCTACAGGACTTATTTATAAGAATTTTCTGGGTGATAATGTCTTTATTCTAACCGAAGATGAGACGATAAGAAATTCTGGAATTCTGCCAGTTGCATAGCTAAGAAATCTAAATGTGACCTTGAATCAAATAGGCAAGACTACGGGATAACCTTATTAAGCTGATACTCCACAATCCCCGATGCGCCTGCCATCTTGAGTTTTGGAATAATATCACGCACAACCTTCTCATTAATTATAACCTCAAGGGCGTACTATCCTTTATCAGAATATAATCTTTCTTTCTCATAGATTATTTTAAGCTATTAAGTTAAACTGTTTATATGATACGATATAGACCAATTCCAGAAAATATTCACCAAAAAATCAACTCCCTTGCGGACATTTTTATAAATGACCCCAATATCATCTTTGCCTATCTTTTTGGCGGTCTATTAAAAGACAAACCAAATCCTTTGAGTGATGTTGATATCGCTGTATATGTAAAGAATATAAAGAAATTAGACTATCTCGAGTTGTTCGGTAATATTGCCGATATTCTCGGTACAGATGAGATTGACCTCGTGATTTTAAATACTGCTCAACTCAGTCTTGCAGGAAGAGTCCTGCAAAACAGAAAGATTCTTATTGATAAGGATCCCTTCCTGAGGCATAGATATGAATCCATTATCCTGAGGGAATTTTTTGACTTCACATTAAAGGAAAGAGACATTCTGAAAAGGAGGTACGGAATTGGTTGATAAACTTCTGTTAGGAAGAAAACTTACACAGATGGAGACCTACCTAAGTCAGATTAGAGAGTATTCTAAAATCTCGGTTACTGCATATAAAAACGACTGGAAAATACAGAGGATTGTAGAAAGAACCTTACAGATACTGATTGAATTATGCATAGATATCGCCAATCATTTGATTTCTGATAAAGGCATGAGATTGCCAACAGGTTATGCTGATACCTTTAAAGTTCTGGCGGAAAACAGAATCATAAGCAAAAATTTATTTAAAACAATGGAAAAGATGGCAAAATTCAGGAATGTAGTTGTACACCAGTATGAAAAAACAGAACCCTCAATAGTTGTCTCAATACTTCACAAAAATCTTGATGACTTTGAAAAATACAAAAAAGCAATAGTTAAATACTTGTCTTTGTAAACTTTTACTCTGACTACGGTATAACCTTATTAAGCTGATACTCCACAATCCCTGATGCACCTGCCATCTTGAGTTTCGGTATAATGTCTCGCACAACCTTTTCATTTATGATAACCTCAAGGGCATACCACCCCTGATCAGAAAGCTGAGATATAGTTGGTGAATGCATTGCAGAAAGAAGGGACATAACCCGTTTTAGAGACTTCTTAGGCACATTCATTTTAAGTCCGACCTTTTCTTCAGCAGCAAGGGCGCCCTTAAGAAGCAGAGATATATTTTCCATCTTCTGCCTCTTCCATTTATCATGCCAAGCCTTATTGTTTGCAATAAACCTTGTACTTGACTGAAGAATAGTCTCAATGATCCTCAGATTATTCGCCTTAAGAGAAGTGCCTGTCTCAGTGAGTTCAACAATCGCATCAGCTAAGTGAGGCGGTTTGACCTCTGTTGCACCCCATGAAAAATCTACCTCAGCCTTTATACCATTAGATTTAAGGTATCTCTTAGTAAATCCAACAAGTTCTGTCGCAATCCGCTTTCCATTCAGGTCTTTTAGTGTCTTTATCCTGGAATCATTTGGAACTGCAATTACCCATTTCACAGGCCTGAGACCTTCTTTTGCATAAATAAGCTCAGCAACCTCATGCACATCAGCATTCTGTTCCATTATCCAGTCCTTGCCTGTAAGTCCGCAATCAAGTATTCCGTCATCAACATATCTTGCCATCTCCTGTGCCCTGATTAACATGGCTTCTACCTCAGGATCATCAAAGGATGGATAATAAGAACGGCTTAATATTGTAATGTGGTATCCTGCCTTTCTAAAAAGTTTTAATGTTGACTCTTGAAGGCTGCCTTTCGGAAGACCAAGTCTTAATATTTTATTCATAGTCTCACCCTTTCAAATATAATATGCTTTAAAAACATGTGATATAATTAAGTTATATAATTTATCATATTACTGATGTTGTTACAAGAAAATCATTTTAATAATCATAGTAATCCCCCTCGGTCCCCCTTTAGCAAAGGGGGATTAAGGGGGATTTGATTGAAATGGATTTTACACCTTTACAAAATATCATTAAAGACGGGTTTAAAGATTCTCGCATTTACAATCTCACTGGCTCATCTGCTGCCCTTTTTCTTGCCCTTTATGATAAACCATTTCTTGCAGTTGAATTAACCGAAGAACTTGCAGAGGAGCTCTATAAGGATATTAATTTTTTCAGAAAGGCATTAAAAAAAGAGCATGTCCTCTTGCTTCCAGAGCCTGATGGCCCTTCACTTTCAGGTAAAAGGGCAAAAGTAGTTTATTCACTCAAGGAAAACGATTCTCTCGTTAGTTCTTTTAAAAATCTTAAATCACCAATATGGCCTAAGAAAGAAATTAATCCCCCCTCACCCCCCCATAGCAAGGGGGGACAAAAGGGGGGTAAAGAGGAGATGGGGGGATTTTCAATAGAAAAAAGTGTTTTAAATCTCAAAAAAGGCGTGGAGACCAGCAGGACAGAAATTGAAAAAAGACTTCAGGAGATAGGTTACAAAAATGTCCCGCTTGTTGTCGAACAGGGAGAATACAGCCGTCGTGGATGGCTTTTAGATATTTTCCCTTCGACATCAGAAAATCCTCTAAGGCTTGAATTTTTTGGGGATGAAATAGAAACCATGAAGATTTTTGACGTCGAAACTCAGAGATCCAGAGAAGATGTTTCTCAGTTTTTAATATTCCCTGCAGAAGATCCCCTGTCAGGCACAACACTACTTGGGTTGACGGGTAATAAAAGATACTTTTTTTCAGATTCGATCCAGGAAAAAGATGGACTTCCCGGTGATATTACATTTTTTTCAAGATATTCCATAAGAGGTCACGGTTATGATGCAGGGGTACTTTCATTAAAAGGTCTGGGGATTATTCCTGAAGAAAGAAAAAATATAGAGGAATTACCACAAAAAATTAAGCACTTCCAGTCAGAGATTCGCCTTATTTCCTCATCAAATAGCCAGGCAGAGAGGCTTAAAAACATACTGATAGAAGGAGGTGTAGTTGCACCCGTCATAGATAAGACAGAGATTTTTGAGTATAAGGGAAGTGTTTCGATAACCGTCGGCGACCTTTCGTCAGGCCTCTTTTTACCGGGCATCTTAATCCTGACCGAAAAAGAGATATTCGGTGGAAGGCCTGGCTACAGGTCAATCAAAAAATCAAAAGTAGCAAGGCTTCTCGCCACACTCGATGACCTTAGACCCGGCGACTTTGTTGTCCACAAAGACCATGGCATTGGAAGCTTTCATGGACTTATGCGGCAGAGCATAGAAGGTATCGAAGAAGACCTCTTGCTGATTGAATATGAAGGTGGAAGGTTATATTTACCCCTTCAAGGTATTAACAGCATCCAGAAATATCATTCTGAAGAAGGCATTATTCCAAAAATTGACAGGCTCGGAGGGAAGACCTGGCAGAGAACAAAAGAGAGAGTAAAAAAGAAGATACACGAGATGGCAGGAAAACTCGTTGCCCTTTATGCAGAGAGAAAGGTCTATAAGGGTTTTTCATTCAGCCCTGATACCGAACTCCACAGGGAATTTGACAGCTTCTTCCCCTACGAAGAGACACCTGATCAGATAAAGGCAGTAGAAGATATTAAAAGGGATATGGAATCAGAAAAACCAATGGACAGACTTATCTGCGGAGATGTTGGATATGGAAAGACAGAGGTCGCAATGAAGGCAGCATTCAAGGCAGTATATGATGGCCGGCAGGTGGCTGTGCTTGTGCCTACTACAATACTATGTGAACAACATTACAGGACTTTCAAAACAAGGTTTTCTGCATTTCCTGTCAGGATAGATTATCTGAGCAGGTTTAAATCAAAGAAGGACCAGAAAGAAACAATTAAGACGCTGTTAAACGGCGATATTGACATAATTATAGGGACACACAGCCTTCTCAACCGGGATATAAGCTTTCATGAACTCGGCCTACTTATCATTGATGAGGAACACAGGTTCGGTGTCAGGCAGAAGGAAAAGATAAAAGAGTTGGAAAAAGGCGTTGATGTTATCACTCTCACTGCAACGCCTATACCCAGAACACTCTATATGGCGCTATCAGATATAAGAGATATGAGTACAATCGAGACACCTCCAGAGGAAAGACTCGCTGTCAAAAGCATTGTCTCTGTATTCGATGAGGGGTTGATAAAAGAAGCTATAAAAAGAGAACTGGAAAGAAACGGTCAGGTATTTTTTGTACATAACAGGATAAAGAGTATTTATAAGATAGCCGACTACCTTTTGAAACTTCTGCCTTCAGCAAGGATAGCAGTTGCACATGGCCAGATGGCTGAGAAGGAACTCGAAACAGCTATGCTCAAATTTTACGGGTACAAAATAGATGTGCTTCTGGCCACAGCCATAATTGGTTCAGGGCTCGATATACCAACAGCTAATACAATCATCATTGACAGGGCAGACATGATGGGACTTGCTGATCTCTATCAGCTCAGGGGCCGTGTTGGGAGAGGTAATGTGAGGGCATATGCTTATTTTCTAATCCCTGGTAAAGATATCATCACGGAAGAGGCTAAGAAGAGATTGCAGGCAATACAGGAGATGAGCTATCTTGGAGCAGGCTTCAGGCTTGCCTTAAAAGACCTGGAAATCAGAGGTACAGGGAACCTCCTTGGCGCTGAACAATCAGGGCATATCCATGCAGTTGGCTTTGACCTCTATATAGAGATGTTAGAGAAGGCTGTAGCAGAGTTAAAAGGCATGACGATAGAAGAAGAGTTTGAGCCTTCAATAAGTTTAAGGGTTAATGCCTTCATACCAGAAGAATATATAGATGATATAACTCTCAGGCTGAGCCTTTATAGAAGGATTGCATCATCAAAGACAAATGAGGCCATAGAAGCAATTGAATTAGAGATAGACGACAGGTTTGGCAGGATACCAGATGAGGTTAAAAACCTCTTAGATATAATGAGATTAAAGACAATGGCAAGAGAGCTCCTCGTTACAAAGATCCAGGACGTGCAGGGGAAGGTTCGAATAGTATTTTCTCCTGATACAAAAGTGGAACCCCGTGATATATTCGAACTTCGCAAGAAAAGAAATGGAAAAATTAAATTCTTACCGGACGGCTTTGAGGTCGATTTAATGGGATTTCCACGGGAAAGAATCTATGAAGAAATCTCGTACCTCTTTACTTGTTTGCCCATTTCTGATAGTTTTAATAAGGAGAATTAAGGGTTGAAAATAAGAAGTATTATTATTTTTCTTACAATATTTCTATTCTCTTGTTCAACTACTAAGACAGGAGAAAATATTCAGAAGGCGAATGCCCATTATCAATTAGGCATATCATATATTAATGACAACAATATTCAACCGGCATTTATAGAGTTTCAGAAGGCGCTGGAGCTTAACCCCAATAATAAAGAAATCCTTAATGCGATCGGCATCATATATCTTCTGAAGCTTGAGAACTATCCAGAGGCTGTAAAGTATTTCCAGAAGGCTTTAAAGATAGATAAAAACTTTTCAGAGGCATCGAACCTCCTTGGTTTTGCATACGAAAAAACAGGGAGATTCGATGAGGCCATTGAATCATATAAAATGGCATTGTCAAACACCTTATACAAAAATCCTGAAAAGGCATTCAATAATTTAGGCAGGGTATATTACAGGATAAAAAAATACGATGATGCAATAGATGCATATAAGGAGGCTTTAAGGAGATATTCCGATTTTCATTTACCATATTATGGTCTGGCGCTCTGTTATAATGCTAAAGGCCAATATGGCGATGCCGCAACTGCTATTACGCGTGCAATAGATTTTGACCCTCTTTATAAAGGAGATAAGGACAAGGCAAAAGAGGACTTTGAAAACAAAAAACTAATAGCAAAAGGCGAAGAAGAAAAAGATATAGCTGACTTTATTGAGATATTGAGATATTAAAGCCTGGTGTTATTTTATAAAATAAATTCCAAGTAATTTTCACGATTGATTATCTTAAATTCAGCATTGTCATATGTTTTACACCAGTCTTTCGGCTCTTTCATTTTTTGCTTTAATGTAAATCCATAAATTTGTCAAAATTTATGGATTTACTATTTCGAAGGTGGCAATGCCGAAATAGTTAACTATGAAGATTACCATTGAGGAGGTATTATTATGAGCATGCACGACCCTGCTCATCCGGGGGAAGTTTTGTTAATTCTAAGTCTGAGTAGTCTCTGAGTAGGGTCAAGTCTTGAAATATCAGTTTTTTATTCTACCTGTTGAACACATTATTTATATTTCTTCTCTTTCGCCCCTGTTTGCCACGCTATAAGTCCCAAAATGTAGAAGTACAATGCTCTGAGAAAATCAATAGGGGTCGCGTCTCAATATTCAACATTTCCACCACACATTCACTTCAACCCTAACTGTTGTGGAGGAAAATCGATTACCTCGCAAGACGCTCTCAGTGCTTTCTGCGTCTTCTTACTGAGCTTCAATGATCTCATAACCGAATCCAACCGATTAGGATCGAGCTGCCGGGCAATGGCGGCACATTGATCAAGGTCCTTCTTAAGCGATATTCCCATTTCCCCTTCTTTTGCCGGCACGCAGGATTTTATTCAGATAGGCAATTTTCTTTTCATAAGACTGCATTTCCTTTTCGTATTTTTTTCTCATTGCAAGCTTTTTTAATATCTCCTGCACTTTTTTATTAGATACGTGCTTGCTGATAACCTTCTCACCTTCGCGATATTTCAGATAATAGTAGGAATACACTTTGTTCTTGTAGCGCTTTTTCCGTTCGCTTATCGAACCTTTCGGAAGCTCAGATACAGACTTCTCAAGACTGTCAAGCATCTCATGGCAACGCTTAAGTTCATCGCGAAGCATGCCGCTTATGACCTTATCCTTTTCCACCACTTTCATGCTCTTATTATGCTTTGTGTGGTGGAAAATAGCAAGAGCTTTTATTCGGGTCAACGCTATTTTGCAGGCTCTCAACATTGCTATCGGGAATCAACGTCCTGAACGAGAGTTCGGCTCTGCGACTTTGCAGGCGAAAGGCGCAACCGATTAAAAATATCTAAATCGTGGAGTAAATGAAGAAAGCAACAATACCCTGACGCTGTCTGATAGAGCAAATCCTGTCTAAATGAAGTAGATGGTGGGACAAATGAGAGATGATTGGATGGAAGAAAAAATGAAAGTTTGAAAAAATAAAGAATACGGCAGGAGAGGGTGACACCTTTTATGCTTTTTCTTTACTTTTTAAATATGAACGTTTTTGATAAAATGAAGAAGCAATGATAAAGAATAAAGAAGTGCTTAAGAAATTCGAAGACAGATTTATAAGAGAAGAAAAAATCCTGCCTTTTACCCAGGCCATCAGGCTCTTCACAGATATGTGGAATGAAGGAGTAAAACTTGGTGTGCTGCCCCCTAAAAACCCATCAGAGGGGATAGAGGTGGATATAAGAATTGCGAAGGTTCTTAATTCATGTTTGAAGAAATCCTCTCAAAAATAGCGGCAAGTCTTAAAAAACACGCTATACCTTATATGATCATCGGAGGGCAGGCTGTATTGCTTTACGGAGAACCCCGTCTTACCAGCTCGTCGAAAGATAATAAGCTAAAAATCTATTTCAAAAAGCTTGTCTAAGTTGTCAAACTCAATCTTATTTCAACCCCAGCACATCCTGCATATCATACAATCCTGCTGGTTTGCCATATACCCACTTAGCTGCTCTTAGAGCGCCTCTTGCGAATGTATCCCTGCTCGATACCTTATGGGTAACCTCAATCCTCTCTCCAAGACCGCCAAATATAACCGTGTGTTCTCCAACAATGTCACCTGCACGAATAGTCTGTATCCCAATTTCTTTGCTGGTTCTCTCACCGATTATCCCCTTTCTTGCATAAACTCCAACCTCATCAAGATTTCTGTTTAAGGCATCTGCGATTACCTGTGCCATTTTCAAAGCGGTACCGCTTGGGGCATCCTTCTTCATCCTGTGGTGCGCCTCGATAATCTCAACGTCGTAAGCATCGCCAAGTACCTTTGCAATATCCTGCAATACCTTTAGAAGAAGGTTTACACCCATACTCATATTGGATGCCATTACACATGGGATTTTTTTAGTAAGTTTAGCGACTTCTTTCATATCATCTTTTGTGAAACCGGTCGTCCCGATGACCATGGCCTTACCTTTTGAGGATGCAAGTTTCAGATGTTCCTTTGATGCTTCTACTGTAGTAAAAGAGATAACTAAATCAACATTGCCGATGATTGATTCAAGACTATCTGCGAGTGTTACACCTGTATTCCCAATGCCGACTATTGTCCCGATGTCTTTGCCTATATCTTTATGTCCCTTTCTCTCAAATGCACCTGCTAATTGTAATTCTTTATATTCTTTTGAGAGAGCAGTGATCCTGCTTCCCATCCTCCCTGCTGCACCTGCAACCGCTATCTTAATCATAACCCCTCCTATTGTCACTTTTCCTCTTTTTTTTCTTCTTCTGCTACTCCTTCTATTTCTTCTTCACTTTTAATAGGTATTTTGTATTCTTCTGATACCCATTTACCGAGGTCGATGAGTTTGCACCTCTCGGAACAAAATGGCCTCCATGGATTCTCCTCCCAAGTTGTTGTATTCTTACATACAGGACAGATAATTTTCACAACTAATTCTGAATCTTTTGGTCTGTTTTTTTCAAGTTTTTAATCACAATGAATATCTCATGCTACCATCGCATGTTTGAGCCTTGATAGTTTATTCCTTAAGAATTTGCCCGTATAGGAATCAGGGTTCATGCTGACCGACTCTGGAGTGCCTTCTGCAACAACCTTCCCTCCTTCCTCACCGCCTTCAGGTCCAAGGTCTATAATATAGTCAGCAGACTTTATCACATCAAGGTTATGTTCAATTATGATAACTGTATTCCCTGAATCAACAAGGCTGTTTATTACACTGAGCAGTCTTTGTATATCAACAAAATGGAGTCCTGTTGTGGGTTCATCAAGTAAATAGAGCGTGTTGCCTGTTGATTTTTTCCCGAGCTCTTTTGAGAGCCTTACCCTCTGTGCCTCTCCGCCTGAAAGTGTTGATGCAGGTTGTCCAAGCTGTAAATACCCAAGCCCTACATCTTCAAGTACCTCGAGTTTTTGTTTTATATGAGGGATTGACAAAAAAAATTGAAGTGCCTCGGATATGGTCATCTCAAGCACCTCTGCAATGTTCTTCCCTTTATATCTTATATCGAGGGTCTCTTTATTGTATCTTTTCCCCTTACAGGTATCGCATGATATATAAACATCAGGAAGGAAATGCATCTCTACCTTAATCAGTCCGTCTCCATGGCAGGATTCACACCTTCCGCCTGAAAGATTGAAACTGAACCTCGAGGGAGCATATCCCCTTATTTTTGAATCAGAAACCTGTGCAAATAACCCTCTAATAAATGAGAAGACCCCGGTATATGTTGCTGGATTAGACCTGGGTGTTTTTCCAAGAGGTGATTGATCAACACATATCACACGGTCTATCTTATCTATGCCTATAATTTCTTTGTATCGGCCGGGTATTAATCTGCTTCCATATATCTCCCTGCAAAGTGCCTTATAAAGTATCTCGAGCACGAGCGTGCTTTTACCTGAACCTGAAACCCCTGTAACACATGTGAAAATTCCAAGCGGGATATTAACATTAATATCCTTGAGATTAAATTCCTGGGCGCCTATTATCTTTATAAAGTCTTTTGGATCTCTTCTCACAAAAGGGATGTCTATTGACATCAAACCACTGAGGTATTTCCCGGTTATTGATTTTTCGTTCTTCTCTATTTCCTCAGGTTTCCCTGAAGCCACAATCCAACCACCCCTGAGCCCCGCACCCGGCCCCATATCGACAACATAATCAGCCCATCTTATTGTCTCCTCATCATGTTCGACAACAATAACAGTGTTGCCTGCGTCTCTTATTGATGAAAGGCTTTCAAGGAGTTTTTTGCAGTCCCTCGGGTGCATGCCGATACTCGGTTCATCGAGGATATAGAGGACACCTGTGAGGGAAGAACCAAGTTGTGCCGCAAGCCTTATCCTCTGGGCCTCTCCGCCTGATAGCGTAAGGGATGACCTGTCAAGGGTGAGATAATTGAGTCCTACTTTTTCCAGAAAATAAAGTCTGTCCTTTACTTCTTTAAGGACACGTGATGCAATTATCTGTTCTCTCTCTGTAAGCTTTAGACTGCTGATGAAAAATACTGCATCCTTTACCGACATCCTTGCAAATTCACCTATGTTTATGCCCTGTATTTTTATGCTCAGCGCCTCTTTTCGCAATCTCAATCCTTCACAGAGCCTGCAGTATTTGTGTTCTTCAAGCTCAATAGAATCTTCCTCAAGATTCTCAAGGCCCAGCCCCTTACATCTCGGGCAAGCGCCCTGCTTGCTGTTAAATGAGAAGAACATCGGGGTTACCTCAGGGTAGCTTATACCGCAATTCAGGCATACCGTGGTTTTTGAGAAGAGGATATCCCTGTTTTTTTCGATGAGATTTATAACCACTGTATCTGAGTAAGTAAGGGCTGTCTCGATTGCGTCTTTTAACTGGCGCTCAATGGCTGGCTTTATGATAAGCCTGTCTATGACAATCTCTATTGTATGGCGTTTATGTTTCCTGAGAGAAATATCTTTTGTCAGGTCCATCATCTCACCATCTATCCTCGCCCTTATAAAACCTTCTCTGCGCATCTCCTGAAGCTCTTTCCTGTATTCACCCTTTCTGTCCCTGACTATCGGAGCAAGGATCTGAAGCCTGCTTCCCTGCGGCAGGGACATAACTGAATTAATGATATCCGCGGATTCCTGTTTTGATATAATAGAGCCGCAATTATAGCAGTACGGCCGACCTATCCTTGTGTAAAGGACACGCATATAATCATATATCTCAGTGATGGTGCCGACAGTCGAGCGCGGGCTTTTGTTAACGGTCTTCTGGCCTATTGAAATGGACGGAGACAGTCCCTTTATATAGTCAACATCAGGCTTATGAAGCTGCTCAATGAACTGTCTGGCATAAGCAGATAGGCTTTCGACATAGCGCCTCTGCCCCTCTGCATATATAGTGTCGATGGCAAGTGATGATTTGCCCGAACCTGACGGGCCTGTTATTACAGTTATTGCATCTCTGGGTATGGAGAGGTCAATATTTTTGAGATTATGCTCCCTTGCTCCCTTTATGATTACAAATTCCTGCATGTGCTTAACTATTCAGTATAACACACAAATTATTTAAGGCTCTTGACGAAATTTGTATGCTAAAGGTTTCTTTTTAAAGAAGGATATTATAATATATGCCTATGAGAAAGATTTTAATATTAGCGTTTTTATTCATATTCCCGGCCATCTCTTACTCCCAGCCTTCAATAGTATTTGATACAGA
>Ga0210016_1002555_pt1 | contig 16503 bp, 10 predicted proteins | sample CryGeyCG2014_300_FD_185454 | JGI IMG/M metagenome (GOLD analysis project Ga0210016, IMG submission 185454) | Groundwater microbial communities from aquifer - Crystal Geyser CG02_land_8/20/14_3.00 (SPAdes) (version 2) | ecosystem: Environmental > Aquatic > Deep subsurface > Groundwater | place... | reverse complement strand
GGTGTAAGAGAAAAAGCTGGAGAAGCCGTTCAAGCAATGATTGATGATTGTAGTAAACCAAAACCCAAATATTGGACAGCCTATCAACAAGCCCCGTTATTTGAAGATGGAAAATATTTGACTCCTCAAGAGCAAAAGCTTAGACAACAACAGTTAAATTTAGAACGCGATACTGTTTCTGAACAGAGAAGTATACAAATAAAAAACCTCTATACTTTTTTACTTACCCAAAGACAATCAATAAATCTTCCAGCTGTCCTTTCAGGTGATTTTTCATCATATCCGGAACTTGGAGTAAAACTTAATTCATTAGGTATTACGGATTTTAATACATTTCTTAACAAAATACAGGATACATTTAGAGGATTGGATGTAAACCACAATTTGAGAGGTTTACTTGGTGAACATGCTTTTGGGATATTTCCCGATCCGAACAGATTGTCAAAGCAACCTGAAAAAATGTCAGTATCAGATGTAGCAGCTTTATTAGAGGAAACGCGTCATTATCGTGCTGCATTAGTTGTTGATGCGCGTTTTGGTGATGAAGTTAAATTTTCTCAAGCATTTCAGTCTGATTCATTTAGTCAAACTTACAATGAACACCTTCGATTAAGAATATCGGCTCTTGCGCGTTCTTTTTCCCAAACACCCGAAGAGCAAAAACTACTAGATAAACTTTTTATTCAAGCACACAACTTGGATTACTCAACATTCTATCAAAGTGAGTATGTAGTTTATCAATTAGAAGCTTCAGTGAAGACTGAAAAAGAGGGATATGATGGAGCGGAGACAGTTGCACCATTTATAACTACTTTATCACCTGATTTTTTTACCTTTCGCGTTGCACCTTGTAGTGGAGGGAACATACTTGATAGTTATATTGGTAATGAATCTTTTAGTGGGCCAACTGGAGCAGGTTGTGTAATGGATCAATGGAGATATTTGGGGAGAAGAATCGATGATGTAAGAGTTTATCATGGAGAAAACAGATATGAAAAAATTCCAGGGCGCTGGGGTGAACCGCGATTTCAAATTAGAACAACACCACGGAATACACTTGAAGCCGTTAATCTTATTCAAAAAAGAAGAAAAACGGTCCCAATGATGCAAGACGACATAATTGAAGAATCAAATTATGAAAGAGATACTGTGCGAATCGACGCAGAGGCAGATATAAGAGGAAGATGGGAGAATTTAAAAATAATTGCCGAACGATCATCGTTTGAAAGAAGGCATATGGAAAACATAGTTATTGCAGTTGGAATTCCTAAAGAAGAAAAAATCGCTTACTTCCAACAACTTGTATCTGAAGGCAAGTTGACATATGGTAAAGTATTTGATGGGATAATTATCCACAATAGAGCGTCATCAAGCAGCTCAGATTACCCATTATATAGAGAAACAAGTTTTACTTATTCTGAAGCCTCAAACCTAAGGACAAGCTATGAAGTTGCGATGAGTTTACTCAGGACGGTTCCAATTTCGCCGAGTTGGCAGGATATAAATGTTTCAGATTTATCTCAGGCGCTGTTTGATACAAAAGTAAAAATCGCGCAATTGGAAAAAGTCGGTGGATTTACAGGTCCAGCTGAAGGTGTGAAGCCACACCAGGCAGGAGTAAGTACAGCTCAAACTGACCTTTACGAAGGGTTAGCACCAGGGGCTAAGGCAACGCAACAATTGGATTTTATATTTGACTTTGTTAGAGAAGGGGGGACAATCAAATTATCAAGAAAAAACAAGGATGGATATTCAAATAGTTTAAGTTTATCTGGTCTGAATAACGAAGGTGCAAATGTCGATATAATTGGGATTTTGGGAAATCTTGAATATCCAAATATTGAACAAAGAGTGCAAGAAGTTCTCACATTACATCATGATCGATATACGGTGTTTGAGGTAGATAAATGGAATAGTTTAATTGCATTTTCAAAACAACCATATTTTTATATTGACTCACGAATTGAAGATAAAACGGAACTAAGGATTAGGCTTGAAGGAACAAGCATGGAAAGAGAGTTTGATTCACTTAATATTGATCATTCCCTGAAGATGATTGATGAAATTATGATGCTTCCTCCATCAACATATCGAGACTATTGTTTGGGATTTTTGATAAATAAAGGATCAGATAGGAAATATCAGAAGGAATTTGTTGATAATCCTGGACGTGAATATTATGAAGCACGAATTGCACAACTTGCTGCGACTGCATTCAGCGATGTAGCATTAAGCCGTTTTGATGATCCAAGATTATTAAGAAGACAGTTATTTGGAGGTGGTACTGATTGTATTCCTCGTAGCGAGCGGTTTATTAGTGATCCGTTAGGAGGTTTTTACTTAGGAGAAAGTGAAGGTGTGTCCGCATGGTTAAAACTTATTAACTCGAAGACAAGTTTTTGTATTAGAAATGTTTTTTCCCATAAATATCGTGAAAATCTTGCTCAACAAGGTACGGTTGGATTAAAGGCCGAGTTACTTATTTTATCTGAGCGTGTAAAGTTACTTTCACAAATGCCAGATAGCCAACTAAAAGAAGCATTGATGTTGTACGCGATTCGTAGTTCTCAAGATAGGATAGTTCGTTTTCCGGAAGGGGAGAAACAACAATTAAGAGATCAAGTGCAAATACTCGTACGAGATTCTACTACTTCCTTTAAATCCGAACAAGGAAAACAAGGCGTTGTTGATATGCGGTTGAGAGATGAAATTGGGGTTATTGACGGACCAATTTCCCCAGACGCTCTAAGAAGTCGATTTCCTACAAGAGATGAGTATGTTTCGCACATAATAGAATTATTACCTTCGAAAAGCGCTGCGAGAGATGCTTATCTTATTTTGGCGGTTGATTCTTATCCAATGCGGGTAAGTGATGCTTCAACCATTCGAGGACTTATGTTTGCGACTGATTATAGTACATCTGATGAGCAAGTATCTGCTCAACTAGCCGGACTTGAGTTTATTCGATCCGTCAAGGCAAACAAACGAGTCACAGAACAGGATATCCGAGAGATGATATTGTGGCTTATTGATGATAAACGTCAGGTGAAAGTAATTGACGACTTTTTTACTCATGTTTCAAATGATCAGGCAGGTCGAAAATTAGTTCGTGGTTTACTGGAACAATTAAAAATTGGACCTTATGGACGGCAAGAAGAAAAGAATGAAAAAAGAGGATTAGCAGCAAAAGCAAGCGAATTAGGAGCGGAAGTATTGACAAGAAGCCTGCTTCATCTTCCAACGCCGATGAAACGGGCACTTGTTGGAAGATTAGTATTTAACATATCGTCGATATCGTCGATCTCTACAATGAGAGATAAAGAAGGGTCTGCAATACTACTTCGATCGGGGATGCCGGCGATTTTTGGAAAACTCTCAGAAGGAAATCATTATTCTTTTGCATCAATGACATTTAATTCTGTCCTAGAAGAGGGGGGCTTAGAGAGTCCTCTGAAAAGAGAAATGTTTTTTGATCTGGTACTTGGTAAAAAGGGAATACTTGAAGAGGCAACGATGGTTAAAGCTTCGGATTTTAACGATCGATTGAATAGAAATTTTGATGGAAGCGAGATGCATGCATTTATAGATGATGTGATGGAAATTGTATTTAGAAACGGAAAGTGGGATCGAAATTCACAGGATGTTGCACGGGTAGTTTCACATTCATTTATTGAAGCGATTGAACCAACAAGACGAGCAACGGTATTATTCAATTTATTATCCGAATTACCGAAAATTGATTTTAATGATCCAGATAAAAATAGAGTTCGTTCACGATTTCTCCAAACTGCCCTATCTTCAATCGGCGTACTTGGAGCAAAACTTGGACAGATAGATGAACTTATTCCAAAAGGTTGGGGGAGCGAGATGTCTTCACTTAAACATTCAACAAAACCGATGTCTAAGTTAATGATTGCTGATATCTTTACACAGGAAGGTTTATCTGATGATTATGTGATAAAAAGTTCCGCCGGAGCTGCTTCAACAGCCTGCGGATATGTTGTTGAAACACCAAGAGGCGAAGAGCAATTTGCAAAAGTATTACGACCGGAGGTAAAAATGGATTGGCAGGGGGATTTTATTGCTGTCCGTCATATGTTAGAGTGTTTAAAAAGATCTGGTCATCTTGAGGTAGGAACCGAACCAATTATGCAACAAATTGAAAGATTGGTGCGTGAAGAACTTCAAACTCAAAGGGAAATAGATAATGTAATTTATTATTCTAAAGCAGAGTCCCAGGGAGATCTGAAAACACGAGGCGGTATAAGATCGGTTGTAATGCCAAAAGAAAGAATATCAACAACAGGACAGGTCTTACCTCATCCTGAAGAGTCACTCGTAATTCTTGAAGAACTGCTTCCTAAGTCTGAATATATTGAACTGGCAAAAATAAATGCACCAACAAGTTCAGTTTCGGCAGAACTCGTTTCGTTAAAAGAATCATTAGATATGGATTCTGTATATTCTACAGTCGTACAGGATTTTTTTCATCGGGCTTTTACTTTAGGAAGTTGGCATTCGGACCTTCATGATGGCAATATATTAGTTAGACGAGATGGTCAGCTCGGAATTACTCGTGTTGTGACGGGAGACGACTTAGTTCTTATCGATTTTGGCCAGACAGGAAAAGCCGAAACTGAAGAAAAAAAGCAAAACGCAGCCCGTTTTTTTACTGGATTAGCGCTTAGAGACAGATCTTTAGTCGCACAGGCAATACATGATGCTCTTGAGAATCCTGTCTCAGTTGAGAATATAGAAAAAGAACTTGGAATTAATCCATTCAAAATGCAGGAACGTGTAACAGCATATATATCACAGCATCAGACTTCAGAATATCTTACTAATTTTCTCAAAGCAAGTATAAATGTTTTACCGTATTTAAGAAGATTACCAGTCTCAAAACAATTTGAATTAATCACTCCATATATTAGTGAAGTTGAGAGGACAAAAGGATGGATAAGAGTGCAAGAAGCAATAGCAACTCGAAATTTTACCAGGCTTTTTATGTAATTATCCTTCAATTTTAAATTTCACCACATCAAATCCTCGCTAAGCATTGGTTAAATATGAAATTAATCCCGCACTTAGATAAAGACCTTTTCATTTAACTTAAATTTACTCTTCGTGAAAATATTAATTTGATGCAGACTTTAATTAGCTTAATTAAGCAACTATTATGAAGAGATCTAGTTCCGCTAAACTGTTGATGACTTTGTTGCCTATTCACGATCAGAAAAAATTTTTATCCTCCCTGCTTTGGCTTATTGGCGTCAAGGATTGACATGAATAAAAAGAGAGCACTAAGGCCGGCGACCGAACCAATAGTTTTTAGACCACGTTCAAAGCCACGTCTAAATTTTTCCTCTTGTACTTTGAATAATGATGTATTATCATTACATCATATGACAACTGTTAATTTGCTTAGTAAACAAGATAGCACAATTCGTACTCAAATAACTTTAACTGAAAGCTTAAAACAACTGGTTGAAGAAAAAGCAAACCTTAAAGGTCAGTCCTTATCTGAATATATTCGTCGTGCGTTGATGTTATCTTTATTAGTTGATAAACAACATTTGGTTGATCTGGAAAAATTAGCCGATCAATTGATTGGATCAGTTAATATTAAAAAAAATCCTCAATGGCGAAATGTTAGCGGTGTAAAAAAATGGGTTAAAAAGTTACGGACAGAATGGATATGAAACTTATTCTTCCCGATACAAATGTTTTAATCCTTGGTTTCAAAGATGAAGTACCTTATAATTCTTTTTTACGTAAGATAATTAAAGAGAAGCGTTTAGCGTTGTCCGCAGTTGTAATCGCCGAATATTTAGTTGGCGTCACCGAAGATCAAGAGAAACTGTTTAATGCGCTCGTTACTCAATTTCCGGTTTTGCCAATTGATCTTCCGGTGGCACAACTGGCTGCTTTTTATCGACGAATTTATATGAAAAAGGGGAAGAAAATCGGTCTACCGGACTGCTTGATCGCTGCTACTTGTAAGATTTACAATACTATGTTAGCAACCCTTAACCCGACTGATTATCCAATGAAAGAGGTTGAGATTTATAAGTTTTAATTACTTCTATTGTCCTCCTGGTTTTGGCTTGTTGCCGGTGAGGACGGTCATGAATAAAAAGAGAATCCCAAGACCGCCATAAATGCCGACGTTCTCCCAGTTTTTTCTTACTTTAGCAGTTCTTTCCTGTTTTTGTAGTTCAGTTTCACCTGCAACGTTTACTTGTTCTTCATAAATTTTTAAGGCTTGATTTACAATTCCGGTTGTATCACCAGTTCGTAGTGCCGCTACCAAAGGTTGGGCAACAGCAGGAGAGATTTCTCCGTGAGTTAGTTGGAAATAATAAGTACCGATTGGTGTGCCATGATATTCATCTTTTTTTCCAGCATCATCATATACGTTTTCTTCTGCCATTGCTTGTGCTAAACTTACGTGTAAATGCATTCTCACCTCATTATTCATAGAAACGGTTTGACCGTTTTCAAGCGTGACTGGTTTTCCATTGCTAACCTCAAGTGCTTTTCTTATCTCCACTTGACTGGTTCTCGCTGCCGCGGAGCGATCTTGAAAATTGCCAGTAGGAACACCAATCGCCTTATATACGGCTTCCATTGTGGAAAAGTCAACAATGGTTTTGCCCTCCAATGCCGCTTTTAATTGGGCACGCATTTCTGCCCTCGATGTATTTTCTATATTAATCATTTGAGTAACCTCAATACTTGCTCCAGCTGGAACTGCCACATCAGATAGTTTAGAAGTTGCAAAAGCTTCAAAATCGGCAACGGTTATATAACCGGCAGATTGTGCCGCTTCAACAATTATTTGATCAGCTTTTTCTGGTAAAGGGGCAACGGGAGATTCCGCTGATTTTTTTAATAAAGCCAATAATACTTGTTGTTCCGGTGGAACGTCTTCCATGTTGGAAGGGAGATTGTTAGAAATATGGGCATGAAGTAGAACTGATCGCTCAACACTAACATCCTCTTTTACATCATGTAGTTTAACAATAACATTACCTTGACCATCATATCCCTTAATCTGTTCTACCGAAACCCGCGGATTATCTCCGTGTGGAACAAACATTTGTTGTTGTCCTCCATCAAGGCTCCAAGCTTTATCCCCATTAACAGGCATTTCTGTATTAGCCGAACACAACCAAAGAGTGAATAAAAAATTTGCATTAGGGCTTTTTGCCCATTGGGCTCGATCTTTACTCCAAAGATCATATGAAGATTTTCCCAACTGTGAGCTAATAACTTGACCCATCGTACCAATTTCACGTATTTGTCTTTTTCGAACTTCTTCAGGTGCGATAACTTTTTCAACTACTTTAGGACGGGCAGCATTGTCTTTGGCTGCCCCAGTTACAGCTGCAGAAATCCCAGCTGAAGATGGTTCTCCGCTTGTCATACTATGATTATAGTTGAAAAGTCAAAGAAATTCAAGTATATTAATTTTAATATGGTAAGTCTTCAAACTGCAGAAGTTGCTGTACAAACATCTGGAAGAGTGGTTGACAAAGGAAGAAAAGGAAAAGGTGGGAGTAATAATCAAGAAGTAGTAACTTGGACAACGCGAGAAAGAAGCAGGTATATTTCTGATACAGACACAAATGTTAGAAAAAAGGAAAAAAGGCAGCCGCAAGGCAATCGCGTAGAACATGACAATAAACGGGAAAATGTTGTTTTTTCAGAATCGCTTCATAAACAATATTCGGATTTTGTTGTAAAAATGGTACGGGGGATGTGTAAAAAAATGAATGCAAATGACCCAAACATTATGAAGATACTTCAAAACCCGAAATTTGCTGTAGAGATGCAACTATTGGGACAGTTGGAAATACAAACTAAAACACAATCAGGACGAGTTTTTCATGATGTTAATAAAAATAAAGTTGAGATGTTTTTAAAAACCGACGAAGGAATGATATTGGCAACCATGTTAATGGAAAAACAAATACGGATGGAAATGTTTTCTTTAGGGATGACTTTGGCTTTAATGCCACCGGGTGACAGAAAAAATCTTCTTAGTCCAACAACTATTGCCACGGGCGTTGATGAAGGACCTTTGCACAGTTGGTGGAGTAATTCGTTTTGGCCATGGTTAAATTTTGATGTATCTTCTGCAGGTGGCCGGCCTGGAGCGGATTTATCAATGTCTCGAGGATCCGTGATTGTGAGCGACTTACTTTTAGGCGCAGGCGCAGTTGTTTTATCAATGACAGGAGCTCCAGCTTTGGAAGTTGGAGCTGCGGTTGGTGTTGCCGCATTAGCACCACCAGTAGAAATTTTAATGACAATGATGCGCCCAGGAGTACATTTTGACATGTCTCATTGCGTTGAAGCGTTTGATGCAGTAGCAAACGATCCGGCTGAAAAAGATTTTTTAGCAACCGTTTATGGTATAAACTTAAATGACTTCCAGGTCAATAGAGCAAGAACTGCCATTGAGTTAAGTAATAGATATCCGCGTATGACCGGACAGTCAGTAGAAAAAAGACGTGACTCTGTGTTATCAAAATTACACACAAGACAGGAATTCTATAAGGCATTGGGAGTTGATGATAAATTACTTGATGCAATACCTGAACAGTCGATCTATCGTTGGAAAGATGGTCAATTTGAACAAACCGGAACAGATTGGGATCAGGAAATAAAAGAAGAGTATGGGAAAATAATACAAGGATTATCTTTACTAGTTCCACCAGTCTTTTTCAGTCCAAACGATATTGCAACAAACATCGGATATTTTGAAAAAGCGCGGGGAAAAGTTTTAAAAAGACGAATGGACACTTATATTGATCAATATGGTTTGTCAGATGTTGTAATCAGTAACCGGAGGACTCAAGTTGACGAAGAACTAACAAAAAGAGGAGAAAATGGTGGTTTAGTCATCGAAAAACAACAGCAAATAACAACCGATAAAGAAAAATTTACTGAAGAAAAAGAAGCTCTCACCACATATAAAGCCGCTCTTGATGCGGTTGAAGGAGCCCGGAAAAAAATCCAGACAGCTGGTTTTGCTGACTTGGCTCAATTGGAGGCAGAAATCATAACACGAGGGAAAATAACCAAAACTGATTTAATCCAGTTACGCGATGAGTTAAAACGAGCAGAAAATGAAGTTCAATCAATGGTCGCAAAGGGGGAAACAATTTACCGTTTGTTTAGTGAAAACCAACAATTCCTTGATGAAATAACAAATATTGATGCACAGTTAGCTGCAGCGGCGTCAGTTGCAAGTGGCGCGGTACGGGCGCAGTTCGGACTAGATGCTAACACCTTACGTCGTTTACCTTTTGATGAAATCATGCGTCGGGTTAATATGGCTTATTTGGAAAGTCAAAAGCCTCCACCAATGGTTCCAGCTGTTGGATGGCAGTTAGAGTTTAACCCGGATCAAACGACCCGGATTACTTTATTAAGATCAATAGCCGAAGCCCGAGCGAATTTAGGAGCAGTAAGTCCAGATTTAACTGCTTGGACTGTTGGAGCAAATCGTATAGACGAGTCACATTTTCTTTATCAATCTATTGATGAACTAATCGTTACATTAAACGTACGTGGTATTGGTTTAAATCCGTTAGCAGCAGCTGATCGGCAGAGAGTGCAGGCAGTGGTTGATGAAGTACGGGGAAGGTTTGACCGTCGTAGTAAAACGTTAAAAGAGACTTTTAATGAAGAAGCATCGACTAGAACTTATCATAATGAGTTGGTTGATCGGAAAGAAAGGCAGCTGACCACTATTCACGACCAAATGCAACAACAGGAAGAGGCGGTAGAGCAATTCAGAGATGTGGCCCGATTATCAGAAAATATTATTCGCGATCAGCCAACTTTATTGGAACGGAGCCTACAGACGCTACTTGATTATCATAACGCAGCCAAAGACGAAGGCAATACCTCTCTTGACCCCAATGTTTTATTTGCCCTCCCGATTGCTCAAATTATGACCCGCTTAGTAGCAATTAATGCTGTAGGTTCTCCAATATCGCCAAACATTGGGTGGCCACTAGCGCAACAAAATAATCCAGATAAAATTCGATTGGTGATTGCAGCACAAGCACAGTGGCAGGCACAAAGGGATTCAAGGGTGCGTGATGATTGTCCTGCTACGACTGAAATTGTCAGAAATCTTGGTATACCTGAAGTAGATTTACGAACGAAAACAGCACAAGAAGTTTTAAGCATTATTAATGCAACTGGAGCCAACTGGAACAATACTCCGCCAACAATCGCCCACATCCAATCTGCGATTAATCAAGCACGACACCGTTTTGACGTTCGTCGACAGGGACTGGGAAAATATCTTAGTGAAGCTCAGATACAGGGTATGGCAATCGGAAACAACTTTCTTCTTAATGCTGATGAGTGTTTTTTGGAATTAGACTTAAACTATCAACAAGCAAGGATGGTTCGTGATCGACAACGTGCTACGACTGGTTTTTCAAATAGCGAGGAGGTTCAGAACCAATTAGATTTAAATTTAAAATATGTTGTTGATATTTCTCCAACATTAACTCAGGTAACAACCTACGTTGATAATTTTTCTACTTTTGTCAATGGTTTAGTGGGTAAAAGAGAACAAAGTATCGCAACAACAGGATTAGGCAGTTCTATCGACATATCTTTGTGGCTTGAACGATGGGATAAAATTACTGATTCTGATTTGCAACAAATGAAAACAGAATTAGTTACAGCAGAAAATGCACTAAATAGGGATACAGTAGATGTAAAAAAAGCAGTCACGTTGTTGAAAAAAGAAGAAGACGATTATCATGCAATAATATCTTGGACTGCTGTAGGGCCACCGGCAATTGATTTATCGCCTGCTGCATTGTTAACACTAGACACCAAAGAAATAATCCGGAGAATAAATCAAGCAAACGCGTTAAACAACACCCATGGTTGGCCAAAGGAAGATAATAAACGTGCCTCAAATCAGCTAAGAATTATCGCCGCCATGAGTGGTGCTCGATCCGTGGCGATAAATCCTTTAGTCGATATCCCCGCAGCAGGCAGAACACAAGCTCAACAAGCATTAGTAGATATTACTGGTTGGAGTATTACTGAAAATCAGTTATTAGCAATGACACCAACGCAAATTGAACAATTAGTTAATGCAGAAAATGCTAGAAACCCAGTCAATGGTTGGCCTGTAGCTAATAATGCCTTAAACCGATCTCGACTTGATGGTGCAATTGCCCTGGCAAAAGATCGTTTAAACACACGTTTGCAAGCCAGAGAACAAAATATCACTGCTTTAGAAAAACAAATTGAGGATGTCCCAGGATTATTTATGAAAGATCATGAACGCTTGATTCATGCATCTGGGTTATTAAACCGGGTAGAGTCAGGAGCAATTTTGGTAAAAGCTTATGATTATACCCCAGATTTTGTTCAAGCATTTGGAGCTCGATTTTGGAATCCAATTAATCCTGCTGACCCTAATTTATCAGATAGTGAGAAAGTGGCAACCTATGTTCCAATTGCTGGAGGAGCGGCTGTTCCAGTGCCATACGGCTATCTGGATATAATGGATACATTATTTGATCATCGGAAAATAACGGGGATGAAGGAAAGAAGTGATTATTTTCAACAAATTTATCAGTTTCTACCACCCAATAAATTAGCTGAGTTTCTTAATCAACATTTTAATTTAGGGTTAATCCCTGCAGGTATTGCCGGCGCTAATTTAGACATTGCAAATGCTATTAACAATTTTGCTAATGAAGTATTTTCAGAAAATATCGGTACTTTTGAAATCCGTCAAGGACTAAGAAAGATGAGTGATCAAATTGGGGAAGAGGAGTTAAAAAAATTATAACATTGAACTATGAAAAAATTAACAACATTAGAGGTAATTAAAATATTACCCTTAGAACAAAATCTAAAAAACAAACTACTCGCTAATTGGGATAATATTGATCCCGGACGCAAATATGGTTTAGTGAACATTCTCTGGGATTATTATGACGCTTTATATGAAATGCGATTAAAAACAAATATTCAGCAGGCTTTAGAGAGGGTAAAAATCGGAAAAGAAAAACTTAGCCAAGAGTTATATAAACAAGCAAGAAACAAAACAGAACAAGAAATGGAAATTACAGTTAGTCAAAATTTAACTAATCAAGAGATTCAAACAATTCGTTCAAAACTACAAACGATCATTACTCAGTCTTCATTAGGGCCGATTGAAAAATAAGAAAAATATGAATGAATGTCAAGAAAGGTCTATTATCGATAAAACTCAACCTCAAATTGCATTAGATCAAGTAAGGTATAAAAGGTACTCGGATCGAACTATTCAATTTCCAGACAAAACAGAAGATAAATCGTTAATTGACAAAACTCAACCTCAAGTTACAATACCAGAAAGACAAAATTTAACCGATCGTTTAAGACACCAGAGGAGAATAAATGGTGCTGTTAGAATCGTTGAGCACGATTTATCTTCTAGGCGAGAACCACACGTAGTTGAAGAACGGTTAGTGGTAGGTGGTGAGGGTTTGTATGTTACCGGAGTGATAGATATTAATTTTGCTGGTGGAGTAGTTTGTGATAGTACTGATCCACGAGCACAAATCAATGTTCATGGAATCGAAGGTGCGGATTATGATCACCGACCAGAAGTGATGATTCACGGAGGAAGAAGTTGTGTCCCAATTAATGTGGAGAACGGTCGTTTATATTTAGATCATGGTTTTCAAGCCGATGTTGGTTTGACAGTTGGTGAAAATGGGAGGGTTTATTTGGATGATGCAGCTATTGCTGGTGGAATTCATTTATCTGGTGATTCTGCACGAGTTGCTCTTGAGGGAAGTACACGGGTAACCGGTGATTTGGAATTTGAAGGTAGAGATTGCGAGATAAACATATGGGGTGATCGTGTAAAAGTTTCAAGAGAAGGAAGAGTAATAATTCAACCCGGGATGACTGTTTATTATGACGGCGATCCTTATACTGACGGAGATGAATTAAGATGGGCAATGGGAGATGTTTTCTCCGATGATTTTGTCATCGGCAGTGTCCCTTATCAAGTGGCTCATGCGATCGAATCCATTCCCGGAAGGATTGTTGAAACCGCTCCACGACAAATCAGAAGAATAGGACAAGCAGTCGGGACTTCTTTGATAGATCAAGCCAATCAACAGGAGGTTGAAAGAGCAAGAGGGGAGCGCGTTCCCAGACACCACATGGTTCATCGCGATGGTATTGTTGATAATGCGCAAGCGGCAGTTCCCAGTTTGATTAACGAGTCAGTCAGTGAAGTCCTAAACGCTGGTGAAGATTTATTGCGTTTCGGTGACGAACATATTGGCCGACCGATCAATGAAAGAATTGAAAATACCGGTCGGGCAGTTAGAAGAGTAGAAGCATATATAACCGAACAAGGACAACAAGCAGCAGAAACAATTGACAGATTAGCAAATGATGTTGGCAGACTCAACCGTTTCATCGCTGATGAAGTAGCACATGCCAGATGGGGAATTCATAGAGAAATTGATGATCGTTTGCTTTGGCCAGTTCGACGAAAAATTAGACATCTTAGATGGGTAGTTGAAGATAATGTAGAAGCAGCAAGACGAAATATTAATAGAATAATGGAACGTATTACTCAAAGAAGAAATTATACGCCTTTACCATTTGAAGAATTTAGTGAAGAGTCTGATGTTTCTCTCCCAGATTTTCCAGCAAGTTCCAACCAGCCAGAATTGGAAAGCAATGCTGCACCGGAATTAGAAGTAGCTGCTCCGTTGGTTAAAACTCCGTCTGCTGAATTGCTATGTTTACTAGATTTACTAGATTATGTTAGAGCAGAACCAGTGTCTGCGCCACCCGTTCAAGAATCTAGTGTAGAAGCTGCGGTTAGTGTAAGGCCAAAATCGAGATCAGAATCAAGAAAAAGTCCTTCACCAACACCTATCTTCAATGCTGTAGGTGAAGCAGCTTCGGATGCTGCAGCTCAAGTTGCTATTACAGTTAGAGCAGATGACGAGGATAGAATTCCTGTATTTTTGGGAGAACCTAGTGCTTTGCCAGTCGAGCCGGGGCAAGCCGCGGAGGTCGTTGAAGCACCAGCGAAGACTGGGGTAGTCGCTGAAACACCGGCAGTTAATAATTTAACTGGCCAAACAAGAATGGCCACATCTGCTGGTGCTCTTTTTTCAGGAGAAGCAGTTGAATCAGCATCACGAATAGCAATTCCAAGAGTAGAAACGCTCTCTGATGTCAGAACAATGTTAGACGAGGCGGCACAAACAGGTGCTATTATTGAAAGAGAACTATCCATACCAGGTTTGGTCCAAATGGTCGAGGCATCTTGGCCAACAATTGAAACTGGGATAAAAGCTGTAATCCATAGAAATCTTCCATGGGTATTAAAATGGGTTCCGGGAATAATGAAATTTTCAATCAGCGAACAAAACCCAGTACAAATCCGAATACAACCTGATGGTATGGTGAGAATGAGTTTGGGCGTTGTTGTTGGTGATGTAAAAGGAAAAATTGCTAGTGTACCAATTTTAATTACCACGGGGCTAACGACCAATGTAAATGGTACTGATTACACAATTATAGCAACAACAGAACCACCAAGATTAGATTTTGGACCCTTGCATGAAGATATCCAGGGACGAATTGGCTCATACCTTGGTACACAAACTTTGGGGAGTTTAGTTGGAATAGGAATTGGAGCATTAAATAGAAGAGAATTACAAGCAGCAAAAAAACCCGAAGATGTTGCGAGAAAAGAAGTTGAGGGTTTTGAAATTCATGCATCTGGTGAGGATGCATTTGCAATTAAAGCTGCAGTAAAGGTAATTCATTTGACCCAAGGAACGACCATTTATAAAAAAGACGGTTTATCTTATACAGTTGCAGAAATTAACCAATTAAAAAATGATGAGTGGGAAATTGATATGATAAAATCTGGTGATAAAAAACCAACTAAAGTTAAACTAATTAAATTAGCAGAGGAACTAGCAAAAGATTCGGAAACAGCCGATTGGCATTGGTGATTTTATTAATAAATTTAATTTATATCTTGACAAACACACATACACATATTAATATATATACATATGTTAACCAAACGTACAAATATTTTATTTGATCAAGAGCTGTGGTCAAAACTTGCAGTTGTTGCAAAACAGGAGCAAACTTCAGTGGGGGATTTGGTGAGAAAAGCCGTGATAAAAATTTATATTAACGGAAATCGTCAAAGTGAAAAGCAACTAGCGATAGATAAAATTGTTGCAATGAAACCTAAGAAAATGAAGCTGAATTATCGAAACCTAATTGATTATGGAAGAAAATACTAAAACAGCCTTTGTAGTTGATGCTTCTTTTGTATTGGCGTTTCTTTTGCGTGATGGCGACTATCAACAAACCGATATGATTTTTAAAAAATATCGAGATAATGAGCTTTCTTTATTTGCACCAGAACTGCTTTATTATGAGGTGATAAATGGATTAAAAAGTGCTTGTTTATCTAAAAAAATTGATCAAAAGCAGAGTAATGAACTTCTTACATTATTTTTAAGTTTAGACATAAAAACACCAGTTTTTAATTGGGGTGAAACTTTATTGAAATCTTTTGTAAAGAAGGTATCTTGTTACGATGCTTCATACCTTGTACTTGCACATAATCTTAACGTAAAGCTTCTGACTTTTGATAAAAAACTTAGACGAGTCTTATTGTAAAATTTATTCTTCCGAAGCAACTCCCAAAAGTCGGTTGACAACGTCTTTGCGGTAACGACGGTCACCACGAGAGTTGATACGAATTGCTGGAAGTTTTCCTTTTTTCCCCCAACGTTTTATCGTTAGTGGAGAAACACGAAGAAGATCAGCCACTTCACGAATTGTTAACAAATCCGGTAAATCTGAAAGTGATACTTTGGTTTTGCTTTGTTTGTAGATTGACATAGTTAATATTATAATCCTAATTTTTATGTTGTCAAGACATGCAAAAACAAGGGAAAAAAGTTATCAGCCATTGATTATTAGTGATTAGGAGAAACAAGATTTAAGATTTATGATTTACGATTTATGAATTATTAATTAGGAAGCTATGAATCAGAAGTTAGAGGTTGATAAATGATCAATATTCAATATCACAATGTGTTCGATGTTACATGCTACATGCTCTATGCTTAATGTTTTTATGTTTCACGTTTCGCGCTACACGCTTCGCCGAGTCAGACTCGGCTTCGCGTTTCGTGACTAAAGGTACTTGTCCTAATTTGCTCAATTAATTCATTCATAAACATTTCCAGGTGTTGGTCAAGACTTAAGATTTTATTTCCAGCATAACTTGGCAGGTCAAGAATTTTTTTTGATGCGATTGCAGTTTTAGCAATTGATATTTTTATATTAGCGATTGAATTATTGATTGATGATATGAAAGCATTAATTCCAAAGGTGACTTGAGGTAGTGAAGCAGTTGGCATTATTTTCGTCGGATTTATTAATGGTGGGTAGGTG
>Ga0210016_1002551_pt1 | contig 16510 bp, 20 predicted proteins | sample CryGeyCG2014_300_FD_185454 | JGI IMG/M metagenome (GOLD analysis project Ga0210016, IMG submission 185454) | Groundwater microbial communities from aquifer - Crystal Geyser CG02_land_8/20/14_3.00 (SPAdes) (version 2) | ecosystem: Environmental > Aquatic > Deep subsurface > Groundwater | place... | reverse complement strand
GCCGTCAAAGCTATTTTTTCCATCCACGAAGGAAAACCTTTCCAGTTCCGCAACGGTGTATTTTAATTTCGGGAGCGATAATTTATTTTCGTCTATGACATAGGACTTTTTGAGTTTTGCCTCGTTTGTGATGTTGAGTTTTTGCTTTAATGCCCGCCTGTAAAGTTCGTTTATTCTTTCAAAAAGCTCTTCATTGGATTCAAAACCCTTGCCATCTTTAAAAGTAAATACTTGAAAATCATATTTTTCGCCTTTTTCTTTTTCATCTTCGTCTTGGATTTTTGCCAAAATTATATTTACCAGCGAAGAAAAAATATCGTTGTCATCGGCTCCGCCACCGCCCCAAAGCACATTGTGAAGATTTTTTCTAATTCCATCTAATTGTTCGTAAGTAAAGCTGGTGTCTAAATCCTTTTTCCCGCCTTTAACATATGGCTCTTTTTGAGCTTTTCCATATCTTTCCGGCAATTCATCGGTAAAATTACGGACATCTTTCCATTCTTCAAAAGAAGGAAACTTTTCATAATCAATTAAAATACATTTGTCTTTTATTTTATCTTCAACTATCTCAACCGTATAAAGGACGAGGTACTTTACTTTTTTCCCTTGACCCTGTTCTTGCGATGCGAGGTTGAAAAGCTGTTTTTCAATAACTTCATCTTTATTTTTTTCATAATCCTGCGGACTTTTAGTTTCTATATACAGAAACGCGTCGCCTTTGTCGTCTCTTACAATAACATCTATCCTCGGCTTATTGACCTTGGGCCTTCCGATATCATATTCTTTCTCAAGCTCAATGTTTTCTTTTTTGTAGCCCAGTTCATTTACCAATTTCGCCACAAGGTAACCACGCACCGCTTCCTCATCGCCGGATATACTTTTAATTTCTCTATGACTTTTAATATATGGGTTGTACTTTATTTTTTTAGCTCGCGCGCTAAAATCAACCACCTTTTGAGAGTTCTTTTTCAGATATTCTTCTATTGATTTTTGAATATTTTTACTCATTTTTGCTTTTTAATTATACTGCGAAAATCGTTTGCAGTAATTATAATGTGGTCTAAAACTTCAATACCAAGCAATTTGCCCGCTTCCACAAGTTGCCGAGTAAGTTTAATATCTTCTTGTGATGGTTCTGTATCTCCGGAAGGATGGTTGTGAACAAATATTACAGAAGAAGCGTTGCTTTTTATTGCCTCTGAAAAGGCTTCTCTAGGATGAGCTATGCTTAAATCAAGAGTTCCGACCGAAACTTCATTTACTGTCCAACTGCGAGTATTTAAAGAAATCACAAACAACCGTTCTTTTTTATAATCTTTAATCCTGCCTCGCATAAACTTAAAAACTTTTTCCGGATCTGTTAATTCTTTGCTTTTGTAAGGGTTAGTTTGCGTGGATAGACGACGGCCGATTTCAAATGCGGCTTTTATTTGTGCCGCTTTCGCCAATCCGATTCCTTTAACTGTGGATAATTCTTCAATACTTGCCTCGGCTAATTTTTGCAAACTACCAAATTGCGTTAATAATTTTTGCGCCGTAATTGCCACTGATTCGCCGGCAATGCCCCGTCCTAAAATAAGCTGTAATAATTCTTGAGCCGAAAGCGCCTGTTCGCCGAATTTAACTAACCGCTCGCGCGGACGCTCTTCTGCCGGTAAATCGTGAATAGTGAATGATTTTGTCATATTCTCATTCTACACCAATTTTTATTTTAAATCGCCAAAAGCTTCTCATCCCTTAAGATCATTTTTTTATACTTTAATACAAGCATTAAACCAAGTTTTTCTCGATAGTAGCAGGTAGTAGTAGAAACAAATTTCTCTGCGGGGATTAATCCACGTACTCAATCTCCGAGTTATTTTCTTTGATACAGGCCAATTAATTGAGCTTCGCCTGTAATATGGCCTTGTATTGCTTTCTGAATCTGACTTAGTTTTGAACCTTCGGGCAAATCTAATTTTTTATCTAAAGCATAAACTTTGAAAAAATATCGGTGCGTTCCGGACGGCGGACACGGCCCCCCGTAACTTTCTTTGCCAAAATCATTTCTGCCTTGTATTGCGCCATGTGGTAAACTTTTTTCCTCAATAAAAGAAATATCAGGATTAATATTCCAAACCAACCAGTGTAAAAAAGTTCCTATGGGAGCATCGGGGTCATCAACAATTAAAACCAAACCTTGCGTTCCTTTGGGTATGCCCTGTAGTAGATTTTCAACAGTCGCGAAGCGACAAAATATATAGCGTCGTAGAAAGAAATAGTCATATATACTAAAGGTTAACAATGAAACAAGAATAAACATTTATTAAGTTGAAAATTCACTACGGGGTACATGCCTAATCTGTAAGGGCGGATGAATATTTTCGCCGTCGCACGTATATTTTCCCGGAATGTGAGAATTATTCTCAAAAGCCGGGCTTACAATTTCCATAATTTTTGACACTTCTAATTTTGGTACGACCTTTTGTTTAAAATTTCTGGCAAATGGAGCCCCACTGGCGAAGCCCGCGGTACCTACTTTCTCATCCTTTGGGCGACATCCCGAAACGCCATTCATCCACTGACATGGCCCGTAGTCTTCTGGCGCGAGGGATAAAAAGACGGCTCCTGCTGAAAAAATTAGAACTAAAACCACTATTATTGAAATTTTTGAAAAGTTTTTCATTTTTTACACCATTTGAGTCTTAAATAATTTTCGCAATTCTGTTTTTGCCTGCTCCAAAATTCGTTTTCTTTTTGGCTCTAAATTTTTGCCGGCGCGATTGATATAAAAATTCAGCATTGACATTGCCGATTGAAACGCTGTTCCTTTGCGATTCAAACTTTCTTCTGCTGATTTTTTCAATGATTTGGCAATCTTTTCAGGATTATCCAAAGTAAAAACACCTTGTTCCAGCTGAAGAGCAAAACTATGTTCAGTGACATATGCAGACCAATTTTTTGAAGCTCTTTTTGTCATTTACATTCATTATTCTTCACAATAAAACGCCATTTGCGGCGCGACCAATAAGGTCCAGCGTAATCAATCCCAATTCTTGGTCCAGATTTTATCATTTTTGAATCAATTTTCTCTTCTCTGCCTTCTAACCAAATTCTTTTACTTGTAGTTAAATCTTCTCCATAAAAAGATTTATCCAATTTCAGCCACCGGCATAATTTCCCCGGCCCGTCAGTTAAATTTTTGGAGTTTTGAATTTTAAAATTCCGAATTTGTTTATCACCGCAAAGCGGGACCTTGTTTGCGGGAGGGTTTAAAGTTTTGGATTTAGAATTTTTAGCAATGTTGAATATGGGTTCGACAGCTCTTATAAGCACGCACTCCGGCTTATCAGCCAAACCTGTAACTATATTGAGTTGCCAGTACATTCCGTAAACTAAATAAATATAAACATGACCGCCAATTAAATACTCGGCTTTATTCCGGGATGTAATTTTTCCGCGGTAGGCATGCGAAGCTTTATCTTTTGGCCCAATATAAGCCTCAACTTCAACAATTTTACCTTGTAGGAAACTTACTTTTCCTGATTTTCTTATTGGGCGAACAATATATTTTCCTAAAAGTTCTTTGGCAACATTCAAGGTCGGCCTGGTATAAAAACTTCTATGCAATCTCTTGCCAAATTTTTCTTTTTTAGTTCTTGGCCCTGCTTTAACAAAAATTTTCATATTACGGACAGTTGATGGCTTTACGCCAGCCAGCAGCCAGAGCTTCTGATTCGCTGCAAAACCATTTTTCGCCACGGGCTTCATCAATTTTTGTTTTTTCATATGAACCGCAACCGAGCATATGATAAATCTTTTCGCCCGAAGAACTTATATTGCCTTTAATAACGCAAAAATCTTTGGGATTATTTTCTTGCAATACTGGAACTTGGGTTTTTGCTGGAGCAACAGCCGGACACGAATTCCACAAACCCCGTTTGGCCTCTCTTGCTTCTTGCTGGGCTTTCACAAACTGGTCCTGATATTTTATGTCAGGCGGATACGAATAAGAATACGCAAAACCCCGCTTAACCAATTCCAAATTTACAAAAGTGTCGCCAACCCAAACATACCGCAAAAGCCGATTGTATGCGTCCCTGTCCGTGATGTCTTTTTCCAGCCGCGCCATCTTGCCTTCAACTAACTCCTTATTTTTATTGGACGCTTCCACACCAAAACATTGCACGGGTTTCCGCGGGTCAACGGTCTCTGGCGTATCTATTCCAATATATCTAATTCTCTCTCCTCCCTCTATTTCAATTGTATCGCCATCAATAACGCGAATAACCTTTACCCCGTTAGAGATCGCGGACGCTTGCGCCTGCGTCCTATCTCTAACGGGGTTTGCCGCAGGAATCACGGAATCAATAATTGAAGATATATTATATTGCCTAAACTCACTGCCAATCGCAATACCAATAAACAACGCCAAAATCATTCCCGCGATAATCAAAAAATTCTTAGAAGTAAAAATGCTCATTTATGTAATAATTAAAAGTTATTATTCTCATTATTCGCGCCTACCCCGTTATACCCCGTAGTAGATTTTTAACGAGTTGCGAAGCGACAAAAAGAAACTACGGAGTATCATAAAAAGAAATAGCCCGCATACTAAAGGTTAACAATGTAATTAGAATGAACGTTAATTAAGTCGAAAACTCTTTACAGGGTATGCCCCGTAGTAAGCTCTGCTTCTTTACTGGGGTAGTAAGCCCGCGCCACATAATCAAGCTTCGCTATACTATCAAGGTTTGTTTTGCTCCCGGAATCTGTTCCGCTCCTGGACGCATGAGGATACAGAGAATGAATCGATTACATATATACATATACATACGGGACATTCCAACATTCTCAAGAATGTTGGAATGTTTTTACTTACATTATTACATATTACATCATTCCAATTTTAAAGTCTTTTTAAATATCCCTTATGTACCTGCAGTAAATAGGGTTGCAGAAAACCATAGAACGGACCGCCTTTTTTAATTTTTGCCAGCATTATGTGTTTATAAAGTCCAAAAACGATGGCTTGAAAAATTATAACACGATTATCGGAAACCAATTCGCTTATTTTTTCGTCTTTTTGTTTTAAAAATTCCGCCTTAAAATCGCTTAGATGAGCTATTATATTCTTCATATCTCATATTTATCAAGCCAAAAATGACCACCTTTCTCGTTTTCGCTTCAATTCTGGCGGAGTGAGTGTTGTATTTTAAAAATCTTATAGCCGCGATAATCCTTGAAAACATATTATTTTTTTATCTTGTCAAAAATCGTTACATCGCCTTTTTCATATTCACCCATCTCAAACCCGTCATAAACAAAATGATCCCCATCCTGATAAAAATATAAAGCGGTTTTCCCATCAATAATAATCATAAAATCGCGGCCAATCCCTGTTGGAATAAGATCGATGCGTTCGGTTCGGCTGAATAAATCATTCGCCTTGTCAAATATTGGATTAGCAATGCCCATTTGCTGAGAAAAATACCGCATCGCCATACTTGGCCATACCTGCAAAAGTAATTTCACAAACCAATTAATATTTGTTTCTTCGCGTTTTGTTTTCTTATTCATTTATTCATAATTTAATTTAATAGTAGCTAAGCTTATTGCTTATTCTCTAATTCGCGCGCCTGCCCCCGACTTGTCCGCCAAGTTTCCTGACTGCTTTTTTTATTCTTACAATGCAGCCATTCAAATCAGAGACAATATCGCGTTCCGGTAAACGAATAACAATCCAACCGTGCCGCCTAAGAAGAGCGTTTTTTATTTTATCTTTCTCTCGCTGGCGTAGGCCGAAATGAGCCTTTTTATTATCGCACTCGATAGCAATCGATCCTTGCCTACAAAACACAGCAAAATCAAGACAATATCGTTTTTTGCCGCTTAAAACGTAGTGCTGAGTAATTGCTTTGATGCCAGCCCGCCTCAAACCATCCTCTATGATCTGCTCTGTCGGAGCAACGTTGTAAAGTTGTAAAATGTTCTTTGATTTTAACAAACGATTTAATGTGGTAAAGCCGAAGGAGATACGGCGCGGTGTTGTGTTCCTGATTGGCCGAGGTAATTTTTTGACTTTACCAACGCGGACACGAAGATAATAATCATAAACTTTAGGATGATTTGACCCATCTGGCAACAAATCGCTCCTTCTCATAGTTTGATAATTTAGAACACGAGCATAATATCGAATACGTTTTCCTTGACGGCCGAACAGAACGGGTTGATAGAAGGCGAGATAGTTAAATTGTCGCGTCGGCGCATGCGCCACAGGAATTCGATACCAGTTTTTGGTCAAAAGAATATTAAGATCGCGCTTGTTTTTGAGTACGCCAACTAAAACGACTTTATCTATTTTACCTTTTATTATTTTCATTAAGCGGTTTTGCTTGCCCTGCTGCGCCTCGTTGATCCCGCTGTGACGGGATTCTTTGGGGTATATAGGCGCAATGGCGGGATTGTTCAAGGCTGGCCAATTAGCTTATATTCAACTATTCTCTAATTCACGCGCCTGCACGTCTGTGGCTTTCTTGCCTACCGAAGATTTATCGTATGCGGAAGCAAAAGACGGAAAGAAATCTATTGCGTGCGGGACATTCCAACATTCTCAAGAATGTGGGAATGTTTTATTTTAATTATTTCCTATTTCCAAAAAACAATTGCCAGGTTTTCTTTTTGATTATTGCTATGAAGTTTATTTTCCTAATTTTCTCGCCCTGTAGTGAGCTTTGCTCTACTACTGGTGTTTGTTGGCCAGTTAGGCATTTTGGGCCTTCCATAAATTCGAGGCATCAATAAATACAAAAGTTTTCTTGAAATTATTTTAACATAATTTATAGTAAGCTTGTCGAACCGTTCTCTTATTTCTGCCAAAGGCGGACAGGCGCGCTTGCCAGCCAAATCCAACTTCCCTACAGCAAGATTTTTCGTCTTCTAACTTCGGCTTGGCGTACCCGAACTTCGTCCATGCCGAAATGGTGGGCAATTTCGTGCCAAACGGTATTTTTTACCATTTCTTTAATATCTTTTTCATCGCGGGCCGCTGCTTCAATCGGCTTTTGGAAAATAGTTATTTTGTCGGGAAGCGCAGCGCTGTAATTCGTTCCCCGTTTTGCCTGCGGCACACCTTCATACAAACCAAACAATGTCCAACCCGGACGAAGATTCAATTTCTTTTTCTGGGCAAGCGTCGGTTCGTCCTCAATAACAATCGCCACATTATCCAATTTCAGCAAAAACTTTTCCGGGATTGCTTTTATCCCCTGTTTTACAATTTTCTCAAACTCTGTCCGACTTAACTTTTGCATAAATTATTTAGAACATCACTAAAAAAAACCATTCCAAAACATTCCAACATTCTCAAGAATGTGGAAATGTTTTTATAAATTTGACTAACTCTTTTCCGTAAGGAGAGAGTGAATGAATTACATTTCTACCCCGATATTTCTTATTCAAAAGACCGGCTTGAACTAATCGCCTCGTATGCTCGGAAATGGTTTTAAAATTTTTATTTAATTTTTCGGCAATTCCATCCACGGTGATGTCGGAATTTTCAAAAACTAAAAGCAAAATGTCAATTCGATGGTGATTTGCTACACCCTTAAAATGTCTTTCGAGTTGTTCCGCTGTTTTCATGTTTCTATTTATTATAGCATAATATAATATTCCGACATTCTCAAGAATGTTGGAGTATTACTATTTTAGATTAGGGCTGAAAAAGTTCCTCTGGTAGAAATCGAACATGTTGAACTTCCGAGAATTGTTTTGCTGTTGCCTCAATTTGGAACCATAATATACCTACCCGACATGAACCGCCACTGGTTTTATAATGAAGATCTTCAAATTCAAGCGTTAAAATACCATCTTTTGAAGAAACGCTTTTTAAAGAAAAACCTTCTAAAAGATATTCGGTAGTAATTCCTTGGGATTTTTCTTCTTTAGTAAGCTGGCCGGAAATTAAAAGCTCAATTGTGTCTTGAATTGGCATTTTGATTATTGGAATTTTTCGCCTTTCGCTTGGTAGAATCTCTAAAAAACACTCCTTGCGTCCTGCCGTAAATTTTGATATTCAAATGCTCTATATTATTTCCTCTTCTACTCTACTGTCACTGATTTTGCCAAATTTCTCGGTTTATCTATATCTAAACCCTTTAAGACACTGCAATAATAAGCAAAAAGTTGCAAAGCTATAACTGATAAAACCGGCGTCAGCATTTCCAAGGTTTTGGGGATATAAATTGTATCACTGGTAAGTTTTTTAATTTCTTTATTGCCCTCGGTGGCTAAGGCCAAAATCGAACCGCCCCGGGCTTTAATTTCTTCCAGATTGGAAATCATTTTTTCATAAACGCTGTTAGAAGTAGCGATATTAGTTTGTTTCAATATGTATTTTGATTGAGTTCTTTTAGACAACGGTGATGAGACTTCATCACCAAAACTTCTAACCGGATAAACGTTGTCCGACGGCGCAATGCCGAAAGTGGGAAAATTTTTATCAATTAAAGCAATAGGGCCATGCTTCATTTCGCCGCTAGCGCAGCCCTCGGCGTGAATATAGGAAACTTCTTTAAGTTTTAAAGCGCCTTCCAAGGCAATAGGATAATTATACTTTCTGCCCAAAAACAGAAAATTTTTAGCCTGGTAATATTTTTTAGCTAATTTTTTAATTAGTGGTGCTTGTTTTAAAACTTCTTCCGCTAAATCCGGTAAGCGCTTGATTTCTTTGGCAATTCTTTGACCTATTACCAAAGACATTTGGCGCTGTCTTCCTAAAAATAAAGTTAATAAAGCCAAAATTATTATTTGCGAGGTAAAAGCCTTGGTTGAGGCAACTGCCATTTCCGGACCAATATGATTATAAACGCCTGCGTCAGTTTCCCTGCTAATTGAAGAGCCAACCACATTAACAATACCCAAAGTCAAAATTCCTTTTCTTCTGGCTTCCCTTAAAGCTGCCAAAGTATCAGCTGTTTCTCCTGATTGGGAAATACAAAACAGAGCGGTTTTTTTATCCAAGATTGGTTTGCGATATCTGAATTCTGAAGCAAATTCCACTTCAACTGGTATTCCTGCGTATTCTTCCAACATATATTTACCCACCAGCCCGGCGAAATAAGATGTACCACAAGCCACAATAATCAATCTTTCAATTTTTCTTAATTGTTCCTGAACGTTTTCCAAGCCGCCTAATTTGGCCAGTCCCTCTCTTTCAATCAAGCGGCCCGCAATGGAATTTCTGATGGCCTCGGGCTGCTCAAAAATTTCTTTCAGCATAAAATGCGGATAACCGGCTTTCTGAGTTTTGTCTAAACCCTCACACCATAACGAGGATTGATATTTTTTGGTGCCATTGGCGCTTATCCTCGTTTGATGTAGGGGCAGGTCCCATTCTAATATTTCGGTTTTTTTCAAAAGATTTTCCAGAGCTAAATTAGTAAAACTTATTCCCTTTGGGGTGATAACAGCAATTTCTCCGTCGTTTAAGTAAATAACTTTTTTGGTATGAGTCAAAATCGCCGAAGCATCAGAAGCCACAAGATATTCGCCAGTGCCGACACCGATTAAAATCGGCGAAGAATTTCTGGCAACAACAATTTTTTCCGGGTCTTTTTTGGAAATAATCGCCAAGCCATAAGTGCCTCTAACAAGTTTGAGCGCTTTAATAACTGCTTCTTCTAAATTATTTTTGAAGAACTTCTCAATCAAATGAGCCAAAACTTCAGTATCTGTTTCTGAAACAAATTTATGACCTTGTTTAATCAGTTTTTCTTTCAGCTGGCGATAGTTTTCAATAATGCCGTTATGAACCAGAAAAATATTTTTTTGACAGTCAAAATGGGGGTGAGCGTTTTTCACGGTCACAGCGCCATGGGTTGCCCATCGACTATGCGCAATTCCCCAACTACCTTCTGGTATTTTCTTTTCCAATAAACTCGCTAGATTATCAAGCTTCCCAACGGCTTTTACAATAGAGATTTTATTATCAATACCAACTACACTCATTCCGCTGGAGTCATACCCTCTATACTCTAAACGTCGCAAGCCATCCAAAAGCAGAGGAGCGGCCTGTTTTTTGCCTAAATAACCAACAATGCCACACATAATTTTAATTTTGGTCGGGCTGTCCTTCTTTGTCCCTCGGCTAACTCGGGACTACGGATGGACACAAACGCTTTCCTTCATCCCTTGACTATCTCAAGACTACAGATAGGCGCGGATGCCCTTTTCCTACTTCGTTCCAGTCGGGCTGCCGGGAATCGAACCGGGGCTTCAGCCAGAGGCTGATCCGCCTCGGGCGGAAAATCCTCCTTGCCTCGCACTAAAAATTTTACATTCGGAGAGCCGGGATTCGAAAAAGACCCGGCTTCTTTTAATTTAATATTAATTTATAAACTCAAAATAGTAAACCCCGTTAGAGAGTTCCGCTCTCTAACGGGGTAAATTAAGATCTATGACCAATCTTAAAAAAGTTTTTTGTAAAAATTGTAAAAAGCCAATTTATCGAAGCGCCGGCCGATTTAATGAAAATTTAAAATTTGGGTGGAATTTCTATTGTTCAAAAAAATGCAAGTATCAATATAAAACAAAAAAACAAAAATTGATATGTGAGAATTGTAGCAAAGTTTTCAAACGAACACCCAGCGAAATCTCTCCGCATAATTATTGTTCTCGGTCTTGTGCCGTGATAGTAAATAATAAAAAAAGCCCAAAGAGAAAAGCACAATTAAAAACTTGTATAAAGTGCGGAAGGCATTTTAAAAAGGGTAATGGAAATCTAAAATATTGCTCTATAAAATGCCGAAGAGAAGCAAGGAGTTATACCTCTGAGCAACTTATAGATATCATAAAACAATTTACGCAGAAATTTGAAAGAGTTCCCGCGAGACGAGAGATGGAAGGAATTGTTAAGTCATGCATAAAAATTTTTGGTTCTTGGAATAATGCTATTCAGGCGGCAGGGTTTATCCCCAACCGCTCACACGATAATCGGATGTATAAGCGCGTTAGTACTAAGGCTATAGATGGTCATTTATGCGATTCCGTTTCAGAGCTTTTGATTGATAATTGGCTTTATAAAAACAATATCTTACATGAAAGAGATGTGTATTATCCAAAAACACACCATAAAGCGGATTGGGCAGTATCAATTAAAAACAAAAATAAAAAAATATTTGTTGAATATTTTGGATTAGCAAATGATAGTCCCAGATATGATCGGGCCATAAAAGAAAAAAAGAAACTTTGTCATAAAAACAAAATTTCTTTAGTACCAATTTATCCTCAAAACCTATATCCTAAGGAATTTTTAGAAGATAATCTAAAAGAAAAATTTAAAAACATAATTTAAAAATTACTTTTAAGTGTCGGGGACAGCAGAGTCGAACTGCTATATTCCTCGTCCCGAACGAGGCGCCTTACCATTAGGCCAGTCCCCGAAGCCGACGTCTTAGCTGCTAAACCACGCCCTGTTTTAGTTGTTTATACATAATACTTCCCTTTCATTTCTTGTTCAACCCCTTGTTCAAATTCTTCTTTTTGCTTTTTCGCTTTTTGCGCCAAGCGCTGCAAATCCTTGTCGGCAAGTTTGTGAAGTTCGCGCATGCGCGCTATAAGTTTTTCTTTATCATTTTTAAGCGGGTCAGACAGCACATCATCAAGCAATTCAGATAAAATCCATCCCACGCGCGGCCCGGGCTCAATGCCAAGCTCTTGCATTACGGTTTTGCCATTTACCGCAAGCATTTTCGGAGACACCGGATCGTGGCGCACTTTTTCAATCATAAAAAGCAAATGGCGAAGCTTGTACGGCAGTGCTTTTTTTACGCCCGACCCGATACGGTCAGCTTCACGAACTCGAATTAAATCGTCTAAATATTCAAGCCCTACGCGGCTGATAAACCTGCGCACGCCTGCCTCACTCACTTCGCCAACATTGTAATAAAACATATGGTATCTCACCAAATGCGATACTCGTTCAATCAGTTTTGCAGGAAAATGCAACCTTGCCAATGCTCGTTCCGCAACGCGGCTTCCCATCCGCTCGTGCCCGTAAAATGTCGCAAACTCTCCGTCCCCTGCTTTTGTTTTTGGCTTACTCACATCATGCAGCAACGCAGCCAACCGCACTTCAAGCGAGTACCCCTGCCGAGCTGCGTAATCTAATGTGCGGATGCTATGCTCCCACACAGAATACACGTGATGCCTGTTTTGGCTCACCCTAATGCCGTCGCGAAGCTCGGGCATAATAAATTGCAACAACCCAAACGCTTCCAACTGCACCATACCTTGAGCCGCATTTTCGCTCATCACAATCTTAATAAATTCATCGCGAATGCGTTCCTGGGCAATTTCTTTTAATAAATGCGCATTATGTATAATTGCGTCGCCCGTATCCTTTTCAATGGCAAATCCCAATTCTGTTGCAAATCGCACTGCACGCACCAACCGTAACGCATCTTCGCTAAAACGCTCATCGGGTTTGCCAACTGCGCGGATGATTTTTTTCTTTACATCCGCAATACCGCCAAACAAATCCAAAATATCGCCAAGACCGACTTCATTCTTTTTCATAACAAACGGAACAGCAAAAGCATCAAATGTAAAATCCCTGCGGCTCACATCTTCCTGAATTGTTTTTGCAAATTGAATGCTGTCAGGATGGCGCTTGTCTGAATACGCGCTTTCTGTGCGAAACGTGGTGATTTCAATATTGTGCTTGTGTAATCTCCTGCCCATTTCTTGAGTTTCAACCGTGTCGGCATCTTGTATGGTTTTGACAATAACAGTTCCGAATGTATTTTCATATACGCTGTTTGGAAATAATTGCATCATTTGCTCGGGTGTTGCATTGGTTGCCAAATCCCAATCCTCTGGCTCACGATTCAAAAAAAACACATCACGCACGCATCCGCCAACCAAATACGCTTCAAACCCATTGTCCACAAGGGTTTTACCTGTATGCAAAACAAATTCCGGAATTTTGGTTGCTTGTGCCATGTACAATTTCTGTTTTATGTTTTTATGTTCACTTTTGAAAAAATGAAAACTTACCTCCTTATCTTACAAGATTCTGTATGAATCGTATACTTTGTTGCATATCGTTCCATTTGCTATCTACTTCCAAAGTGACAATTCCCTGGTAGCGCGATTCTTTCAGGAGTATGAGAAAATCTCTTATTGGCAGATTGCCCTTGCCCAAGGGAAGATGCATTTCGAATATGCTGTTTTTGCAATCGCTAAGATGAATATTTATAATTCTATCCTGATTGTTTTTATAAAAATGAATGATGTTCCCGCCAGAATATCCCATATGGCTTGTATCAAGGGTGATGCCGAATTCAGTTTTTCTCACTGTTTCGGAAAAATGACTCTCGTCCCAACTGGCAGACCCACAAAAATTTGTAAAGAAATTTTTAATGCTGTTTTCTAACCCGATTTTTATCCCGTACTCGTTTTCTAAGAGTTTTAATTTATGAATAAAGTTTGGGTCATATATATTTTTACCCAGAGCAAATAAATGAATCACGATTAACTTTGCTGACAGTTTCTGGGCCGCTTTAAACAATTTAGCTATGGAATCAAAATCTATTTTCAGTATTTTTAATACAGGTTGATGAACACTAAGTACCGGAATGTTATTGCTCGCAAGAACTGATTTAACAAGATTCAAATTACTTTCGTGAGTATTGGCCGACAAGGCTACTTCTACTCCATCTATCATACATTCCCGTACGAGTTGCGAGATTTTTTCAAGAGACAGCTCACTTTTGACTGGAAACCCCCTGAGCAAATCTTCAAAAAAATTACTTTTTTCTTTCACAACATCTCCTGCTTTTATTGATAAAGAAATTTTCATACTTTTAGTTGATTATAAGATTATCGTATGCAAGATAGTGCCCTTTGTTTGAAAATGCGCGAACCTTTTTTGAGCGGAAACTGAACGAATGAAATCAGCCCGCCACCGCTTGACAGGTTCGCCACACCACAGAAAAATATTCTTTGCTCTTTTCTTTTTGCTTGCCCCGTAAGTCCCGCCGTGGCGGGGTCCTTCGGTGGGCGCCTGCTTGAAGAATGCGAGAAGTAATTGAAATTTCCTTGAATTTATAGTACTATTTTATTTGAAATATGACAAATATCAGTGACGAAATTTTAACTAGAAAATACCTTTAAGGCGATGAAAAATCGCTGGAAGTTCTCTTTGGGCGATATCTTAAACCAATCTACAGCTTTACTTATAGATATGTGGGGAGGCAGGATGCGGAAGATGTGACGCAAGAAGTGTTCGTGAAAGTTTGGCGAAATCTCAAAAAGTTTGACCAACAAAAAAGTTTCAAAACTTGGATTTTTAGTATTGCCAAAAACGCCTCATTAGATTATCTTAAAAAGAAAAAGGCAATCCCGTTTTCCGAATTTTCCGCCCGAGGCGGATCCGCCTTTGGCGGAGAAAACGTGGCTGGAGAAAATATGCTCGCGGAGACACTGGCTGATCCCGCTCCTCTACCGCAAGAGTTGCTTGAGCGCGCGGGAATAGCCCAAGTGCTCAATAAAACGATGGAAAAACTCTCCCCAAAATACCGCATGGTGCTGTTTTTGCGCTATAACGACCACTTCACTTTTAGGGAAATCGCGGAAACGCTCGGAGAGTCAATTGATACCGTAAAAAGCCGCAATCGTCGAGCGCTTATTAAAATTAGAAAACTGCTTTCTAAAATACAAAGGGTCGAAAAACAATAAAATTAATTTAAAAAATTATGACAATAATAGAAATTTTTGCAATTATTCTCGCCACATTGACCATAGCAAAGATAATAACTATCTTGATTAACCCTCGCGCTTGGATGAAATTAGTTGAACCGATGTTTAAGAATCCTGCTATAGCCACCATCATCTGTCTGATTTTAGCCGTGGTTACAGGATATTATGTCTTGCAGAGCATTTCGATTGTTGAGATTGGAGCAGTTATGTTATTTTTTGCCTTCTTAATTGGCGCGGGATTGATGTCATATTCTGAAACTCTTTTCAAATTACGTGAAGAAGTTATAGAAAAAGGAGTGAGAAAGGCGTGGCTACCTGTAATTATATGATTAGCGTTTGCATTATGGATATTGTATGCAGTATTTTCCGGCAGCTAATACCGGAAGTTTGTTTTTAAAACATTAAGAATTAAAAGGGATGCACCAAAATGCATCCCTTTGTCGTATTAGTTAAGTGGGGTATGAGAAAAGATTACGAAAAATTGTTTACTCATCTTGAGCCGCCGGAACCGCCGGCAGAGCTTCTTGATAGAATACTCTTCGCAATTAAACGGGAACAGGAACTGCGAAGCACTAAAAGGCTGGCATTTGGGTTTCTTGCTCTTTTGGTCGTCTCACTAACTGCCGCGCCGTTTTCTTGGGCGTTCTTTTTTGGGCAAATGGCCGAATCCGGAGTTTTCCAGTTTATATCAGCTACAACAAGTGATCCCGGAACTTTCCTTTCGCTCTGGCCTAATTCTATTATGGCAGTTGCAGAATCATTACCGGTTATGGGAATTACTGTATTTATCATCAACATGATCCTGGCAGTTTTCACCCTCCGTTTGTTTCTTTATAAAAAGAGGTTGCTGGTCGGCTATCTCTTGCAAAGCGTTTAATTAATAAAAGTATGAACCCCGTTAGACATTCATTTTTCATAAAAATTATATCTGGATGTCATGATGGGGCTCAGAAATATTATGACAGAAACATCACTAAAAATGTCTAACGGGGTGAACGAAGAAAAAATAAAAAAACTCTTTTCCGCCCTAGGCGGATCCGCCTTTGGCGGACACAATCTGCAAAATCTTTCTCCAGAAGAACGTCAACAGCGGCTTCAGGAACTTGGCGGGAATGTTGGCGGCGCCCGCCTTCGCCAAGGCTTCGGCGGGCAAGGACTCGCGACAGGAGAGATTATCTCTAAAGACGACAAGAGTGTTACCGTAAAACTTCGCGACGGTGGTTCAAAAATTGTATTCCTCTCTGGCTCAATAGAAGTAACAAAATCTGTCAGCGGAACTCTTGTCGATCTTGAAGTCGGTAAAAATATCTCCGTAAATGGCACTGCCAATTCAGATGGAAGCATAACCGCACAGTCAATTCAATTGCGTCCTAACCTTCAATAGTTAAATAGTTAAATGATTAAATTTCAATTACTTCTCGCATTTTTCAAGCAACTGGTTTCCTTGGTCTGGTTTCGTTCAGCAATTTTTGATAAAATAGGTTCGAGCTTGATACAATAAAGACACCATCAACGAACTAAACGGTTTTTTGGAAGCCAAAATGCGAGACGCGCGAAGCGCGTCCCACTGATTCCCCCCCATTTTCCCAAACGAATTCAGAATTTTTGGTGCGCTTGCGCGCACTGATTTTTCGCCGAGGAGGAGGTGCCCTCACGAGGAATCGAACCCCGATGTCTAGTTCCGAAGACTAGCGCTCTATCCGTTGAGCCATGAGGGCATAAACAGCGGGCATGCGTTTTACTACAAGAGCGTTAAGCGAACGAAATGCTT
>Ga0210016_1002546_pt1 | contig 16516 bp, 14 predicted proteins | sample CryGeyCG2014_300_FD_185454 | JGI IMG/M metagenome (GOLD analysis project Ga0210016, IMG submission 185454) | Groundwater microbial communities from aquifer - Crystal Geyser CG02_land_8/20/14_3.00 (SPAdes) (version 2) | ecosystem: Environmental > Aquatic > Deep subsurface > Groundwater | place... | reverse complement strand
GAATAAAAATAAGAAAAGAAAAAAGAATAGCAGTTACTTTTTTTGGAGATGGCGCCACAGGAGAAGGGGTTTTGTATGAATCTTTGAATTTTGCTTCGTTGAAAAAACTTCCAATTCTTTTTGTTTGCGAGAATAATTTTTACGCGACCCACCTTCCTCTAAGAGAATTCCGTTTGAAAGATAATATTTCTGGAATTGGTTTATCTTTTGGGATTCCGAGCTTCAGGGTGGATGGCAATAATGTTTTAGAGGTTTTTGAAACAGCAAAAAGAATTGTTGACAGGATAAGAAAAGGAAAAGGGCCTGCCTTTATTGAATTTCGTACCTACAGATTAAGAGGTCATGTTGGTCCAGACGATAATATTCAGGGTACTCATACCGACATCAGACCAAAAAAAGAAATAGAAAAATGGAAGAAAAAAGACCCTTTGACAAAATTCAAGCAATATTTGGTGAGAAATAAAATTTCTACCAATAGAGAGTTAGGAACCGTTAAAAAAAATGTAGAAAGAGAAGTTCAGAAAGGACATTCTTTCGCTAAAAAAAGTGCTTACCCGTTAGAAGGAGAAGTTACTAAATATGTCTTCAAATAAAAAAAGAAAAATTTCATATAGTTTGGCAATAAACGAAGCTTTACACCAAAAGATGTTTCAAGACCCGTCAGTTTTTCTTATTGGTCAAGGAGTCAAATCAGCCTGGTATGTGGGTAATACTTGCAGAGGTTTAATTGAAAAATTTGGAGAAAAAAGAGTTATCGATACTCCGATTTCCGAAAACGCAATAACTGGAGCGGCTGTCGGAGCGGCTATTGCCGGAATGAGGCCGGTGGTTGTTCATCCTCGGATGGATTTTATGATGTACGCATTAGATCCGATTATTAATGAAGCTGCCAACTGGTATTATATGTTTGGTGGCGAATGTTCTGTTCCGGTTGTAATTTGGGCAGTTATAAACAGAGGAGGCGAACAAGGCGCCCAGCACTCTCAAGCCTTGCAAGCTTTATTTTCGCATATCCCTGGTTTAAAGGTTGTAATGCCAGCCACTCCTTATGATGCCAAAGGACTTTTAATTTCTGGTATCGAAGATGAAAACCCTGTTGTTTTTATTGATGATAGGTGGCTTTACAATATTGAAGGTGAAGTTCCGAACGAAATGTATAGAATTCCAATTGGCAAGGGTCTTATCAGAAAAAAAGGCAAGGATATTACTATTGTGGCAACTTCTTATATGATGTGGGAGGCGCTGGAAGCCGCCAAAATTCTTGAAAAAGAAAAAATAGATTCAGAAATTATAGACCTCCGTTCAGTTTATCCAATAGATAGAAATCTTTTACTAGAATCAGTAAAAAAAACCGGCAGACTTTTAGTAGCCGACGCTGCCTGGAAAACAGGCGGAGTGGCAGCAGAAATTTCTGCCTTAGTCTCTGAAGAGGCTTTTGCCTTTTTAAAAGCGCCGGTCGCGAGAGTAACCTTGCCCGACGCTCCAGCCCCAGTCAGTCCTACTTTAGAAAAAGCTTACTATCCGACAAAAGAAAGTATTGTTCAGGCAGTTAAAAAATTATTTAAGTAAATTGTCTACTAACTAGAGAATTAGAGGACAGTTCCATTATTACGCACAAACACCGCCGACTAAAGCCGGCGGTGTTTATATTTTTATATTGGTTTTTTCTTTTCGTGATAAAATGAAAATAGGTTTTGGGATGAAACATTTATTTTGGTTTAAATAGAGTTTTTTTAAATCACTTTTTTAGTCAAATGAGTTCAAATTAAATTGCTATGCCACATAGAAAAGAAGAGTTCATAAATGATGAAATTTATCACATAGTAACTAGAGGAATTGGGGATACGGAAATATTTAAAAACGTCGATGATTACTATCGTGGGATTTTTTCGATTTACGAGTTTAATAACTCAAACCCCGTGAGTATTTACAGGAGAAGAAAGGAACGCACCCTTTTTAAAAAGAACTTCGCAGAGTTTGTAGAACTGACGAGGACGGGCCTCGTTCAAATTAAACAAGGCCCGTCCTCGAACATGCTTACGGAAAGGGACCGAAGGAACAGACTAGTTAGTTGTTTGGCTTTTGTATTGATGCCCAACCATTTGCATTTATTGTTGAAACAACTAGTTGACAATGGGATTATTAAGTTTATGTCAAAACTGGGCACGGGTTTTGGAGGCTATTTCAACCGAAAGTATGACCGAAAAGGTTATGTTTTTCAGAATAGGTTTAAAGATGTTCATATTAAAGACGAAGAACAACTAAAGACAGCTTTCGTTTACATACACACTAATCCTATTTCTCTTTTGGAGCCGGGATGGAAGGAAAAAGGCATCAACGATGTAGAAAAAGCAATGAAATTTCTAGAAGATTATCGCTGGTCAAGCTACCCTGATTATATTGGAAAAAAGAATTTTCCTTCAGTAACAGACAGAGAATTTCTTTTGAAAGTTGTGGGCGGAAGTGAAGGTTGCAGAGAGTTTGCCCGAGGTTGGCTTAATTACAAAGGCGAAATTGGCGAATTCCCTGAACTTTATTTAGAGTGAAGTTTACAGAGTTTTGCGGAGGCCCGTCCTCCGCAAAACTTGCGGAGGACGGGCCTCGTCCAAACTGTGCGAGGTCGGACCTAGACGAGCTTGCGGAGGGCGGACCTCCGCTTAAACTTTAAAACTAAAAGTTGCTTCAAAGTAGTTTAAAAATCTAAGAAAGAGGAAATAATAACTGGATTTAAAAAAAGCCCGGTGTTTCTTTTTTTGTAAAAAATCTGCTAGATTAAGAGTATGGAGCCCCGTTAGAAGTTTATTTAGTAAAATTATTTTAGATATTTTAACGAGGGTAAATAGTTAGGAAAACTATTATGTTAAAAAAAGAAGCGATTTCTAACGGGGCGGAAAATCGTTCAGCAATTGCCGTTGCGGGCCATAAATTTCGTACCAAAAATATTTCTAAAAGAGTTCAGAAAATCGTTATTTCTCCAATAAAAGAGATGTCGATTTTGGCTGACCAGCTCCAAGAAGAAACTGGAGCTGATATTATTTCTTTTGGTCAGGGAATTCCTTATTTTGACACGCCCCAACATATTAAAGAAGCTATTAAAAATTCTTTGGCAGATATAGATACTGCCAAATACACTTTAGAGCCTGGAATTACGGAATTGCGGGAATTAATTGCTAAAGACCTTGAAAAAAGGAAAGGCATTTTAGATATTCAGTCCAAAAAAGAAATTATGGTTTCAGTTGGTTGTCAGGAAGCCGTGGCTTGCGCCATATCCGCGATTATTGATGAGGGTGACGAAGTTTTGCTTTTTTCTCCGGGTTTTGCTTCGCATATTGAGCAAACAATCCAATTTGGAGGTATGCCAAAATTTGTTGCCATTGACGAAGAGAAAGGATGGAAAATTAATTTTGAAATTCTAGAAAAAAACGTTACCGCGAAGACAAAAGCTATTTTATTTTCTAATCCTTCAAATCCTACAGGTTCTGTTTTCAGCGAAGAAGAAATAAATAAACTGGCGGATTTTGCAATTAAAAACGATTTGATTGTGATTTGCGATGAAACTTATGATTTTTTGGTTTATGATAATGTAAAGCATTTCTCGCCGGCTTCGCTGCCAAAGATGAGAGATAGAGTTATTTTGTGCTCAAGTTTTTCCAAAAGATACGCGATGACAGGTTATAGAGTTGGTTTTGCTTTTGCTGATGAAGGAATAATTGATCATATGCTGAAAGTCCACGACGCTTTAGTGATTTGTGCTCCAGCAATTTCCCAAAGAGCAGCTATTGCCGGGCTTTCGGGCCCGCAAGATTCGGTTTCTGAGTTTGTTGAAAAACTAAGCCAAAACAGAGATTTAATGTGTCAGAAGCTGGATGAACTAAAAGATTTTTTTGAATACCAAAAGCCAATGGGTGCTTATTATATTCTGGCAAAATATAAGAACCTGCCCTTTGGGCAGAACCTTGTTTCTCGCTATGCTCGAAATAAACTTTCAGAAACTTGTGGTGAGCGAAGTCGAACCATAAACTCATTTGAACTTGCTCTAAAGATTTTGAGGGAAGCTTGCGTTATCACCATACCCGGTGCGGCCTTTGGCCCAAACGGAGAAGGCCATTTGCGGTTTTCTTTTGCCGGTTCGCCTCAAGAAATTGAAGAAGGGTTCCAGCGGCTTTCGAGCTGGCTGCACTTTAAATCTAAATAAAAATGAGTTATAAATAAATGAATAGTTTCTTTCTGCGTAAATCCGCTTCTAAAATTATGAAATACAAAGTTAGGTTTGTGAACCCACAAAAACAGTACAGGGATCACAGGAAAGAATTTTTAAAAGTAGTTGACAATGTTTTTTCAAGAGGAGATTTGATATTAAGGAAAGACCTTGAGGAATTCGAAAAAAAGTTTGCTAAATTTGTTGGCACAAAATATGCAATAGGAGTTAACTCTGGAACCGATGCTTTATCTCTTTCAATGAAAGCTGCAGGTATCGGACAAGGAGACGAAGTAATTGTGCCAGGTCATACTTTTATGGCGAGTATTTCAGCAGTTTTTCACCAAGGAGCTACTCCAGTTTTGGTTGATGTTGGTAAAGATTTTAACATTAATCCGGATTTAATAGAAAAAGCCATAACTTTAAAAACAAAAGCGATTGAGGTGGTGCATTTGAACGGCAGAATGGCAGATATGGAAAAGATTTTATCCATTGCTAAAAAACATAATTTGATAATCATTGAAGACGCAGCCCAAGGACTCGGCACAAAAATGAAAATGAAAAATGGTAAATGGAAGCAGGCAGGTTCTTTGGGTTTAGCTGGTTGCTTTTCTTTTTATCCCTTTAAATCTCTGGGAGCTTTTGGAGACGCAGGCGTTGTTACCACCAACGATCCTGAAATTGTCTGGAGAATTCGGCTTTTACGTTATAACGGCGAGGACCGGGAAACAAGAAAGTTTTATTTTCATGGCGAAACCAGTTTGCTTGATAATGTTCAGGCGGCCCTTCTCAATATTAAATTGCGATACTTAAACCAGTGGCTTAAAAGACGCAGAGAAATAGCTAATCTTTATGAAAAAGGACTGAGAAATATCCCAGAAATTAAGCTTCCTCATTTTGGAGACGGTCGATTTTTTGATGTATACCAAAATTATGTAATTAGAGCAGAAAACCGGGACGGTTTAGTTAGTTGGCTTACCAAAAAGGGAATTGAAACCATCATATCTTGGGAGATTTCCAATTATAAACAGCCGGTTATGCAGCCCAATAGTATAATTCTTCCCGAAACAGAGAAAATTTGCAAAGAGGTTGTTTCATTGCCGATGTATCCCGAGTTGACCAACAAAGAAGCTGGATATGTTATATCTTGCATACGCAAATTTTACAGAGTCTAAAGTAAAATAATTCAATGAATATTGAACACTATCTTAATAAATTTTTCCCAAAAACTCCTTTTACCCGGATGCTCTTTTTTTTAGTCAGCGACATTTTTTTCATTACTCTCTCGGTTTATCTAGCTTTTTTGTTAAGGTTTGACGGAGCTATTCCTGCTGAATACATTTCGGTAATTAAAAAGGTTGCTTTGCTGGCTTTAATCTTTTGCCTGCCGATTTTTTATTTTTCGAGACTTTACTCTTTCGCCTGGTCATATGTTAGCACCGAAGAACTGATTGCGGTAATCAAATCGACAGCCTTGGGATTTTTGTTTTTGGGGATTACTCTTTATTTCTCGCGATATTTTCCCTTGTTCTTTGGCTTTCCGCGCTCCACTCTTTTTATCAGCTTCTTTTTGATTATTTTATTTTGTGGCGGGGTTCGTTTTGCCAAAAGAGTTTACCTTCAGATCTTTAAAGAAGGAACAGACCAGGACTTTAAGGAAAAAACCTTAATTGTTGGAGCCGGAGACGCTGGAGAACAAGTCTTAAGAAGTATTCTTGCCTCAAGAAGCAGTTTTTATCTGCCAATAGGTTTTGTGGACGATAAACCGATGAAACAAGGGGAAGTTATTCATGGATTAAAGGTTTTAGGGAGGATTGATAACATTCCCAAAATAGTTTCTGATTATAAGGTTGAACAGATGATTATTGCTTTACCGTCAGTCGGCTCTAGCATTATTAAAAAGGCAGTGGAAATAGGCAGGAAAGCGGGATTGAAGAAAATTAAGGTTATTCCCTCAATTACTGAGATTATTAACGGCGAAACTAATTTAGGGGATATTAGAGAAGTCCAAATAGAAGATTTGCTTGGAAGGGAGCCTGTTTCGCTGGATACGAAATCAATTGAAGAATTTATTAGGCAAAAATCTGTTTTGATTACAGGAGGAGCGGGATCTATTGGGTCAGAGCTTTGTCGTCAGGTTGCTAGGTTTAAACCCTCTTTGTTGGTGGTTTTAGATCAAGACGAAACAGGCATTTTTAATATATCGAAAGAATTGAAAAAGAGATTCCCTAATTTAAATTTTTCTCCAGTAATTGCCGATATCAAAGATGAAGAAAAAATGAATGAAGTATTTGTTAATTTCCGGCCCAATTTAATTTTTCATGCCGCGGCTTATAAACACGTTCCTTTAATGGAGGCGCAGCCCGATGAGGCGGTGAAAAATAATATTTTTGGAACTAAGATAATTTGCGACCTAGCGATAAAAAATGCCGCCGAAAAATTTATTTTTATTTCTACCGACAAAGCCGTTAATCCAAGTTCAGTAATGGGCGCAACAAAGAGACTTGGTGAAATGATCTGTCAGGCTTTAAACCAAGTAAATAAGACAAAATTTATTTCCGTGCGCTTTGGCAATGTTTTGAATAGCCGAGGAAGCGTTATTCCTCTTTTTAGAGAACAAATAAAAAGTGGCGGACCGGTGGAGGTTACTCATCCTGAAATGAAAAGGTACTTTATGGTAACTGCAGAGGCTTGTCTTTTGGTAATGCAGGCAGGAGCAATGGGCCAAGGAGGTGAGGTTTTTGTGCTGGACATGGGAGAGCCAATTAGAATTTTGGACCTGGCAAAGGAAATGATTCGGCTTTCTGGTTTTGAACCTGATAAAGACATTCCAATTGTATTCACCGGTATTAGGCCCGGAGAAAAATTATTCGAAGAGATTTTAACTGCCGAAGAAGGAACAATAACCACTCAAAACCAAAAGATATTCATGGCTAGGCTTTCAAAAGTTGACGAAGGAAAATTAAGGGAAGGCTTGGAAAGATTAAAAGTTGCCGCAAAAAAATCTGATAAAGATGAAATTATTCGCACATTAAAAGAGCTTATTCCTGCTTATTCTTAAAATGGAAATGCGTGTTTTAATAAAAAAGAAAGCCGGATTTAATGGAACTACCCCGCCCACGGAGGGGCGGGGTATCCCTTCGGGTAAGTTCTTTCTGCGGCTCCATCCCCGACGATGGAGCGTCGGGGTATTCCGCCGCGAAAATAAGGTTGAACCTTATCCTCTGAAAACTTTTGCCATTTCATTTTCGCTGAAAGGAATTAATCTTTTTAAAGTTTTTCAGGAATTTTTACAGCCAACAGTTTTCGTTTTCATCCTGATTTTAGCAGGTTCTTTTTTGTTATTTTGGAAAAAGAAGCAAGGAATCGGCAAAAAACTAATTATTTTAGGTACTATTCTTTTTTATCTTTTTTCGATTACACCCGTTGCCGATTTAATTTTAAAGCCCTTGGAGACTAGATATAGGGAATTAAAAACCGAAGATCTAGGCCGGGCTGATTTGGCAGTATTGCTTTTAGGTGGGGGAGATAGCGATGTTCTTAGGGCGAGCGAAGTGTTGAGAATTAGCCATATGACGAACCACAGAACAAAAATTATTATTTCAGGCACCGATCCCTTGAATCCAAAGAGCGAGACAGCTGAGGCAACGCGAAGGTTTTTTACCAGCCGAGGAATTCCTGCAAGTAATATTATAGTAGATGGAAAGTCTGGCAATACCAGAGAGAGCGCAAAGAATGTTAAAGAAATCGTTGGAAAGGACCCTTTTTTTCTTATCACTTCTGCCTATCATATGGAAAGATCCATAAAGACATTTCAAAAAGCAGGAACCTTCCCTATCCCGGCTCCGACAGACTCTAAGATTAAAGGAAAATACAATATTTTGGATTTTTTCCCAGATTCAGAAAATCTGAAAAAATCTGATTTAGCTTTCCATGAATATTTTGGAATTGTATTTTATTGGTTTTAAGTATTGACCCCGTTAGAAGTCTTGGCAGAAAAAATTTCAAAGAAATTTTTTCTGTGTAGGTAAAACACGGTGCAATAAATAATCATTGCAAAATAATATTTATCAAAGGTTAACTAATGGGCAGACTTCTAACGGGGTTGACTAAAAAACAAGATTTTATTAGAGTAGGGATATATGGAACCGCAAGAAAATTACCCGAGTCAAGAAGGAGAAGTAGATATAGTTAACTGGTTGCGAGTCATTTTAAAGAGAAAAATAACGATTCTCGTTATTTTTATATTGACGGTTGGAGTAACCGCATTTTTTAGTTTCCGTCAGCCAAAGACTTATAAAGTTGACGCGGTTTTTAACGTGACAATGATTGGCGGAAATCCAGTGAAATCCGCCGACCAAGTGATAGGAGAGGCCGGAAGCAACATTTACAGGAGCTCAATTAAGGGAAAATTCGGATTTTCTGACGCTAGCTTCCCCAAAATAAAGTTTGAAAATCCAAAGGATACAGACTTTGTTAAGATGGAAGCTGTTTGTACTGATCCTGAAACAGTAAAAACCATTTTTGAAGAAATAATAAAATTGATTGAAAAAGATCAAATAGAAGTTACAAATAATAAAAAAGATTTTTTGAATGGAAGAGTCGAGTTGCTTAAGAAAAATATGGAAATCATAAAAAAAGATATTGATAACCTTAAGTTAAGAGGTAACCTTTTGCTAGTTGAAAAGAAGAACCTAGAAGATAGGGAAAAAGCTTTAGAAAATCTGGGCCCTTATGATGAACTAGACCAACAGCTCAACGGTTCATTGTTTTCACTTCTTGATGTTCGTGAAAAAATCTCAGCTAAAAAAGAAGAAATAGGAAAAAATAATTCGCAAATAAATAACATGGAATTGCAGATTAATTCCTTTCAGACTGAGCTTGATTCTCTAGAACAGCAAATGACCGAGATAAAACCAATGGAAACAATAGAAGCTCCGGCCATTTCCGAGAACTCGACGAGTTCGCGTTTTCTTTTTAACACTGTCATCGCCGCAATTTTAGGTATTTTTTTAGGAACCTTTTTAGCTTTTTCTAAAGAATGGTGGGGAAAAAACAAAAATAGACTTTAGGACCTTAAGCTCTCAAAATTTCTCAAGACTTAAAAAGCTCTAGCTAGGGCTTTTTAAGTTAGTATTTTGCCAAAATTTTTTTTATGGTAACATTATAAGAACCTGCTTCGCTTCGCTCGCAGAACCTTGTTTCTCGCTAACGCTCGAAAAAAGAACCTGCCCTTCAGGCAGAACCTTGTTTCTCGCTAACGCTCGAAAAAAGAACCTTTCGCTACGCTCAAGAACCTTGAACGCTTCGCGTATTCTAAGAACCTTTCGCTACGCTCAAGAACCTTGTTTCTCGCTCGGTCAGTTAAACTGGCCTTTACTCGAAATAAAATTACTTATGCTAAAGAGAATATTTTTTGTTTCAATCTTTGTTGTTCTTCTTTTTTCTGGGTTTAACACTAAAGCCGCTCAATTGGGCGAGACTTTAAATTTTTATGTTAAAGGTTCCTATGACATTTCCGGCAGAACAGAATTGTTAGCTGAAGTAGTTAAGGTTAATCCTAAGATCTATTTTTTTGTTGATAAAAATTGGTGGAATTCTCAAGGCTCTCTGCGCCGCAGTGAAATTATTAATAGTTTAGAATCGCTCTCAATAGAGTTTGAAAATAAAATTTATCCTAATTTGACTTCGGCTTTTGGTTCTGAGTGGAAACCAGGAATTGACGGTGACGAAAGAATTACGGTTTTAATTCATCAGATGAAAGACGGGGTGGGTGGGTATTTTCGGACAGCTGACGAATATCTTAAAATTCAATATCCAGAATCCAATGAAAAAGAAATGGTTTATTTAACCACTGCTGGGATTGATACTCCCGAGATGAAATCTTTTTTAGCCCATGAATTTTTGCACTTGATTACTTTTAATCAGAAAGAAAAAAAATATGGTATAACCGAAGAAACCTGGCTGAACGAAGCTCGAGCGGAATATGCTTCCACTCTTCTTGGTTATGACAGTGTTTATGCGGGAAGCAATCTTGAAAGAAGGGCCAAGGCTTTCCTTGAGCAGTCTTCAGATGCTATCTGCGAATGGCAAAATAGAACATCAGATTACGGCGTTTTAAACATTTTTATTCAATATCTAGTGGATCATTATGGAGTGGGAATTTTAACCGATTCCCTTAAACTGGAAAAAGTAGGCATTGCTTCAATAAACGAGGCTTTGCTTAAGAATGGTTTTAAAGAAGACTTCTCCCAGATTTTCACTGATTGGACTGTCGCCGTTTTTGTTAACGATTGTAGCTTGGGAATAAAATATTGTTATCTCAGCAAAAATTTAGAAAAACTCCGAGTGAACCCGACAATTAATTTTCTTCCTCTGGAAGGGACGAGTGTTCTTTCAATAACTAATGTAACCAAAAGCTGGACTGGCAACTGGCAGAAATTTATTGGCGGAAAAGGCGTTTTAAAACTAGAATTCAAAGGATTGGCCGGACTTGGTTTTAAAGTGCCGTATTTAATTCAAGATAAAAACGGAAAGTACTCGATTAATTTTTTAGCCCTAGATAAAGACCAAAAAGGAGAAATTTATATTCCTGATTTCAGTAGCAAAAACACGGCTTTGATTGCCATCCCTTCGCTTCAAAAAAAAATTTCAGGCTTTGACGGTTTAGATCCTACCTATCCCTATTCGGTTACTGTCTCGGTTATGGAAAGAACGCCAGCAGAAGAACTCGAATTAATCCAACAGCTTCTTAGTCAGATAACCTTACTTCAAAAAGAAATTGCTAGAGTTCAGACTCAGATAAATGCTCTTTTGGGAAAAAGTACAGTTTCCTGTCAAAAAATTGAGAGTAATCTTTATCTTGGAATGATGAATAGCGCTGAAGTTCGCTGTCTTCAGGAGTTTTTGAAGAGCCAAGGTCAGGATATTTATCCTGAAGGGCTGGTAACAGGATACTTTGGTTCTTTAACTAAGGCAGCCGTAATTAAGTTTCAGGAAAAATACGCTTCAGATGTTTTAGCGCCGTGGGGATTAACCGGAGGGACCGGCCGAGTAGCTCAAACGACAAGAAATAAGATTAACGAATTGTTGGGTCGCTAAGACTCAGATTGGAAATTTTCAGAAAGCCCCGCCGCGTCAAACGCGGCGGAGTTTTTCATAAGATATACGAAATTATTTAAAGTTGTATAATAGAGCTATTAAATGGAACTACCCCGCCCACGGAGGGGCGGGGTATCCCTTCGGCCTTCGCCGACTTGCCTTCGCATAGCTTCAGCGAAGCGAGGCCGTAGTCGGCTACGGCCGACGGAGGTCGGGCAAGTTCTTTCTGCGGCTTCATCCCCGATGACGGAGCGTCGGGGTATTCCGCCGCGAAATAAAGCTCTTTAATTTTTAAATAAAGGAAAGGAGGAAAGATGGAAAGGCTTTGGCTCTTTTTAATCGCTTTGGCCGCTTACATTATCGGTTCTTTTCCCACGGGCTATGTTTTGGTTAAATTGAAAACCGGAAAAGACATTCGGCGCGTCGGAAGCGGTTCTACCGGAGGAACAAATACAGCTCGTTTACTGGGATGGCGGTATGGAGTCTTGGTAGCTTTGGTAGATATTTTGAAATGCTTTATCCTTGTTTTTGTTTTCTCCAAGGTGATTAGTTCTGAATGGGTGATTGTGGTTGTGATTTTGGCAGTAACTTTGGGCCATATTTTTTCTTGTTTTATCAGATTCAAGGGCGGAAAGGGGGTATCTACCATAGTCGGAGGCTTAATTCTTTTGTTGTCTTGGATGTGGTTGCCTTTGGCTGCAGTTTGGACAACGGTTTTGTTGAGTACTAAAAAGATGTCTTTGACTAACCTGGTTTCAGTAGTTCTGCTTCCCTTGTTTTTGTGGATTTCTCAACGCTCTTTGGTTTATGTTGCTTTTGGGATCTTGGCAATATTTATTATTTACTTTTCCCATCGGGAAAATATAGGCAGGCTTTTGCGAGGCAGAGAGCCAAATGCTTTTTAAAAAAGGCGCGACGTAAGTCACGCCTTTACTTTATTTTTGAAGCGCGAAAACCACGGCTTCTAGCTGTGGATGAAGCGCAGAAAAAAGAACAAGCCTTAGGCGAAGCCTGAGGATACCACACGAGAAGCCCGTGGTAGTTCATATTCAGAAAATAACGTAGAGCTTAGAGAATGGGGTTGTTGACTACGAGGTTGACAAGTCTATTTTGTTTTGCTAATATACAATTAGTGAGTACGAGCCTAAGAGAAATCGAGGGCTCCAAAAGAAGTTGGCGAAAAGCCTCCCTCGAGCGAGGCTTTTTGCTTTTTGAGTAAACCCCGTTAGAACGAAGTGATGGCGGAGAGAAGGTCATTGAGTAAACCCCGTTAGAAATTAGATATCCAAAAGTAATTTGATTTACTTGCTATAATCAAGAAAACACAGGTTATTTCAGAAATCTAATATGTTTCTAACTTCTAACGGGGTAAACAAAAATGGGCGGCCGGAGTTAACTCCAATAAGAAGTCTTTAGTGAGTACTACCCGGTCGCCCAATTTCATTATAGCACAGAAATCATTTTGGTTCCAAAGGAATAGGAGTCCCGCCAAAGCGGGACGACGTAAGGGGACTGCTTGCCAGTCTTCTTAAGGGAGGTGTGGAACCAAAATGGAGTGATATATCGAGCAAGACTCGCTATTTCGAACGTTAGTGAGAAACACGAACCAGTCACTTCGTTCCTTGTAATTGCTTCGCAATTAATGAGGTTCTTGAGCGAAGCGAAAGGTTCTTATTTCGAACGTTAGTGAGAAACAAGGTTCTTGAGCGAAGCGAAAGGTTCTTATTTCGAACGTTAGTGAGAAACAAGGTTCTTGAGCGAAGCGAAAGGTTCTTATTTCGAACGTTAGTGAGAAACAAGGTTCTTGAGCGAAGCGAAAGGTTCTTATTTCGAACGTTAGTGAGAAACAAGGTTCTTGAGCGAAGCGAAAGGTTCTTATTTCGAACGTTAGTGAGAAACAAGGTTCTTGAGCGAAGCGAAAGGTTCTTATTTCGAACGTTAGTGAGAAACAAGGTTCTTGAGCGAAGCGAAAGGTTCTTATAACAACATCCTTGAAATTGCCAAGCACCCCGGAATTAAAATTTTTTGGCATTGTGATATCATAAAATAATGCGAATCCAAAAAAGATTACCAGAAGTTCAAAAAAATATTCCGCTCAAAAATTATACCACTTTTAGAATTGGCGGAAAGGCAAAATATTTTTTCGAGGCAAAAAATAAAGAAGAGGCAATCAAAGCTTTAAAAATAGCAAAAGAATTAAAATTGCCATTTTTTGTTTTGGGTGCAGGAAGTAATTTATTGGTTTTGGACAAAGGATTTAAAGGTTTAGTCATAAGAATACAAAATACAAGATACAAAATACAAGATACAAAAATATATGCTGAAGCTGGTGTATCTTTGGGGTTATTGGTTGGAGAAACAATAAAAAATGATTTTACAGGTTTTGAGTGGGTAGCCGGGATTCCCGGAACAGTCGGAGGAGCTATTAGAGGTAATGCCGGCGCTTTTGGGAAATCAATGAATGACATAGTTGAAAAGGTGGAAGTTTTTGATTTAGAAAAAGAGAATACAAGAATTTTTAAAAATAGAGATTGTAATTTTGGTTATAGGGATAGTGTTTTTAAGAAAAACAAAAATTTGATAGTTCTTTCAACTGTTTTAAAATTTATAAAAGAAGATAAAGAAAAAATAAGAAACAAAATAAAAGAATATCTGAGTTATCGAAAGGAAAGACATCCGACGGAGTCATCGGCCGGCAGTATTTTTAAAAATGTCCCGGTAAAAAATCTACCTCTAAACTTTTTTAAAAAGTTTCCCGAGGCTAAAAATGTAATCAAAGAAAATGTTTTGCCAGTTGCTTTTTTAATTAACCAATGCGGCTTGAAGGGTAAAAGAATAGGCGGGGCAATGATTTCTGAAAAACACCCAAATTTTATTGTTAATTATCAAAATGCCAAAGCAAAAGACGTTATTAGACTCGTAAATCTAATAAAAAAAGAAATTAAAAAAAACTTTGGAATTAATTTGGGAGAAGAAATTCAGTATTTAGGTTTTCCACAGTTGACAAAGAATCTTAAAATGAAAAAATGAAGTAATCAAAGTAATTTTCGCAGATAGTGGGTCGACTATTTGTTCCAGATTTAAAATCAATCTAGATAAAAAATAGATTCAATATGGCAAAGAAAAAGAAATCCAAAAAAGGATGCAAATGCTGTTAGCAATATTTGAATCTTTAAAATAGAACTAAAATGGCAAAAAAGAAAGCAAAGAAAAAGAAGAGATAAACTTCTTGCCCCTCACGATTTTAATAAAATTGTGAGGGGTTTTTTGTTTAATGGAACCACAATAAGTTTTCCACAATAAAATAAAAAATTTCATTGACAATATTTTTAAAAATGAAATAATGAAATAATTTCCAAAAAATTTTTAAAAATAATTTTAAAACAATTTCTGAATTCTAAATTTATTCGCCTTTGGCGAAGAAATTTCAGGCTTAGCCAAACATTTTGAAAGCTTTCGGAATCAAAAAATGACACCATCAAAATTTTTTTTAACTAAGGGCGTAGGAGTCCATAGAGAAAAACTAAGCTCTTTTGAGTTGGCTTTGAGAGAAGCTGGCATGGCGCCATTCAACTTAGTTTCAGTTTCTAGTATTCTGCCGCCAGGTTGCAAAAAAGTTACCAGGGAGAAAGGTTTAACTTTTTTGAATCACGGCGAAGTTGTTTTTTGCGTTATGGCAAAAAACGAAACTAATGAGTCCAATCGATTAATTTCAGCCTCAGTTGGTTGTGCCATACCCGTAGATCATAAAGCTCGTTACGGCTATTTATCTGAACATCATTCTTTTGGCGAAACCGAAAAAAAAGCCGGAGAATACGCGGAAGACCTAGCAGCTTCAATGCTTGCCTCAACTTTAGGCATAAAATTTAACTCAGATGATGCTTGGGATACCAGAAGGCAAGCTTACAAACTTAGCAGAAAAATTGTTTACACTTCAAATATCACTCAAACAGCCCGCGGCAACAAGGATGGTCTTTGGACATCAGTAGTGGCGGCAGTTATTTTTATACCTTAATAAATATATGGATAATAATAACCCTTTTCTCTCAGGGAAAAAAATTAATCCTAAAAAACTGGAAAAAGAATTGAAAGTTACTGATTTGGTTGATAATTATTTCCAAGCTTATAATTCAGCCAGACTCAATGAAGCTTGTCGGCTTTTGGCTGAAAAAATGCTTGACCCGCAAAAAGATGTGACCATTGGAATTACTTTAGCAGGAGCCTTGACTCCGGCCGGGATGTCGGGAATGGTTGCTTCGATGATGGAGAGGGGATTTATTGATTTTATTATTGCTACCGGAGCCAATCTTTATCATGACACTCATTTTGCTTTAAACTTTCCTCTACATAAGGGCACTTGGCAGATAGACGATACTGATCTTTACAAACATGGGGTTGTAAGAATCTATGATATTTTTTTAACTACCGATACTTTACTGAACACCGATAAATTTACTCAAAAGATATTATTAGATGAGAAAGCTCCTCGAGGGGCAATTTCTTCCAGTGAGTTTCATCATTACATTGGGCAAAGACTTCTCCAAGAAGCGCCAAATCCTGAAGTTTCTATTTTGGCTCAAGCAGCCAAATATAATATTCCTGTTTATACTTCCTCGCCTGGAGATTCTACTTACGGAATGGATTTGGCTTCTTTTAATAAACCCTTAAATAAGGAATTTACAAGAGAGGGCGAAATAGATTTGCACATTAATCCCAATTTAGACGTTATCGAAACAGCAGCTATTGTGATGGGAGCCAAACAAAACGGCGCAATTCTTCTGGGAGGTGGCAGTCCGAAAAATTTTTATATGCAAACCCAACCGTTTTTGTGGGAATGTCTGGGTGTTGAAAAAGGAGGGCATGACTATTTCATACAAATAACTATGGATTCTCCGCAGTGGGGCGGGCTTTCAGGAGCGACTCCGCAGGAGGCGGTTTCTTGGGGGAAAATAAATCCTGATGAGCTAAAGAATACTGTTGTGGTTTATGCCGATGTTACTTTGGCGGTCCCTATTCTTTTCGCTTACGCCATAGAGAAAGCTCAGACTCGTGAGAAAAAGAATTTATATCTGAAGCGCAAGGAATTAGTTTATAACTTAGAAAAAGAGGGTGCTAAAAAACCAGTTACTTGGATGGCCGAAGATTTATATAAAAAACACCAAGAACAATGATTAAAGATTTTTCTTATCCAACATTGGAACCCTATAATTTTGGCGG
>Ga0210016_1002543_pt1 | contig 16524 bp, 17 predicted proteins | sample CryGeyCG2014_300_FD_185454 | JGI IMG/M metagenome (GOLD analysis project Ga0210016, IMG submission 185454) | Groundwater microbial communities from aquifer - Crystal Geyser CG02_land_8/20/14_3.00 (SPAdes) (version 2) | ecosystem: Environmental > Aquatic > Deep subsurface > Groundwater | place... | reverse complement strand
GAGCCTGAAATTACCAGAGCCCATCATTTTGTTTCCCCAAGTCGCGGCATCGGCCGGGGATTCCGCAAAGTATTTCCCATCGGCCGATGATGGGCCCATTTGGAACTTCCCGGTTGACTGAATCTGATTGAATTCCTCGACACTTACCGTCCGATAAAGCTTGGTTGTACTTGGTTGATTGCTCCGCATGATTGCTTGCATGGTTTGTTGTGGAACAATACGCTCAAGCATTGCGGAAACAAGCCAGGCTTTGAAAAGTTCCTTCCCAGTGAAGAAAAACTGGGATTCACTTTGAGACATGTTAACAAATTCTTGATGCTTTGCTTCAATGCAAAGGCTCTTCTCAAGGTCTTCAGCGTCAGACTGGGAAACCCGCTTCCAATTCCCCCAATCATCAATAAGGAAATACCCTTGAGAGTTGGTGAGAAGCTCTAACAGCCCCCATGGGTCAGTGAAACGCAGTGGGTTGTTACTAAATCGCCAGAGGTTATTTCCCCCCGAAAATCCGATTCTGTCTTTGCTGAGGAACCTACCTACTTTCGGGCTATATTGACGATTCCGGTGATTGTAAGTCTGTGAAAGCCCGTCCCACCGCCGACCCTGGAATAAGAACGGTGTCAAGACTTTGGCAAGATTGTTGAGACGGACGCGGTTTTCTGAGCCGTTGCCCTCGGACCCTAGATCAGGTGCGGGGTTGAGAAGCTCTACCCCCTGGTCCGTTATCGAAAAAATCGGGTCGGACCCTTGACGCGAGTTTGCGGAAAACATGCCGAACGCGATAGACCCGATCAGGAGGAAAACGCAGAGAATCCCCCACCGTATCCCGTTTTTCATGCCCATAGTTTATCCTTTTTAGCTGAAAAAGAAAAGCCCCCCGAAGTGTCTGATAGTCCCGATTTCTCGGCACACGTCGAGGGTACAAAACACGATTTTCTTTTAGCAGCTATAGCAGCTAAAAGAAAGAGTACTAAAGATAGGATCTTGAAAAACCGCGCCTAAAGGGAATTCCCGGCTTTTGGTTCCCTCACGAAAGGCCCCGCTAGGCCATCCAGGCCACGAACGACCACGAACCAGCCCGCAAGTATCCGCTGCATCGAAGATCAGCGGTAGGTGACTGAGCCCCCAAGCCGAAGGCGGTGGGGTGCGAAGGAACCCGGAGGCGAAAGGGCGGGCGGGGCAATATCCGCCCAATGCGGCATTGGGCGGTAAGCGGGTTCGCAAGAAGCGTGACAGGTGGGGGGCCGGGGGGGACCCACCTGGCACGCTTCTTGTCCCCGCGTTTGCCCCGCGCTTTTAGCCCTTTCGCCGGAGCTTGCGGGCGGCCGCCGAAGCCTCCCAGGCACCGGACGGGTCAAAATTCTCGGATCGCGCACCGGTCCCGGCTCCGGGTCCGGCGCGACACCTCAAGTGTTTTCTTCTTCGCCGAATTCCTCGTCCTCCGCTTCCGGCGGCGGTTTCCCTTCCAGGGTCGCCCCCGGGTGGGTGGTCAGAAACACGGCCCGGAGCTTCCGCAAGGAAACCTGGGTGTAAATCTCCGTCGATTCCAGGGTATCAGCCAAAATCGTGTAGAAATGCACGCTAAGGGTCATATTTTCACTTCGTAAACTCGTCTCATTTTATAAGGTTCCGATCCACAACATACTCCCCGTAAAGCACTATGTTATCCCACTCGATAGGGCTGACGTGCTCAAGAAGTGAGATATCAAGATCATAACCGGCTGTCGCCTGGCTTCCCATGCTCGTCACTCTGGCCATTTCTTTGGCTTGCCAGTAAATTATACAAGCAAGAATCAGCGTCAAACAGCTACAGGTGCTCATTTGCTCATCCAAATCGCGGGAATAAATTTTGCCCCGTTTGCCGTAAAAGACCTGCCTTGCCAGGGAATGAAGTTGTTCTCCTTTGAGCAATCCCTGCCGGATGCGACGTCGTAATAAGGGTTTTGAAAGGTATTCCAGGATAAATTCAGTTTTGAAAATTCGCCCCAATTCTCTATTTGCACGATAAAAGTGGTTCTTTTTACTGAGGGAAACCAGGCGCTTCAAGGCTACAGATGCGGTTACATGCCCGCTCTTGAGAGAAGCGTAAAAGTGGGCAATCTGATTCCAATCATCTTCGATTATATCCGTGCTTATGGCGTGGTCGCTCTTGCTCAGCATTGAATCCAGGGCACCGTATGATCGATCAGAATCTATTCGATAGAGCCGCTGATGCTGAATTCCACGAATGCGGGGTGAGAATTTTTTTCCCAACATAGCGAAGGCCGCGAAATTGATCTCCGTGTAACCGTGGGTGTCGGTATAATGCTCCACCGGGTCCAGATCGCTTTCATTATAGAGCAACCCATCCAGAACGTAGGCGGCATCACGCTCTGTGCACTCGATTGGTACGGAGTAAAACGGGGCATAATTGTCCGCCACGAAGGAATAGAATTCAAGAGCATAATCACTGAGTTTGGGGCTGAAAGTCTGTTGAAGAAGTTTCCTGGGCATATAAAACCTTTGCCCATCACTGCTTGATGATGTTCCATCACCCCAAATGCGTGATGCATCAAGGGCGGCAAACGAATTGACGACCACAGAAAGAGCCGCCTTCTGATTCTCCGGAGTTAGTTGCCAGTCAGTAATTCGTCGGATCTGTTCGTATGAAGTTTCTTTTGTCAGGCGGGCCATGGTGGAAGGGCCAATGTTACATCCGTGCGCCATGATTGCGACCAGGAGATTGCAGATTTCCTCTGGTGGTCTACTTTTCTGTAATGCCGGTGTCAAAAAACACTGTGAAAAGTGGAGTTTGTTATCGACCTCAATGAGAAGTTCAGGAAGGCGTATGCCGCGCATGCTCTTTGTCAGCCATTGTTTGAGGAGAGTCAGATTAAATGTGTCTTTGTCATTAAGGGTTTCGCCGGGGTCAATGGAAAGTTTCCAGGCATCGCCTTCTATCTTGGCATAGGCATTTCCTGGAAGGGTTTCCAAAAAACGATCGTAACCTTTTGCCAGACGTCCTTTCAGATGGGCTATAGCATCTTTTGAATTTTGGGGGAGCTCTGCTTCCTTGAAGAAGGATTCCTGCATAGGTTCCCATTTCGCGATGGGTATGAAGAAATTATCGAACCGGCCAAAGCGTTTACTGTGAGTAATGCAGAGATTTCCAGCTTTGATTTCATCCCGAATCATCAGTAACAAAGCACATTCGAATGTGCGCTTACTTATGGAACCACTTTCATACAGCCAATGCCGAAACTTTTTCGGAATAAAATCCGTGGAAATATCCTCTGAAAGCTTTTGTTTACGCTCATTATTCAAACCTCTGAGAGCTTCAATGCCCTTCAACAGTGAATCATCACAACCGTGGTTCCCCTCAAAATTCAATGCATCCAGAAAAGAAGGAGAGAATCTTCGGATATAGGTGAATCGACTCAATACTCCTTCGAACATATGACCGCTTTTAGCGCCAGGCCACTCCTCAAGATCTTTGAGTTGAGCCAACAGAGCTTTCCTGGAAACCTTCTTGAACAGACTTGGCCGGACCTCTTTGTCCTTTAAACTGTCGTCCAGGAGCAAATGCCCAACTTTTTGAAACATGGAAAGCGCTTTTTGGACTGTCTGTCGATGATTGGCCAGATCCTTGTTGATGTCATTCTCGGCTTTTTTACAGATTCTTCCGATGAGTTTATCGAATGTATCTATGAGCTGGTCTATTGTTTCACGAAAGGTTTGCCAGAGAAAGCAGGCTATAGCCGCATATCGACGGGGAGGGGTAATCATCTTGAGACGATCAACTGAACTGCGTTTTGCATACAAAGCCAAGGACCGTTGATAGTTATTGTTGAGCCATGCGAGGTCTACGGCAAGAATCCCGACATCCTGAATCTGTTTGAGTTTTATTGTAAGGCGTATGATTGCATCGGAAGATGGCCGGGCTGGTGGTTCCTTCAAGTCTTGGAAACCAGACGTCCGACCAACTTGAACATCAATGAGTCCGTCGAGTTTTGCTGTCATACCGGCGGGAAAGGCAGTCATGATTTTTTCGAAGATGTGTTGTTGTGCCGCGTTCCGTTGTTCCTTGATAATCCGCTCCAGGACAAGGATGGCAGGTTCAAGGATTCCATGTTCCCTGAGAAACTCTTTTGCCTGACAAAGTAAGGCATCAGTTTTTTCAAAGCGACAGGCCTCATCGAAAAGAAAGTTCTTCAGCAAAGTGATTTCCACCTCGCCCAATTCTCGCTTCTGCAGGTAATCACGAATTTTGAACCGGTGTTCTGAAATCGTTTGTCGTCGCTGTTCATACTGTTGAATGATTGCCGAATCAGTATTCAATTGATTGCCAATGAATAAAAGGAGGTCTGGGAGAACTTCAAGGGGTTTTTGAGCAGGAAACCGGTTCATCAGTCGAACAAAACCGAGCTGATAAGCAAAACCGACGCGGTTAAAATCCCCTCGGCATTGGTCGATCTGAAGGATGTCTTCAGGTGTCAGAGTTGATCGCTGAACGAGTTCTTCTCGCGAAAAACTTGATTGAGTCATGTTTTATGCTTCCTTTTTTTAGTATCATCAAACGCTCGTTTAATGATACACTGATACCGACTAGGTTATTTAATGGATTTTAGCGATTGTGGTGTCTCGTATTGTCATCCCGCAATTCAACGTCCTGGAAACTTAATTTCACATGGGAAAATTGAGACAATGCTGAAAGGAAGGACATTTCATGGGAAAACTACTCGGTTATGCCAGAGTCAGCACAGGCGGCCAAGACCTTACTACACAAAAAAATGCCCTAAAAAAGGCGGGCTGCAAGACGGTTTATACAGATGTGGCAAGCGGTGTCCGAGCAGATAGGCCTGGGCTTGATGCGTGTCTCAACAACCTGAGAACCGGAGACACCTTGCTTGTCTGGCGTCTTGATCGACTTGGAAGGTCTATGTCTCACTTGGCAACGCTGGTTGAAAAACTTCGTCGTCAGGGAATCGGGTTCAAATCCATTTGTGATGGGGCTATCGACACAACGACAGCCTCTGGAGATCTCGTATTTAACATCTTTTCCGCACTGGCTCAGTTTGAAAGACGGCTTATTCAGGAGAGAACCAAGGCGGGATTAGCCGCTGCAAGGGCAAGAGGAAGACTTGGGGGCCGCAGACCTGTTGATCCAAAAAACCCAAAGGTGCGGATGGCTCAAAAGATGCACCAAGACAAGTCTTTGAGCGTCGGCGAGATATGCGAAAGTCTCAAAATTTCCAGGTCGACACTTTATCGATATTTGAAGCTCAAAAGTTCTTAGCGTGCATTTCTACACGATTTTGGCTGATACCCTGACCTGGCCCTTGGTCCCGGCCGGTCGTGCCGACCCTTGCCCCTCACGGGGTCCGCTGATCTGCGATGCAGCGGAACCGGCGGGCTGGTTCCGTGGTCCGTCGCGGGCCGGATGGCCTGGCGAAAGGTCCGTGGTCGCTGGGAACCGCACCAGGGCTGCTTTACGGGAAAATTCCCGCGTGCCCTCTTTCTTAGTACTTCTTTTTTTAGTAGCTGCTAAAGTAGCCGCTCGCAAGGCCGCTAAACAAAAAAACGCTTCGCCTCTTCACCCGGGGCCGCCGACGCGGTAGAATGGTCGAAGCCCAATCGACGGGAGTTTCCCATGAGGTTCACCAAAGCCCTTCCCGCCCTGGTCCTGCTGCTGGTCCTGGTCGCTGGTACTGCATCCGCCTACATTTCCGAAAACCCGCGTCAAGGTCTCACGCCGATTTCGGCGGAATTCCACCCGAAACCGACCCCCCGGGAACCAGGAATGATACTGGGTTTCGAGCTTCGTTTTCTGGGATTTTGCGTCCGATCCGGATTAATCTCCACTGATCCGTTTGGACTGAAAGTTCAAGATTTACTGGACGAGTTGTACCCAATAGATAAACGTCTTTATTGTGAACTTCAGTCGTTGTGGGATGCAAATGATTATGAGGGCGTTTATCAAAAATCGAAGCAGATCGGAAATGAAGTTAATCGAGAGCTTGAAAACCTAATTTATGATGATTTCGACCTGATTAAAGGCGTGGCGCCTTCATGGGCTTATCCCAACTTCCTCCTAAATCCCAAGTTTAAGGACCATGGAAAGGATTTCGGAGTTCCAAACACTGCAACCTATGACCCAATCGTATATGCGAGATTAGCGGCGGCATTTTTGGCGGCCTCAAAAACTGGAATTTATGAGGTTGCGGTCAATTCCAAAGGTGAAATTCGCGTTTATGATAGGGCCACAAGAACCCTTGGTTCATACAGGAAAGATGAGAAGACAGTGAATTTCTTTAAAGTTGATGCAACTGACCCAGGTCTCTGGGATCGAAAAAAGTGGGACTGGGGTTACGAAGGCTTTGAACCAAAAACACCTGGGCAACCTTGAAGATTAAGTTTCTTTGCCCTGCGTGTGGTTTCAAGCTGGCTTTTGAACCATGGTTTAATCCTTCTGATCCGTCTTTTCGGAATTGTCCTTCTTGTTTAATCGAATTTGGCTACCATGACGAACCTCTTGCCTGTGGAAAAAAAGGTACTCGCGAGAGCCTCTGGGCAGAATGGCGTGATTGTTGGGAAGCTGAAGGAATGCCTTGGCGAGGCCCTAAGAAAATGAAGCCAAAGGATTGGCACCCCGAGGAACAATTGAAAAAGCTTCGGAACAAGAAGGAAATTAAATTTTGTCGCTAGGTCGACCAGACCGCGAGCCATTGGAAGCCAGCCCGCCGGTTCCGCTGTATCTTCGATCAGCGGACCCCGTGAGGGGCAAGAGCCAAGGGCGGCGGCGGGTCGATGTCCATTTAAAAAGCGTTTAAATGGCAAGCGAAGGCGCAAAGGGCATGACAAAAAGCCGCCACGATGGCGGGTTTTTGGCGAGACCTTTGCTTTACCGAGCGATTCGGCCCGCCTGCTTGCCGCCCTTGGATCGCAGCCGGCGGGCGTCGCCGAAGCCACCCAGGCATAAAAATCTGGTTCTTCGGGAAAATGAGTACTTTTTCAGGTGCGAAAAATGGCGAAACCCCCTTCGGGGACTCGCTTCGCGATGGTTTTTTCAGGACGTGCTAAATTTAGCATGTTTTCGAAGTGTGCTGAGCCTGGCAAGCCAGTTTCAAAAGCCAGCGGCTAAAGGAAAAAGGCTGCTTTCTCCGACCAGGTCTGGCATTCCAAGAAAAGTATGCATTATCCCGATGACCCAAAAATCTTGTGCGCGGTTCAGGCCCGGGACCCCGTCGCGGGGACCCGACTAGGCCGCGCCACTGTTTAGGTTTTACTATGCAGGACGGACCAACGCCTAGCTTCCTGCTTGAGAATAAGGCCGTCAAGAAGCTCCATGATCATTTGCTTTTCGGCTGGGGCAAATTTTGAAATTGCCTCAAACTGGAGGCGAAGGTCATCATCCGGGCCTCTCTCATCTTTGCCAAAGATGAGCATATCTGTTGTGATGGATAGGGCAATGGCCAGCCGCCGAATAACTTCAAGGGTGGGCTGTGATGTTCCGGCCTCATATCGGCAAAGCTGAACAAGGCTGACCTTTGCTTTCTCGGAAAGCACTTGCTGGGTCAACCCTCGTTGTTTTCTTATTTTTCCTAATCTTTCTGAAAAATCCATAAGCGCCTTAAACCAAGTGATCGGCAAGCCGTATCTGCCGATCCCATCACCACTTCCCCGAGGTGCCCGTTCAAAGCTATCTGTTTCCATTTCGCCATCAGACCGGCCATAACCCTGGTTTGCCGCAGTAAAAACCGCATTTGACGTAATAAATTTTACCATGCTTTTGCAGAATCTCAAAAAACAGCCGATCAGATATCCAAAAACATGTCCCAGATTGGCCTTTTTAGCTTCTCCGAGGCTAAACACCCTAAAAAGTGCCCATTCCGCGGAAATGAGGCCCTAAATCGGAAGGTGCCATCGGGGCCGCTGTGGTGAACCGGTTCCGGGGTGTGCCGGCGAAGGTTGGCGGTTCATCGAAGCCGCGCCTCCGGCGGGGAACCGAGAGGAAGCCCTTCGGGCTCACCACCAAGGATGGGGGGGAGGCCCGAGGATCCCCCTTCCCCGGCTCCACCGCCCATCGGTTCGGTGATAATGCCGCCCTGTGCTCGACCGGCCTCACGGATGGCCGGCGCCGCGGCCGTGGTTTGCCGAGCGCCTGGCCGGATCGCCTTCGGCGAGCCGGCCAGGCGAATGTCTGGGAATCCCCTTACAAAAACCGCCGGCCCTGGAAAACCGGGCATCACCCGATGATGACGGTAACCCGGTTCCCTTCCTACAGCTCAACCTTCTTGATCTTGCTCCGCGGAACGTAGACTTCCCGGGTGCCTTCCGGGTCGTCGGGGTCCCGGATCACCACCACTACGATATCCCCCTCGATCCGATCCACGACGCCGGCCACTCGCTTTTTCTCACCCACCGGCCCCACTCCCTTTCAATGGTAATTGTCCAATGCCATTGCCGGCCGTTCCTCAGTCCCGGTCAACTTCGCCTGCACGGTCTCGAATACGTCATCCCGGCCGGTTAACGCTTTCCCCAGCGTTCCCGCATACAGCGCGGCCAGAACCCGGAAAATATCCGCGACCCGGCGGTATGCCGTATTCGGCCGGATCCCAAACTCGAGGTGGAAGCAATGCTCGTCGTCCTCCTCCTGGAGATACCGATCCAACTGCCGCGTATACCGGTTGTTCCGCAAAGCCTCCACCCGCCGGAACGGAATCGCCGTCCACAACTTCAACGGGCACTCCTCGAGCCGGGCATGGAATTCCGGCCGGAACCCTGCATACAGCGTCCGGAAGGCCTCCCGCTCCTCTTTGCCCCAGACCTGGAGACCGAGAATCAATTCCGGCCGATGGACGAAGGCCGGACTTTCGACCCCGCGCAGGAACGCCAGGCCCAGCTCGATCCCAACCGCGTCGCACCCTTTGGGGTCCAGTGGTTTCGGTAACGGTTTCCGCAAGGTCCGGAAGTAATCCTGGTCCGGCCGGTATCGGACGTTGAACACCGTCCGCCCCCCCATCGGCCCGGTCATGATTTCCATGGTCGATTGCTGGAAGAGCGTTTCCCCGAGAATTCCGAACGATTCGCGTGCCAGGCACGCCATGAGGCCCTCCCCGGCCGTCTCCATTTTCCGGGTCCAGGCCTGGTACCAGTCGGCCGGTTCGGGCTCCACGTCCCGCCCGGCAACATCGGTCCGCAACGGCCCGAGTTCCTTTTCCGCGATCTTGAACAGTTCCTTGATCATGGTCCCCCTCCAGGCTTACAGGAAAAACGGCCGCGCAGCCCAGGTGCGCCAAGCCTCGAAGTTCGCATCGTCGAGCTGGTTCAGGTCGCGCAAGCGAAAGGGCCCGGTTTTCCAGTAATCCTCCGAACCGTTCCGGATGGCCGGAAGGAACCGGACTATCACCTTTTCGCCGGAACTGGCGGCACCGGAAGCGCCCCACTCATCCAATGTCATCGGGTCCCACGGGTCGATCCCCGGGGCCCCTTTCATGGCCGGGAACTGGCCGGCCAGGCGAACCATGATTTCCTCCTGGGTCGGTTTGTTCTGCCCGCTCATCCCTTTTTCCCCTTTCGGTACTCCCCGATCGGGAAGCGGATCTCGACCGCCTCCCACGGAACCAGCACCAGGCCCTCCCCGTCCTTCTCGACCAGGCCGAGCTTCCGCAGCGCCCCCACGTCCGTGAAGACGTTGCTGTAATTCCGCTTCAACCGCTTCGCCAGGGCATACATGGTTTGCGGCCCGGTGGCCCGCAACACCCGTAAAGTCTCCATCCGCTTCGAGGAAAGCGTCTGAAACGCCTTCACCGCCTGCCGGAACGACAACCTCAAATCCGCCTCCGCGACCATGGGCAGCCGTCTTTCACCACCGCTCACTATATCACCTCCGGTGCAATATATAGTATATTTTACCATATATTTCGATCATTGCAACATAAAATTCCGGCCTTTTCGTTTTATGCTAAACTTCTTCCATGAAAACCGCCAAAAAATCCCGTTTGACCAGAACCGCTACCGTCCTGCCGACCAAAAAGCCCGGCAGGGATCCCGTCAAACGCCCGCGGGGCCGGCCGCCCAAGACCAGGCCGGAAACCCCGCCCGCCCCCGCGGCGCCGATCGACAACCTCAAATACCTGGAAAACCTCCTCATCCGCCTGGTTTCCCCGCTCAAATCCCTCCCGGTCCAGATCAACGAGGGCGTGGTCTACATCCGGCCCGAGGATATCGCCTTCATCACCACCACCGCGGAAAGGAAGCTCCTCATCATCGACCGCGAGGGGAAGGAATGGCGACGCTTCGACTCCGTCAAGGACATGATGAAGAAACTGGCGGGGGATCCCCGGTTCTTCCTCTCCCATAAATCCTTCATCATCAACATCTACGCCTTGAAGGCCATCCGCAAGAACCCGGAAACCAAGCGCGTGGAAGCCACCTTCGGCGACCAGGTGAAGGGCGCCGCCGCCGTCTCTTCCGGTAACATGAAGGAGCTCAAGGGACTCCTCGAGCTGTGACGATCCCGCCCGGCTTCCTCTCCCGCCGCACCTGGTCCGGCTTTTCCGTCGCCCTCCGGTCGGCCGTCCCCGGTGATCTCGAAATCGTCTCCTCCGCCGAGGTACTGGCTTTCCGCTCCAAATCCGGAAAAGCCTTCGCGATCTTCTCCGGCCGCACCGTCCAGACCCTCCGTCCCTTTTCCCGCCTGCAATTGTTTCTCAGGAAACAAGGCGGATGGTTCCCGATCGGCCGCGGCCTGGTCGTCAACTTCAACCGCCTGGTACGATCCAAGCGGGCCCCCGGCGGGGGCTACCTGGTCACCCTCGAGGATGGAACCGACTTCAACCTTCTCCCCGGCTACCTCAATCCGATCCTCAAATTCCTTGGCACGGAAAACCTTCTCCAGATCTCCCCCATGTCCCGGGCCCACGCCTTTATGATGAAGCTGGGCCTCAAGGACTTGGCCAAGCAGGTTACCGACATGAGCAAGGAAGAACTGATCCGGCACTTCTCCCCCGCCGGCGGGGGCGCGGTCCTGATTTCCGACCTCATCGTCAACTTCCTCTGGCAGGTTCTCCAATACATCCGCGCCGGCAATGAAAGCCCCGTCGACGGCGGCAACGTCCGCAGCCTCTGGTATATGGTGGCTCCCGCAATAAAGAAACTCGGCACGGTCGGAAACACTGATCATTACAAGACTCTTTCCGACCAAATGGCCCGCATGGTCAAGGGCGGGGTCTGTTCCTACCGGGAATTCAACTTCTACGATGACGGGAAATGGGCATTGGGAGCCTATAACCCTCATGTGATCCTCATGGCCGAGAAGGAAGCCCATTTCGGCATGTTCCTCAAGAAGATGCAGGATCTTACCGGCGTTACGGTCATCGCCACCGGCGGCCAACCGTCCGGCATCACCAGCGAATACTTTTGTGAGGCCCTCCGGAAGAAGATCGAGGCCACCCCCAATTTCCCCCCGCTGGTCGTCCTGGCACTGGTCGACTATGACCCATTCGGTTGGGTTCTGCAGGGAACCTTCATGGCTGACTTGAAGACCTTCGGGGTCAAGGTCATCGCCCCGGTGATCTTCCTCACCCTACCGAAGCACTTCACTCCGGATGAGATTGCCCAGCACTCCATCGACCTGGTGAAGGCCGGGAAGACCCCGCCGGGCATGCTCCGGAAATGGATGAAGCTCACCGACGGCATCGACGGCCAACCGTGGGCGATGGAGGCCGGCCATCTTCTGACCCTGCGGCCAGGGGTGGCCAAGGAAGCTTTCCTGTCCGAGGTCAACCCGTTCCTGGTCGTCCCCTACCCCGTCCCGAAGCGTTTCTGGGAGGAAGAAGAACACCGACAGCAGGAACTTTACAGCTTGGCGAGCCAGGTCTTCGACCGCTGTCAACGCGCCCGCGATCGGAAGCCGGCCCGGAAAGGCTGACATCCTACTTCCCTTCCCGCTTTCGCGGAACCCGCTTCGACGCGCCGCGGATCACCACATCCGCCTCCCGGCATTGGAACAGGACAGCCAGGCCCGCGGTATCGCAGTCGCCTATTTCCAGCGTCGCGCCTTTCTCGGAAAGCGCCTCGATGAGCTGATCCTCGAGCCCGCCGTCAACCAGGTAGGAAAAGAACCGTTTCGCCATGGCATCCGACTTTGGCCCAGCAAACGTGATTTGAACCGTCTTCATGGCTTGTCAGTCTTCATGGGCTTACTGGCGGAACTCTTATCCTTCTTCGGCTCAGACTTCTTTTGCCGGGCAGCATGCACTTTTTTTAAGAGAGCTTTTATCTGTCCCAGACGGCTTTTGACCAGATCATAAAAATTTTGGTGGGGGCCGATCGCCAGTATGGAACAAATCTGATCTTCTTCGAGCATCAAATAAGCCGCCCGAAACTGGCCACTCCCCTTGATGGTAAAGTCCAGGGACAGGATCCCTTGCAGATCTTGGCGTAAATCATGACCTTTATCGGGAACCTTCTCAAGATCCAATAAAGCCACGACGACTTCCGCCCGAATCAGCCAAAGCCCCTTCAGATCCTTCTGAGCCCCGGCAAGCAACTCAACCCGGAATGGCGTCTTCATTTCTTAACGAATATTTTGTGCTTCTTGGCAAAGGCCCGTAGTTCTATGCTCTTGCCAGTTTTGCGTTCATACCTGACGTATTCCGCCAACTCATCAAGCGGGTTTTCGGCCTTTGCCAGGAGAATAGCAGTCTTATCGGGCTTCATGAAAAACACATCTCCAGGGTGGAAATTGAAGTCTTTCATGACCTTGGCGGGAATGGCTATCCTTCCCCGGGCATCCAATTTCAAAACGATGTTTTCCATGTTTCCTCCCCTTTGTGGGTTTATCCCACAAGTCAAATATACCTCTTTTGTGGTCAGGAATCAAAGGCTTTCGGGAAGTTTGTAGGGTTGGAATCAGGCGGAATCCCATCGCCTCAACTTGGCCGGATTGACCAGTGACAACCAGGCGACCCTCCACCATGGCATCTCCTCTGCCGGATCGGGGCCGGGTTCCGGTTTCCAAGGCTCAATCTTGCGGGTCTGAATCGGAAGCGCCGGCGGGGGAAGTAAAGCGGTTCTGAGGTTCCGAATTTCCTCGGCCTGGCGCTCAACCGTGGCGCGGATCGCCAAAGCCTCATCCCGGAAAGCGGTGGTCATTTCCAGCATGGCTTTTCTCATTCCTTCGACTTGGCCAGCAAGATCCGGGTTATTCGGGGCACTCGGCCCGGCAAGGGCCATTGTCGGTTGAGAGACCTGGGCCTGTTCGGGTTTCCTGGCGACAGTTGCCGCGGCTTCTTTGGGGGTCAGGCCTGCGTTAATCATTGGAGCCATTTCAACTATGCGGGCGGCAAGATCGGCGGTCAGGTATGCAATCCTTCCTCGACGGGTTGGTTTCCCCCCGCAAAGAGAAGCCCAATAACGAGCTTGATCGGGGGTAATTCCAGCCGTTTGTGCTACCTCAGCAAGTGTTTTTCCGTCCATTGAGTTCCTCCTGTCAGACCTTGAGACCTTGAGAGCCGTGAACCTTCACGCCGTAAACATCGACACCAAGGCCCGGTTCTCGAAGAATCAGGGATCGAGACCGTGAAATCTTCACGGCAATATGTAGACCTTGAGACCGGGACTTGAGACCGTCACGGCTTGAAGATCCTCGTCACGGTCTCAAGGTCTGGCCTCCAATCAAGGTTTCCGGGGTCCTCTTCTTTTGGAGTCGCCCGGTTCTGTTTTCTGCCCAAAAAGGGCAGATTCACGGGAAAAAAACAGCAATCGTTTTAGATCTGGAGGGAAGCAAAATTGATGTATCTGTTCAGTGGGTATTAAAAAGCCTGCTTTTCTTGGTTTAATGCGGGTTTTCGTCTTCGTCCTAGAATAATAATAATGATTATGTAAACGAGATCCGTCTTTTCTTCTCTGGATGCTGTTTTCGGGGTTTTCAACCCGTCGAGGGTACCGCATATTTGGGAAATATCGTCTTTCGTTGCTTTTCGATATCTTGAAAATTGTGTGCCCCACGTGGAGGGTTACTCAGGAAACTATTACGTGGTTTCTTCTTTGTAGTCTTTTCTAAAAAAACAGACAAACTTACATTGGCTTGCTTCATCGAAAAATTTGGGCTGGGGTGGACCCCCTTTGTAAGTATGTTAGTATCTTTAAGAGCTTTAAGAGCTTTTAGGAAGCCGCCGACGCGCTCCAACACTGCTTTCCCATCCCCAAACTATTACATTTTGAGGAAGAACTATTACATTTTGAGGAAGAACTATTACATTTTGAGGAAGAACTATTACATTTTGAGGAAGAACTATTACATTTTGAGGAAAATTCTATTACATCTTGACTTTCGCGTAATATTTTCCTAGACTTCCCTCATGAATAGAGGGGTTTTGGTCCGAAAATCGAACTATTTGATCGAGGCATCTTACAAGCTCTCCCTGAACGAGCAGAAATTCGTTTTGTTCCTTGCCTCGAAGATCAAACACTCCGACGAGGATTTTCACCCCTACAGGTTCGAAATTGCGGATTTCCTGGACTTCTTGGAGATCAATACTCACTCCTATGAGCGCCTGGACCAGATCATCGACAACCTCATGGGGAAAAAAATGAAAATCACTTTCATGAATGACGATGGCCAGAAAACCATCCTCAACGTAAACTGGATCTCCTCCACGAAATACAGGGTGGGGGATGAAGCGATCGGGATCCGCTTCGATCCGGAACTGAAACCTTTCATGCTCCAGCTGCAAAAGCGGTTCACCTCCTATCGGTTGAGGGACGTGATTCAACTCCGAAGTAGCTTTTCCATCAGGATCTACGAACTTTTGAAGCAGTATGAGGGCCTGGGGGAAAGAACTCTGGAAGTCCAACACCTCCGGGAAATGCTTGGGATCGAACCCGAGCAATATTCCCTTTACGCAAATTTCAAAATGCGGGTCATCATGCCGGCCAAAAAGGAATTGGCCGAAAAGACGAATCTTTCCTTTGATTTCGAGGAAATCAAGGAAAGGCACGCCGTGAAAAAGCTTCGGTTTTTCATCAAAAGGAAACCGGCGGCTTCCGCCGTTCTGGAAATCCCTGCCGAGATTGTTTCCCCCGAAGCGGGTGAACTCCAAAAGCTCTACGAGCTTCTTCCCGGGGTTTATCAAGGAATGCCTTCCGTAAAGGAATTGGTCCAACGGTATCATGCTGAAAAAGGCTACGATTACGTTTTGAGGAACATCGAATATGCGAATGACGGCTCAAACGCGGTAAATCCGGGGGCCAACCTGACGAGAGGAAGCAATTATCGGAACTACCTGGCCGTTTCCCTGAAAAAGGATTTCGGCCTGGCCGCGCGGGATGACCAGAAGATTGAGAAGGCCAAGGAAGAAGAGGAAAAGGCCAAGGTGGAAGAGGAAGCCAGGGTGCGCCGGAAGAAGCAAGAGCAGGAGCAGCACGAGAGGGAAGTAGCCGCGAAGGTTCAGATTTACCTGAAGAGTATGAGCCCCGAGGGAATCGAGACCCTCAGGCAAGAAGCCATTTCCGCGATGAAACCCGAACATCGGGAATTGGTTGCCAGGAAAGGCCTCGGTTCGGAAATGATGATCAAACTGGCAATGGATAACATCATCCGAGCCCGGCTAGAAGAAACCTGACCGGAAGCCCGGGGCTGAGGAAAGCGGATCCCGCCGGCCCGCGAGCGCGGCCCGTATGCGGGTTCGGAAGCGTTGCATCGGGATTTTGGATCGGCGCAACCGACGTAAGAAAACGGTAGCGCACCCGGACGGGGAAGCCCCGACCGGGCAAACGCGCACAAGCACGATTCGGCAGTTGAGTTGTCGACGTTTCGCCGACAACTCAACAAGCGGTTGCGGCCCGGCCGGGAGCCCGTCCGGTATGCCGCTCTTTATCCGGATCCCCCGCCCCGCCCTGCCCCGCCTGCCCGAGCGGGCGGCCCCCGGGTTGCGCCGGGTTCGGTGCCACATTCCGGCCCCGGCCTATATTGCCCTCCGGGCAACATAGGCCTCCCTCCCCGTCCGCAGGTGCGCGGGCAACGCCCGGCCTCCGCGCCGTCCCTTCGGGTCGCTCCAGCCCGGACGTTGGAGGCAGGCTTCCTGCTTCCTCCTCCCCTCCGGCCTGGTCGTCGCCACCCGGCGCAGTCCCGCCCGTCCGGCCCCACGTGGGGCGTGGGGCCTCCCCCGAGGAAGAGAACCAAACCGAGCGGTAGCGCGGCCTTCGGCCGCGCACTTTTCCGGGTTCCCCCGCCCCCCCCGGGCCGCGCCTCATCGAGTCATCGGGGCCTGGTGGTTGATCGCCCGGGCGGTCACGCCTCACGGCGTGAGGGTGTGTGTCGTGTCGCTGCGGGCAAGCTTCGGTCGGGGGGCGGCATGCTTTTTTCACTCCGCTTCGCTCCGTAAAAAAAGCACCGGGCAGTTCGCTACGCTAAGCAAGCACCGCGCCAGTCCCGGTCATCCCTGGCCGGTCCTGTCACGGATCCTTGCGGCTTCGCCGTCTGATAAGCGTCGCTTATCAGACGCAGCCCTTGCCACCCCCCGCCCTCGGCCTCCACCCGGC
>Ga0210016_1002539_pt1 | contig 16540 bp, 17 predicted proteins | sample CryGeyCG2014_300_FD_185454 | JGI IMG/M metagenome (GOLD analysis project Ga0210016, IMG submission 185454) | Groundwater microbial communities from aquifer - Crystal Geyser CG02_land_8/20/14_3.00 (SPAdes) (version 2) | ecosystem: Environmental > Aquatic > Deep subsurface > Groundwater | place... | reverse complement strand
AAGCCAAAGTGGACTTCCTCGCCACCCACAACCGCAAACATTTCCTCGATGACCCCAAAGTCTCCGAAAATTCGGGACTTAAAATCGGCACGCCCGGCGATGCTCTGGCTTGGATCCGTGAGAAACTTAAACCCAACCAATAATACACATCAGCAAGAAGAGTGGAGAAAACCATGGCCACCATCCGCATTCGCAAAGGCGGGAAAATCACCCTCCCCGCTGAATACCGCAAAAAATACGGGGGGAAAGAGGGCGATGTGTTCAACATTGTCGGAATGAAAAACGGCTTCCTGTTGTCTCCCGCTCAACCTCTGCGCGTTGAAAAACCCGCCGCACAGGCTCGCCAAAAAACGACTCAGAATAAGCAAACAACCGAATAAGCCAAAGCGGACTTCCCATCCTCAACCAAAAGAGACGCGTTCCCCTCCGCGTCTCTTTTTCATTTCACATAGCCCACCGCAAATCATCCCCTCTTGACGGAACACGCAACACGCAACACGAATCACCTATCTCCTATCCCGCATCCCCAATTACCAATTACCACTTACCAACCTACCCCCTACTCCTCCCCAACATCTCATCGCTGATCTCATCCAACTTCAAACTGATGACCTGGCTCGAAGAGTCGCGTCCCATCGTGACTCCATAGATCACGTCCGCGGCCTGCACGGTGTTACGGTTGTGCGTGATGACCACGAACTGCGTGTCGCGGCTCAACTCGCGCAGCAGGTCACGGAAGCGGCCCACGTTGGCCTCGTCCAGCATCGCATCCACCTCGTCCATCACGCAGACGGGGGTGGGCGAAACTTTCAGCAACGCGAAGACCAGTGCGATCGCCGTCAGCGAGCGCTCGCCGCCAGAAAGCAACGCCAGTCCCTGCTCGCGGCGACCGGGCAGTTTGGCTTCGATCTCGATGCCGGTCTCGACTAAATTATCGGGGTCGGTCAACGTCAGCCGCGCCGAGCCGCCGCCGAACAACTTGATGAAAATATTGCGGAACTCATTCGCCACCGCTTCGAACGTCTTGTGGAACTCGCGCTGGGTCAGGTCGTCCAATTCGGAGATCACCTGGCGCAGGTCCGCCTCGGCTTTGTGTAAGTCCTCCACCTGCTCCTTCATGAATTTATAACGCTGTGACTCGGCCTGGTATTCCTGTTGCGCCTCCGGGTTCACCGCGCCCATGCGCCGCAACTGTTGGCGCGCCCGCGTCATCTGCTCCTCCAACTCCAGCGGGAGCGACGTGACCACGGGCAGTTGCTCCACCATGCCGTCCAGCGGCAACGGCACCGGCCCCGAAACATTCTCACGATAATCGAATTCCACCAAACCAAAATCGTCTTCGATGCGCTGGCGCAATGTGGTCAGCATCTCTTGCCGCCGCGTCAACTCCAACTGCACCTGTCCCAGCGCGCGCTCGGCGTTGGTCATCGAACGTTGCGCCTCCCCCTCCTGCAATTGATACGCCTTCTCCTGCCCTTCGGCGCTCTCCAAATCTTTTTCAGCAGGCTCGATTTGCAAACGCATCGAATCGATCTGACCGCCCAACTCGGATTCCTGTGTGCGCAACGACTCCTTCTCCGCGTCCAACCCGACGATGGCCTGCGCGGCCTCCTCGATCTTTTTCGCCACCTCAGACTTTTGTCCGCCCAATCGCTCTGCCGTGCCGGTGCGTTCATACCGGCGGTTCAACGCTTCCGCCAGCGCGCCCTTCGAGACAGCCACGCGCGTCGTCCAATACGTGACCTGCTCCTGGACTTCATCGAGCGACAACGCGGCCAACTCGGACGTCAGCCCGCGCGCGGATTCCTGCCCCGCCACCGCCTGCGCCTCCATCTCCGACCTCAAGGCGGACGCGCGCGCCCGATCGGATTCGGCCCGCGCGATCTCTCCCGCCAACGCCTCAACCTGACCCTGCGCGAACTCGAACCCCCGCCGCGCGGACTCAACTTCCAAAGTGGATTTCTGCTCCGCCTCGCGCGCGGCTTCCAGACGCGTCCGCGCCTGGCGCGCCGAGGCCTCGGCCTGCGCCTGCTCCCTGCGCGCGGACTCCACTTGACCGGTGAGTTGCGCCAGCGAGTTCTCCAGTGCGGACAACACGTCCGCCACGGAGGCCAGGGAGGCCTGAGCCTCGCGTCGTTGGCGCGGCCGCCCAAGGGTCCCGGAGCGAGGCGCTTTCCCAGCCAGGATCAAACCGTCCGCGCGGAAGACTTCGCCGGAGAGTGTCACCACGCGCGCGTGCGCGGGGAGTCCCGCAACCAACCGCCGCGCGGCGGAACGATTTTTTACAACGAGAGTGTTCCCCAATAATAACTGTGTGGCTACCCGCAAGTCATCAGGAACGTTCAAAAGCGAGGCAGCAACGCCGATGCAATCGGGATCGGTGCTGGAGACTTCGGAATTCTTGGAGAATTCCGAAGTCTGGTCTATCGGCAAAATCGCCGCACGCCCTTCGCCCTGCTCAAGCAAATTCATGGCGTCTTCGATGGAATTCGAGGCGACGAGAATCGCATCGAGCGAATCGCCCAGCGCGGCGGTGATGGCGGTCTCGAGTTCCGCGGGGACATCCAGCGCCGCGCTCAGCGCGCCGCGGGAGGTGAGGCGCGATTGGCGCGCCGCATCGAGCAGGAGGCGTGCGCCTTCGGCGTAGCCGGTGAGCGAGGCCTCGGCCTGTTCGATGACTTCGAGTTGGGCTTGCAGGCGGGCGTGCTCCGCGGCGCGGGCATCGCGTTGTCCCCTTCTGAGGCGCAACTCCTCTTCCGCTTTTTCCGCGTTCTGCTTTCCGCCTTCCGCCTTCTGTTCCGCTTCGTTCAATTCCGCGTCTGCGCGTTCGCGTTTCTTGCGCGTGTCTTCCAGGAGCGTTTCCGCTTTTTTGAGCGCGGCCTCGGCGGATTGGATCGCGCCGCGCGTGGATTCCAGTTTTTGGTTTTGCGCTTCGATGCGCGTTTTGAGCTCGTCCAGCCGCGCCTGTGTTTCGGCGCGTTGCGCGTGCAACGCGTTGACCTGCGCCCGCGCCTCGTTGAGTTTTTGCTCCGCCGCAGTGCGTTCCGCCCCCCGCGCCTGCAACGCGGACTGGGCCGCGGCCAGTTGCGATTTGGCTTCCTCGTTCTCCCCCTGCTGGCGGACGACTTCCTGCTCGATTTCAAAAATGCGTTCCTGCGCGAGGGTTTCCTCGCCGGCGGCGCGTTCCTGCTCGGCGAACAGGGCTCCCTGGCTGGCCGTCAACGCGCGGCGGCGCTCGTCCAAAACAGCCAGTTCGCGGCTGATGGTTTCCTTGCGATTATGGAGTTCCGCAGACTGGCGATGCCAGGCGTTGAGTTGGGCGCGCAGTCCCGAAAGCCGCTCGCGGAACCCGCCAAACTCGGCCTGCACGCGGGCATAGGCTTCGCGCGACTCGCGCGTCCGGGATTCCTGTCCGCGCAGGGTGGTGTGGACTTCGTTCAACTCGTTCTGCGCGCGGTGCCAGTGGTAACCATACCAGTCGAGTAACAGCACTTTCAAATCGGCCTGTGCGCGTGAGAATTCGTTGGCGCGGCGCGCCTGGCGTTCCAGTGACTTGATGCGCGGCTCGAGTTCGGCCAGAATATCGAGCACGCGTTCGAGATTGCGCTGGGTGGTTTCGAGACGTTTGAGCGCATCGTCGCGGCGCGTGCGATACAGGCCAATGCCCGCGGCCTCCTCGAAGAGACGGCGGCGCTCGTCCGCTTTGAGCGCCAGGGAGGCGTCCACGAGTCCCTGGCCGAGGATGGTGTACGTCCGCTCACTCAGACCCGAAGCGGCCAGCAGTTCGTTGATGTCGCGCAGGCGGACCTGCTGTCCGTTCAACAGATATTCGTTGTGACCGTCGCGGTAGGCGCGGCGCGTCAGCGCGACCTCGGAGAAGTCCACGGGAAGCCAGCCGTCCGCGTTGTCGAAGGTAATCGTGGCGGAGGCCATGCCCGCTTTCGGACGTCCCTCCGAACCCGCGAAGATCATGTCCTCGGTCTTCTTACCGCGCAGGAGTCCATAGGACTGCTCGCCGAGCACCCAGCGCAAAGCATCGGCAATGTTCGACTTGCCGGAACCGTTCGGCCCGACAATGGCAGTGATCCCCTCGCCGAATTGAAATTCCATGCGAGAGGCGAAGGTTTTGTATCCGTGCAGTTCGAGAGATTTTAGGCGTAATGGCATCTGTGATCTTCGATCTACGATCGGTAATTGGTAATTGGTAATTGGTAATTGGTAATTGGTAATTGATGGTTGGTAAGTGGTGGTTGGTAAGTGGTTTGGCGGTGACTTTCGACTTTTGACTGAATTACCGATTCGCCGCATCGCGTTAATTACCATTTACCAATTACTACTTACCAATTACTACTTACTTCACTCCCAATTTTTCCAGCGCGACCTTTGCGGCTTCCTGCTCGGCGGTGGCTTTGCTGGGACCGCGTCCGCGGCCGAGGGCTTCACCGTTCAAGCGGACTTCGATCTCGAAGGTACGCGAGTGCTCGGGGCCGATCTTCTCCACCAGCGCGTAGGCGGGAGCGCCGAGTTTCTGTCCCTGCGTCCACTCCTGCAGGCGGGATTTGGCGTCCGACAGATCGGGCTTGGAGAAGATCTGCTCACGCGTCGATTCGAGCAATGGCTCGATGAATTGCGCCGCGGTTTGGACATCCGTTTCCAGGTACAACGCGCCGATGAACGATTCGAACGCGCCGCACAGCAGGGTGTCGCGGTCGCGTCCGCCCGAGGCCAGTTCCCCGCGTCCGAGGCGCAGGGCCGGCCCAAAGTCCAGGTTGCGAGCGAAGGCGGCCAACGAATCCGTGCGGACCAGCGCGGAGCGCAGTCGAGTCAGCTCGCCCTCCGCCATTTCGGGGAAGTGGTTGTAGACCCACGCGCCCACCACAAAGTCCAGCACGGCATCGCCCAGGAATTCGAGGCGCTCGTTGTCCTCCACTGCGGAGGCGTGCTCGTTGACGTACGAACGGTGTGTGAACGAGCGGGCGAACAGGGACAAATTTTTAACAGGCAGGCCGAGGCGTTCGACCAGCGCCCGGACGGAGCGAAATTCCGCTCCACGATCGGGATGAAGACTCAAGGGAACCTCCCGGGAACTCAGGGAGCGCCAAACACTCTTCTCCCCTCTCCATTTACGAAGTAAATGGGGAGGGGTCGGGGGTGGGGTATCTCGCGTTCCATCAGTTCCAAATTAAATGCGCACCGATTGTAATGCCTCTTGGTTGAATTGGCAAACGCCCCCAGGTACACAGGTAAACACGTACACAGGTAAACACGTACACAGGTATACACGTATACAAGTAAACGGAACACGCAACACGGATCACATCCTTCATCTTTCATCCTTCATCCTTCATCTTTCATCCTTCATCCTTCATCCTTGCGCATCCGTGTTCCATCGGGTATGCTTGCGCCGTCCGGGCAGGCCCGGCGCGGCGAAGCCCTGCGAATCCCGCCAGGGCTGAAAAGCAGCAACGGTAAGGAGGAGTCTTCGGGCGCCGCCGGTCGCCTGTCCGGGCATTTTCATTTTCCACCACCTGTGGCACAATACAACTATGAAACGCTGGCTTTGGATTCTTCTCTCGGTCGCGGCTGGCATCGGCCTGGGACTGCTCTACGGCTGGGTGGTTGACCCGGTCCATTTCGTGGACCTGACCCCCGACACCCTGCGCGCCGATTATCGCGCCGACTACATTTTGATGGTGGCTGAGGCCTATCAGTCGGAAGATGACCTCGACCTGGCCGCGCGCCGGCTGGCCATTTTCGGGAGCGACCCGCCCGCCGGGATCGCCGCGCAGGCGCTTCAATTCGGACCTCTGGCCGGATTCTCGCCCTCGGAGATGACCGCCCTCGAGGAACTGGTCGCGGCCCTGCGCGCCTGGCAGCCCTCCCCCGGAGCCGCGCCATGAACGGGAAACGCTTCCCCTGGGAAATCGTCCCCGCGCTCCTCATCGGCCTGGCGCTTGGGTTGGCATCCGCGTGGATCCTCTTTCCGGTGAAAGTGGTGGACTCGGTCCCCTCCGCCCTGCGCGCGGATTTCAAAGACCAGTACCGCGCCGTCATCGCCGCGGCCTACGCGGCAGACAGCAACCTGGCCCGCGCCGAGTCCCGCCTGGACCTGCTCGGCGAGGCGGACTCGTTCACAGCCCTGTCCGCGCAGGCGCAACGGACGCTCTCCAGCGGCGACGCCCTGCAATCCTTCCAACTGGCGCAACTGGCCTCCGCCCTGCGCGGATCTACGCCCATCGCCCCACCCTCCATACCGACCAGGTTCGCCGCGCAAACCTCCACACCTGCCGCGTCGTCCCCGTCCGCGCCCACCGACCCGGCCGATACCGCCCTTCCCAGCGACACAGAAATTCCCCTGCCCTTCTACACCGCCACCCCGCATCCCACACGGACGCCCCTCCCGCCGCCCGGCGCGCCCTTCGATTTGGCCGCGCAGGAAACCGTCTGCGACGAATCCCTGGCTGAGGGATTGCTTCAGGTATTCACCATGACCGTGGCGCGGCGGCAGATCCCCGGCATCGAACTCATCCTGTCGTGGGCGGGCGGCGAGGAACACTTCTTCACCGGATTCAAACCCGAACTGGGAAACGGCTACGCGGACGCGATCATGTCACCCGGCGTGACGTACAACCTGCGCGCCGCGGATGGCGGCGCGCCCGTCACAGAATTGACGCCGCCCACCTGCCAGAAAACAAACGGGGAAACCTACTTCGGCGGCCTGAAAATCACCCTCCAACGCCCATGAACAAAAAAGGCTCTCCCGCAATTAACGGGATAGAGCCTAAACACAAAGTATCCATGAACGGAGTTCACCCCGAAGGATGAAAAACAGTACCGCAAGATCTATCTTGCCCTGCCAGGCAACATGAATGTTGCAGTACTGGTCTGTCAAAGGTGAATCTTTTCCACGTAGTAGCGGTTTCAACCGCTGGGTACGACTGAAGTCGTCACTACATGGTGTAAAAATCAAGTTTGACGAAGTAGTGCTTTTATTTTCATATCAGGACACGAAAGCACTCAAAGGGGAAAAAGTGTCTTGACCTTTTTTTCTTTCCTTCGTTGCCTTTGTGCTCCTTCGTGTTTCAAGGGGTTTTCTCGTCAAGAACGAAGGTCAAAAAAACAGAACCCCGTTTTTCCGAAGTGAAGAAAACGGGGTTCTGTTATTTACAAAGTTGTTACGGAATGATGTTGGAATTCACCAGGTCGTTGCCAACGCGGATCTCCACATCCACCGGCGAGGCCGGGTCTGGCTCAAACTTGATCTGCGAGGTGCCGGTATTGCTGTTCAAATTAAACCGCCATAGCAGGAAACTCATCGTATAAAGTTTCGGGGAATACAACACGATGACCGTGCGGTCAAACGGACCGCCGCTGGTCAGTTCCGTCACGGTCAGACCCAGACCCTGCAGATACGTTGCCGTCCGCTTTTCGAAATCCGGAGTATAGGATCCGTTATTGACGCGGATGCGGGCGTTCTCCTGTTTTATCAACACTAACGGATCCTCGGTACGAGCCATCGCACCCACCGCGCCGCCGCCGAAAATCTCGTTGCGCAGGATGCGGATATCATCTGGCTTGGGCTTGAAGACGCTGGCATTCTGGCCATCCAGGGTGGTATTGCTCATGGTGATCATGTCATAGTTGATCACGCCGGTCTTGATGTTCTCACGCGGGATGCCCTGCAACAAGGCCGCCAGGCGCACGCCGTCCTCCAGGGACAGGCTGGTGTGGATACCGGCCGACATCTGGGTATACAGGCTGGGCGCCTGCTTGAGAAATATCGGGAAATAGTCCGGGCTGAACACCTTGTCCATGATGGCAAAGATCACATCCTGCTGGCGCTGGGCGCGGTCCACATCCCCGCCTTCGGTATGACGCGTGCGCGCGTAGGCCAGCGCCTTCCACCCAACCAGGTGGCGATACCCTTTCGTGACCACTACATGATCCTTGCCGGTTCCCACCGGGTCCAGCACCAGGCGCTCCCTCACATTCAAGTCAATCCCGCCGATGGTGTCAATCATCTGGACAAAGGTGTTGAAATCCACCTGCGCGTAATAATTGACCGGCACACCCAGGAACTGCTCCACCGTCTTCATCGCCAGGCCGGGGCCGCCGCCGGGTAGTTTGGCGCCTTCGCCGATGGAATAGGCGGTATTGATGCGGCCATAGCCGGAGCCGGGGATATTCACCCACATATCGCGCGGGATGGACAACATGCCGGCGGTTTTGGAAACCGGATCAATCGTGAACAGAATCATCGTATCCGAGCGCGGCGCGCCGACGTTGGCCTGCCAATCGCGGGCGTCAATGCCGATGAACAGCACGTTCACGCGACTGCCGCCATCCCAGGTGGGCGGCGGGACATCGGGCGGGGCGGCCACCTCAGGAGTCACAGCAACATCCGTGGCGATGGGCGTGCCTTGCGGGTCGAAGATCGGGCCGCTGTTCGTCCCCGCATCGCAAGAAGCGGGCGCCATACCGGGCAGGTTGGTGATCGTCCAGCAGGCAAAGAAGCCGCGCATAAAAATCAGCGTGGCAACGCCCAAACCGATGGCGATCACCCAAAAGATCACGCTTCCCACGGAGGGGCGCTTAAAATTCAACTTGGGGAGTTTCAATTTTGGCAGGGTTATTTTCATAAATTTTCTCAGGGTTTCAGGTAGACCACATTCACACCCATCCGTTCCAGTCCGGCCTCCGCCCAGTAGTGGAGCATGGCGGATTCTTCGGACATCGCTTCGATCATGGGACGGATGGCGCGCGGGTCGGCGATTTCGGATAAGGCGCGCATGGCGTGGATGCGAGCCGACTGCGCCGCGCCATTCAGGACCTCGAGCAGGCTGCCGGTCGCAGGCTCCCCAACCGCGACCAACGCCCGGGCCGCCAGTTCGGCGACGAGGCCATCCGCATCGGACAGCGCGCGGATGAGGCGCGGGATCGCGGCTTCGGATGGGTGGGCGCACAGCCCCAGCGCCGCGCACTGACGCACCTCGGGGGCCGCGTCCGCCAAGGGAAGCAGGAGCAGGCTCGGGTCCAGGGAGGGAAGCGAGGCGAGTGCCCGCGCGGCCCACCAGCGGACGTCCGCGTCGGGCGAGTCCAAAAGTCCGCGCAGGGACGGGACGATCGTCCCGCCCAGCGCCGCGAGGCAGGGAACCGCGGCTTCGGCGCGTGATTCGTCGCCGCTGGTCAGGTCGGCCAGCAGGTCTGCCAGCGCAGGCACTATTTCCCCGCAGGGGGTGGCGGGACGGGCAGGCTCTCGACCGGGGCGCTGACCCACTTGTCGCCCTCGTCAATCAACATGACGGGGATGTCGTCGAGGATGGGGTATTTGCGTCCGCATTCCTTGCAGACCAGCCAGGCATCCTTGTGGAGCGTGAGCAGGCCGTTCTTTTCGCGCACGCAGTTCGGGCAGCGCAGGATTTCGAGCAATTCTTTACTGGGCATGTTTACTCCATTTATTCCGTTCGCAACAAGCGGTTATTCTACCATGCTGAAACGACTAAAGTCGTTACTACGTGGAAGCCAGACACAACTAAAGTCGTTACTACATGGAAACCGAAAGCCATGTAGTGACGATTTCAATCGTCCGTTGCCATGTAGTGACGATTTCAATCGTCGGAAGCCATGTAGTGACGATTTCAATCGTCGGAAGCCATGTAGTGACGATTTCAATCGTCTATGCCCGATACGACTAAAGTCGTTACTACGTGGAAGCCAGACACAACTAAAGTCGTTACTACATGGAAACCGAAAGCCATGTAGTGACGACTTTAGTCGTCCATGAATGTGGTTACGTGTTCGGCGGCATGCACTTGCCTTGCTTCTTCGCCTCTCTCTCCACATCTTCTGTTTCGGGTCCGTACTGGCAGACCGCCTGCCAGGGTTCATAATGGGTGATAAACGGGTCGGTGAAATAGATCACGCCGTTCTTCCAGACCGTGCGGATAATGGTAGCGTCCGCGCCGTCGGCGGCCCAGTCCACCTGTTTGATTTCGTTTTTCGAAAATTCAGGATTCAACTCGAACAACGGCGCGGGCGCGGGGGTGATGTTGCGCGGCCCGCTGGCGTCAACCGTCACTGTGCGGCCATCATAGGTGGAATAGAACTTCCACGTCAGGGAGGTATCCGTGGGGTAGGTCTCCATCAACAACCAGTATGGCGTGTCGTTGACAAACTGGAAATCCACTAGTGGAAAGTATACCGTAGCATCCATACCCGCCAGTTTGGGGTCGCGCCCGCCCCCGGCAGTGCGTTCGTAATACGAGACGCGGTAGGCATGTGGCACTCGTTGCACGATGGGGAAACCTGCATAAAGCGCGGTGCGGAAGAGCGTAGTACTGACCTGACACACGCCGCCTCCCACACCCTTGATTGTCCGCCCGTTGTAAATAATCCATGCTTCCGTAAAACCGTTGTCCAAGGTAATGTCGCTGAGGATTTCGCCCATCGAAAATGTCGCGCCGGGAGGGACAAAGACGCCATGAAACTGCGCCGCGGCCGCCCTAATGTTCTGCACGCGCGCCGGATCAGACCCATAAAAATAGGTGGTTTGCTCCATGATCTTTTCCCGGATGCCCAGCGATTCCGCAGTGGCGGTATCTGGCCGGGAGGGACAAAGACGCCATGAAACTGCGCCGCGGCCGCCCTAATGTTCTGCACGCGCGCCGGATCAGACCCATAAAAATAGGTGGTTTGCTCCATGATCTTTTCCCGGATGCCCAGCGATTCGGCGGTGGCGGTATCTGGGACGCCGGGCTGTTCCTCTTTCACCACCAACGCGACGGCATGCTCGCCGCGCATGAGCGCGTCGTTCACCGCCGCGATGGTCGCGGGGACGTCTGTGGTGCGGCCAGTGGTTGATGGTTCATCCAAGACCAATTCCCGCGTAGGGTTTGCGCCCTCGTCATCGAAGTGAAAACGCGCGTTCTTCGCCTTGCGATCCACCTGACCTGCGATGGGGATCAGCAACTGGGCGAACGCGCCGCTTTCGAGTCCCACGCGGATTTCGGCCTGTCCGCCGTTATCAACACGTTTCACGGTCAACATGCCCGCCACGACGGACGGTTCAAACATCCACGGCCCGGGGTCGCCCGCGACCGCGTTCGTCAGGGACAGTTGCAGGGACGCAGATAAAATCTGGCGCGCGGTCTCGGCCTGCGCGGACACGTCCATGATAAGCGGGGATTCCTCGATCACCACCAGCGGCACTTCCACATCGCGGAAGGCCTGCAATTGCGCGCTCAGGAAAACGAGAGTGGCGTCCACATCCACGCGGCGTCCCACCTGACCGGGTTGCGCGACCACGTTGATTCCCTCGATTTTCAGGCTGGCTTCCACCGCCGGGCGGTTGATGCCCGCGGCCAGATTGTTGACGTACGCGTAGGCCAGCCGCTGGTCGAAGATGATGACCGGGGCCGCGTCCGCGCCGCGTTTGCGGGCGTTCAACTGATCCGATAACGCGGCAAACGGGTTGGCATTCCGCCCGAGGCGATAGGCCGCCTGCGCGCTGGAGGAGGCGTCGAAGACCATGCCCAGTTCCACCGGCGAGGCCAGCCAGACGTTCCCGCCGTCGCGGAAGACAACCTTCCCGCTGACCGGGAACGACAGCGTCTGGTTAAGTTTGAGGGCCGCATCCGATGGGGACAGGCCCGACAAGTCCACGCCCGCCACTGTCACGCCGGGGAAGATGCGTCCCGCATAGAGTAGTTGGTAGCCCAATGTCCAAGCGATGACGAAGGCGAGGAACGCGCCAAATCCCAGAGTCAACGCGGCAAATACTTGCGCGGCGCGCGGGATGGAACGTGGGTAGGGTCGGGAATAGGCGGTCATGCGTGGAATTATACCTGCTTGGGTGAGAGATACCTTAATGACGAGGAAAAGAGAAAGGGAGTTCCAGCAAAATTTCAGAACCCCGTTTTCTCGCCTTCGGCGGAAAACGGGGTTCTGGTTTACTCAAACAAATCCGCATGTGTCCCCGCTCGGATCATTTCTATCTCAGTTTCTCCCACAGACCGATATACCAACAGCCAATCTGGAGTAATATGGCATTCGCGCGTGCCTTGATAATGGCCCCGTAGTGGATGATCGTGATACCGTTCTTCGAGCGTCTCGTCTTTCGCCAGCCGTGATATGACTTCGCGCAGTTTAGCCATATCATAATCGCGCTTTTTCAACCGCTTGATATCTTTTTCGAAACGCGTGGTTAGGGTGACGCGACGCATGAAATTAGATTCCCAATTCCTTGAATGCTTCTTCTACGGTATCAAACGATTTGGTATTCTTTCGGTTGACCGCGTCTTCAATTGCCTGCCTTGTCTCGGCATTGGGAAGGTTGACTTCAAAAGGTAAGCCGCGCCTCAAGGTGATCTGATTGTAGAACATATTAATCGCCTGAGAAGGTGTTAATCCTAGCTGTTTGAGAATCGTTTCTGTTGCCCGTTTCAAATTGGGATCAACACGGGCAGTAATCAGTGATGTTTTATTCATAAAAATCATCCTTTTGTAAATCGTTTGTTATACATTGTATGATATTATAATCACTATTTGCAAAAATAGCATCAAACTCCCAACTTCAACCACGGGATCAGCATCGGCGTACGTGACCGATAATCCGCGTAGGCTTCCCCAAACTCGCGGAGTAGTTTCCGTTCCTCGAAGTACGCGCCGATGAGGATGTAGATCGTCACGGCGGCGTACAGGGTGAACGAGTTAACCGTCACCTGCGGGGACAGCCACAGGAAGAGCAAACCTGCCGTGTAAAGCGGGTGGCGGACGAGGCGGTAGAGTCCGCCCGTGACGAATTTGGCGGGTTTCTCCTGCTCGATGAGTTGGCGCAAACCGACAAAGTAGAGCGTGTCCGTTTGGAGTACGCCGAGGATAAGGAGCACCGCGCCAACTCCCTGCCCCAAAATCATCGCGTAGGAAATGGGCGCAGGGACGGAATACAGCAGAGCGTCGGGCAGGGTCGCGACCGGCCAGAGGATCGGCAGAAAACTGAGGAGCGAGAAGATGTTGTAGAACAGGCGATAGCCGCGCATCCAAGATTTGCCGAACAAGTTGGCGAGGAATGACTTGAAGGCGAGAGAGGCCAGGAGGGAGTGGATCAGTCCCCAGAGGAGGAGGGAGAGGAGGATGTAGAGGATGCTCATTGATTATCTCGATTGCGCAAATTGGCCCTTCGACTACGCTTTGCGAAGCACCCCGTGGGGCAGGACAAGCAATTTGCGCTACAGACCTTACAACGAAAATCGGGACGGAGTGTCCCGATTCTTTTCTAGGCTTCCTGGATGATTTCCCTGTCTGCCCTGAGCAGTTGATTGACCAATTCCTGCACGTCCACCTTGCGCCTCTCCGCGAGGGAATTGACAAACTCTTCCACATCGGGTTCCAGGTAAATCGGGAAACGGAATTCCACATCGGCGCGGTAAAACTTACCGCGTTCGGCTACGGAAAAATCATAATGGGGTTTCATTGGATCATCTGATTGTATAGGTTTTCCTCGGCGCGATTGGCTTTTCGCGCGGAGATCATTCTTACTCGCCATACATCCTCCGCAACATGTTCAAATGTGTGGATGACGACTCGCAACACACCTGAACCATCAAGTCCAATAGTAATCCAGCGATCTTCGTTCTCACTATGTTCCTCGTCGTAAAGCGATAATTGATTGGGATCACGAAAAACGCCTGACGCCTGACGAAACGAAATTCCGTGTTTACGAATATTGGCACGCACTTTGCCCGGATCCCAATCGAAATCGTATAGCACCGCTTCACCTTATTACGGTCAGTATATCATGGGTTGAAATATACCCACAGAACCCAGGATCTGCGAGAAACCTGGGTTCTGAAATGTTCATTCCGCGCCAAACGCGGGGAGTTCCAGCGTCTGCCCGCCGGCCTCGACCAAGTAGGTGGGAGTCCACGCGACGCCAAATAGGTTGACGTAGATGTCGGTCTTCTTCGGGTTGAGCGTGATCTCGGTGATCTGGTTGACCACGTCACCCCAGTGGGCATTGACTTCCTCGGTGATGCGGCCGCGTTCCCTTTCGAGTTCGGTCAATTGTTTCTTGTATTCGGCAATGGCCTGGAGCGATTCTTCCACATCCGCCTTCGCATTCTGGGACAGGCGGTGTTTCGTGAATTGCGTTGTAACGCTTTTCTTGCGGCCAAAGCCGATCAATCCCGCGCCCAATTCCAACAGGTTCGCGCCCGCTTCTATTTTGCGATTTTGAAGATCGGCCTCATCCTGCTGAAGTTCGCGTTCTTCGCGCGTCAACTTGTCTTGCAGGGACGCGATCTGGCGGTCAATCTTGCCAGCCTGTTTTTCGATTTCGCCGTCGCGGGCTTCGCGGGCGGCGTCGGAGCAGGCTTTCATGAAATCGGCCTGCGAAACGTCGGGGCCGCCATAGACTTTGAGGGCTTCGTTGGCGCGCGCTTTGACCGTCGTCGCGCGATAAACCCAGTCGGTGAAATCCTTTTGCAGGGCGGTGACCAGTTTGGCGTCGCCGAGGGACGCGTCGAGCACATCAAAGCGGGCGCCGGGCGCAGGCGAGGTCTCCACTTTGTCGAGAGCGCCGGCGTAGATGAATTCGTCCCAGCGCAGGGAACTGCGCCGTTCGGGATTTTCAACCAGCGCGGCGCGCGTCACTTCCGCGTCCACGCCATATTTGCGGTCAAGGAAACGCACCTGGGCGGAGGCGGCCAGCGCGGAACGGTACAGGACGCCCACCTGTTGCGCGTCGGCGGGCATGGTCTTGCCGGCGGCGCGGAAGGCTTCGGGCAGGCTGTGGTTCATCGGGAGGAAATATTCAGCCACCGCGGAGGGGACGGCGGGACGAGTCAAACTTCCATTTCCGATTGATGATTTACGATTGACGATTGGTGATTGGTAATTAGTAATTGGGGGAGTCGGCGCGAGGGGCGCGAACGCATCAGTAACGGGAGCAGGCCGAACGTCGGAGGAAGCGGCGGCACTTCGTCCACTGATCACTGATGACTGATTACTGATGACTGATCCCGCGCCGACCAGTTCATTCAGATCGGGAATCTGCGTGCGGGTCAGCGGGCCCGCCAGGTAGTTCATCGCGAAGCGGGTCTGGAAAACAATCGGCGCTTTTTCGTGGACGTTGTGCAGGACGAAGACGCGCTTGCCGAGCGCGGAGATGAGTTTGTCGAGCGTGGCGCGATTGCTCCCGCCCGTCGCGCTTTCGAGGCCATCCAGCAGGCGCTGTTTGTCCTGGTCAGTTTGGAGTTTGCCGATGATCCACGTGCCGGTGTTGGACATGCCTTTGTAATCCACGTCCACCGGGTTTTGCGTGGCGAGCAACATGCCCACGCCAAAGGCGCGCGCCTGTTTCAACATGCGGAGCATGGGTTGTTTGGAGGGCGGGTTGGCGGTGGGAGGCATGTAGCCGAAAATTTCATCCATGTAGACGAGGGCGCGCAGGCTGGCGGAACCGGCTTGCGTACGCATCCAGGTTTCGACCGCGGAGAGGAGCAATGTGACGAAGAACATGCGCTCAGAGTCGCCCAGGTGCGCAATGTAGAATACGCTGTGACGCGGGCGGCCATCCTCGGCAAACAGCAATGCGGGGATGTCGAGGCTCTGTCCCTCGCGCCAGACCTCGAAGCCGGGCGCGGCCAGGATGTTGTTGAGCAACATCGCCAGTTCCATGCGGTCTTTGGCCGGAAAGAAGGAATCAAGCGGGAACGCGCCCAGTTTGTCGAAGGGCGGAGTTTGAGTTTGCAGGATGAGTTCGGTCAGGTCGAGGTCTTTGCCCTGACTCCAGGCAGTCTCAAAAAGATTGGAGAGCAGGATATGTTCACGCGAGCGGAGCGGGTCCACGTTATCCATGCCGACCAACCCGAGGATGGCGGTGACGGTGCTGGAAATACGTTCGCGCAAAATTTCGCGGTTGCCCTCCCACGGAATGGACGGCGCGCCCAGCGACGACAACACACTGACGGGAATGCCCGCATCGGAGCCGGGCGTGTAGACGGCGAACTCGGCCGCGTTCTTGAGCGCCAGCAGGCGTTCGCGGTCAATGCCCCACTCGCCGAGGCCTTTCTTCCACGTGGCGGCGGTTTCCTGCGCGGCCGACTCGAGCGTCTTGCCCGCGCGGCGAACCACGTCCGCGTCCAGCCAGGGCTGGAAGTCCTGCGGCGCGAGTTCAGGAAAGTGCAGGAGCAGGTTGGTCAGGTCGCCTTTGGGGTCAATAATGATGGCGGGGATATTCTGGAGGGCGGCCTCTTCGAGGATGCCAATGCACAGGCCGGTCTTGCCCGAGCCGGTCATGCCGGTGACGAGTCCGTGCGTAGTCAGGTCGGCGGGATCGTAGAGGATGGCCTTGTCCGCAAGTTTGTTTTTGGCAGTGTCGAACAGGCGGCCGAGAAAAAAGTTACCTTGTGTGTCGAGCATAAGAGCCTCCGCGTAAAGATGGCCGTATGATAACGGGTTTAACCACAGATGAAAAGGATAAAAGGGATGGCGCGCTCATTTTGGCATAAAAAAGCGGCGCATCCGTTCGGGATGCGCCGCA
>Ga0210016_1002538_pt1 | contig 16542 bp, 13 predicted proteins | sample CryGeyCG2014_300_FD_185454 | JGI IMG/M metagenome (GOLD analysis project Ga0210016, IMG submission 185454) | Groundwater microbial communities from aquifer - Crystal Geyser CG02_land_8/20/14_3.00 (SPAdes) (version 2) | ecosystem: Environmental > Aquatic > Deep subsurface > Groundwater | place... | reverse complement strand
TAACGACTTGGGCACCTAATTTTTTAGCAATCTCTTCCGTCTTATCTGTCCCGGTTGAGATGACTAATACTTTATCACACCACAAAACGCTTTGGATACATCTTTCAATATTATTTTCTTCGTTTTTTGCCGGAATGACGGCTGTAATTGTTTGCATATATTAATTATCTATTACATAGGAATAATAATCTCCGGAATGAAAAGTTGCTAACGGTTTTTCTTTAAAAGATAGCTTAATTGTATCTGATACAATTACTTTAAATTTTATTTTCTTTTGACTAACCTCATCCGGGTAAATCCAACTTAACACTTGATCCACGTTACTTTGAGATGGCGTCCTACCGTATGTTTTAAATAAATATCTCCAGCCTGCGTACGAAAATTGTTTATTGGGTAATACCCCTTCTGTCTCAAGACTAAAATCTTGACTTTTTATTGCGGTCATAGTCTGTATTACAAGCTGTTTTCTTACAGTTAACCCATATTTGTCTGATAGTGTCACGGTAGTAAGTACATTAACAAAAATAAATAATCCAATCAATACTAAGGATAGAGACTTAGGTAAGGAATTCAGCCAGTAACCAATCACGATAGTCATTAAAGTAATAAAACTCATCAGATAGTATTCCGGATTATAACTTGGATAAAAAATGAACGCAGATATAATGGTCAAAAGAGCAATAAAAAAAATTTGAAAATCCTTTTGTCTGTTTTTTAAGAAAAACCATCCAAGAGCCACAAGAGAAATAAGAGAAAATATTATATTGCCGGAAGTTTTATTCATATGTGACTCAAGAATTACCTCGTCCTGTGGATTGGTATTCATTTTAATAAACCAAATACGACCCAAGGCAGATAATAGTTCTTTTGCATGGCTAATAGTATCAGTTACGGAAAAAGCATAGAGATCAGCCTTTTTTTCTCCGGTTAAAGTTCGATAAGGCATTAGTAAATTATCGAAGTTATGAACGAAATCAAATACTATTAAAGGAGAGGTAACTACCAAATAACAAAAGATCATAGTCGCCCAAGTGGTTAACTTGATTTTTTTGATATTTTGTAAAATGCTAAAAGAAGTTGGAATTAAAAGAAAAAGCAAAGAGAGATGAGTATGAAAAATCAAACCGATTAGGATGGCTGTAGCAATATACCAATTTGTATTTTGTTTTGCTTTTATCAAACTAAAGATAAGCCAAAGAGTTATAAATGGGATTGGAGTGGGATTCCAAAACCTTCTATCATGTAAGTTAATAAGGGTGGAACAGCCATAAATTATTGACGAAAAAATAGCAATATTTTTAGAAAATAAATTATTGGTAATATAAAAAAGACTAATTACAGTGACAAAACCAAGTAATGCAGAAAAGTACGATAGTATCACAGGGTCACCTTTTGAAAAATAAAAAAGAATAGCGTTTAAATAAGTAAATCCAGGTCCAAGATAGTAATTAATATTAGCTGCACTTACTCCAATCCAAATAGGATGAAAATTTTTTATTTGTTCCCAAGCCATGACCGCCTGCATCTCTTCACTAAAAGTAAAATTAAATAGCTCTGGTACTTTCCAAAACCGTAGAAATAAAATACCGATAAAAATAAATATAACAACTATATATCTTTTCATGTGATTCCAATATACCAAAATTTTAATATCCAAAAATTTCTTATTAAAATTAAAGTATAAATGACGAGAAATAATGAAATATAGAGGGCATATTTTTTATATGGTATAATCCCCATTATAAAAAAATATCCAAAGGGTATAACTGCGCTTATCAAGAAAACGCCCTTGACTGTCGAATAATATGGCAATCGAAAGTTATAGGCAATATACCCGATAAATAACAATGTTGAGTAAAGAAGAAAAATCACACTTTTATTTTTCTTTACAAAATATTCTTTGAAATATCCAATAAGAAAAAATATGAAGATAGGCAAAGAAAATAAAACAAGGATCATTCCAATTTTAGAAAACTCTTGAACAGGAATAATTACATTATGTCCATCATAAAACCAAGAAAAAAAAGTTCCGGAAAAAAAAGAATAATGATGAGAACGAAATAAATCCATTGTTAAAAAGCCTTTTAGTGAAAGAAAAAAGGCAAGATTCCTAGGAACGATAGTTTGCATAAGTGGATTTATCTTTGGAAAGTCGTAAGAAGAAATAAAAGGGCCCCCAAATAAAATCCAATTACGAAGATAAAACCAACCGCTTATTAAAAAAGAAATACCCAAAGGAATAAGTAGGATTTTTACAGTTTTAATAATTTTATAGCGAGCCAAAATTAGTTGGTCCAAAGCAATTGATAATATCAATATAAACGCTGTTGACTTAGCAAGAAAGGAAAGACCTAACAGAATACCTAATATAATTTTGGAACTTTTAACAGTTGATTTATAAAAAGAGTCATAGTAAATAAGAGCAACACTAATAAGGACTCCAGAAAAAAATTCATTACTTATTGTATAGGTAAGGTAAAGTACAACTGGCAAGGAAGATGTGATAAAAGTTCCGATAAATGAAATATTAATGTTGTTAAATTTTTTTTGAAAGAATTTATATGAAGTAATCATAAGAAGTATCCACAATAAAAGACCAATAATTTTAATTCCAAAAGGCGAGGATACAAAAGTAACTAAAAAGTAATAAAGAGGTGGTTGATACAATTCCCAACCTTCATATGCGAGCGGGATCCGCCAGTTATTTTTTAAAAAATTAACATACTCAAGATGGCTTCCGGCATCAAATCCTCGAGAAAGCGGAAATATCGAAAGGTTATGCAATTGCAGAAGTAAGATAAGACCAATGTTAGTTATCAAAATATAAGCAGTCAGTTTTTTAATATTTGAAAACATAAAAATAGTAAGCGCCTTCTTTAAATTTTAAAATAGGTTTTTGTTTTGACTTGTTATACTCAATATCTTCCGATACAACTACTCGATAAATTGGCTTCTCATCAACAATATCATTTTGGTATATCCACCCAAAAAACTCATCTGCAAAAGCTTGTGCCGGTTTTTTACCATAAGTTCTGAATAGGTATCTCCAACCGCCATATGAATGATACTTTCTTGGATCTTTACCATAGTTTTCTAAAGCATATGGTTTATCACCAATTACGGTCATTACTTTTTTAATTCCAATTTTTTTTGTATTTAATCCAAATTTTGACTGGGTACTATTTATGATTGTTAAAGAATTAAAAATAATAAATAAAGATACAACAATTACTGTTAACCAATTAGGTAATTTTTCAAAAAATAATGCCAATATGATTGGAAATAAAACAAAAAAATTAAGTAAATAATATTCGGCGGAATAACCCGGATAAAAAATAAAAAAGATCATACTAAAAGCCGTCATCAAAATAAGATATTGCTTTTTTCGGTCCTTAAAAGACTTAAAAACCAGATAAGCAATTGAAGCAAGTGACAATAAACTTAACCAAATTTTTCCAGGAGTTATGAGACATTGTTGGCCAAGACACTGCTCATTTTGAATATCAGTTACCGGTTTTATATACCAGTATCGGGATAAACTTGCAATCCAAACATGCCAATGACTTCTTATAGTTCCGGAGGTCACCTTCTGATGCTCAATATTTTTATTTTGGATATATCTTACGGGAGTCAAAAGGTTATCAAAGTTATGGACAAAGTCAAAAACAATTAAAGGAGAAATAATAATCAAATATAATCCGATACTAATAATCCAGGTTTTAGGAGTAATTTTTTTAATATTTTTTATGACAAGAAAAATTACAACCGGCCAAAAAACAAGAAGGGCTAGATGAACATGAAGACTAGTAGCAAGTAAAAATGATGTCAGAATAAAATATCGACTGCCTTTTTGAGCCTTAAATAATGAATAAAAAAGCCAAATGGTAATAAATGGAATGGGAAGCGGATTCCAAAAACGGCGATCATAAAAGTTAACAAGCGTTGATCCCAGATAAAAAACCATTGAAAGAAAGGCGACCTTTTTATTAAAAATTTCTTTGACAACAAAGTATAGACTAAGCCCAGTTAATACTCCTAAAAATGGTGCAAAATATGCGAGTGAAATCGGATCGCCGCCAGTTAACTTAAATAATAAGGCGTTAAGGTAGGTAAAACCAGGGCCTAAATAATAACCAATATTTGAGGCGGAAACTCCAATCCAGATAAGATGAAAATTCTTGACCTGCTCAAAAGCCAAACTAGCTTGGTATTCTTCATCAAAATTAAAACTAAAAAAATCAGAAGCCCGATAAAAACGAATAAAGATTAGAAAGGCAATAACTATAAATGAAATTATCGTAATAACGTTCCAACGTTTTAACGTTTTAACGGTTTGTTTGCTTCCCATAAATAAATCCCTTTAGAATATACTTAATCGCCTTTGGTTCCTTAATTATTTGATATGGAAACCTTCTTACAAAACAAATTATATTTTCAAACCAGTTAAAATTTTTTCCTAAAAAGTATCCATAATTAAATTGATTACCATAAAATATATCTTCAGGATTAAAATCATTCCTTGTCCCGCCTCTTGGATATTGATGATGATAAACAAGTGTCTCAGGCAAAAATATTATTGAATTTTTCCATAGTTTATTTATTCTATACCCCAAGTCAATTTCATTAAATGAATAAACAGGTGGGGAAAGCTTCTCATCGAATCCTCCTAATTTTTGTATCATTTCTTTTCTAAAAGACATATTACAGCCGTAAGGAAAATCAACATAAATTTTTTTTGAATAGGAAAAGTTTTTATTGAAAATTGCTCCAAACCAATTGATATTTCCTACATTTGAATTTTGAGAAATTTTTTCTTCATCATTTATCACCCGTCCGGCCACTCCATTTATAGACGAATTTTTATATGCTCCAATATGGGCTTTTATCGTATCATCTGTCAGAGTTACATCATCATCAAGATATAAAACAATTGGGGTTCTGGCATTTTGCCAACCGTAGTTTAAATATTTAACTGTGTTTGGTTTATCAAAATGGACTAACAAAAAATTTGATAGTTTAGGAAATTTATCTAAAAGATCTTTATAATTTACCGAATTTGACTGATCAATAATATAAACTTCAAACGGTATTTTTTTTGTCTGTTCAACAAGTTGTTTAATTAAGGACAAAACAATTTTTGGACGATTTAAAGTTCCGATGACGATAGTTATTTGAAGTTTTTTCTCCATATGATTTCTGCTCCTATTATGCCAGTAAATGAAAGGACTATCAACCCGACCGAGATAGCCATCATCGCTCCAAAGTGTCTATAAGCAATAGTTGCGCTTATCCAGGAAAGCCCAACGGCGAGAACATTAACCAAAGTCAGAATATGTTGTTTACCAATTGCGATGATTGGTTGAAAAAATATTTGGCTAATCCCCCACCCCACGCCTGGAATGATGAAATAAGGAAATAAAGAAATAAGCAAATCCACATTATGGCTGGAAAATTTTCCTCCGGTTAAAAGAAGTCGCATAAAAAAAGGCGCGATAAAAATAATTATAAATACCGTTCCGATTGTTAAAATAAATCCATATAACTTTGCTTTGTTTACTTGAAGCTTTGCCCTTTCAAAATTATTTGTATGAATTAGTTCGACTAAGTGGGGAAAAAATACGGTCTGAATTCCTATCGTCATAATCCCAACTAATCCGGCAAAAAGTTTAATCACTAAATTGACGTAGACGATGTATCCTTCCGGAAGTCGGGCGGAAAAATATCGGGCAAGGATTGCTCCAAATCCTAAAATTAAATTACTAATTATAAGGGGTGCCCAGGAGGAAAAAAGGAATTTCATTTCCTGTTTGATATTTTTTTTATTGATAGATTTGATTGAGGTTAAGATGTAAGAACTTATCTTGTAAGGAAAGACGAGAAAAAATTGCAAAATAATTGCCGTTATGAAACCAACGACCATACTGGCAATTCCAATGATTGGCGAAAGAATTATAATCAAAGTAAGATTGATAACGCTTCCTAAAAAGTAAGCAATCGATGGAAGAAAAAATTGTTTTTTGCTGTAAAGATAAGCATTAGAGAATGTCCCAATCACGGTAAATGGCAGGGTATAGATCATATATTTCATCAGAGTATCGGTCATCAAAATAAACGCAGGTCCCCGGACCCCAAACATCGCAGTCAGTAGTTTAGTCGAAAATAAATCAATCCCAAATGTGATGATAAGGACAATAATGCTGATGATAAAAGCAATTCTAAAAAAATATTTATTGGCATTCTCTTCATTATCGATTTGTTTTTTTTTGAGGATAGGTAGAAAGGCATCACTAAGAGTGGCGGCGATGACAGTCGTCAGGATAGTCGGTATCGTGACGGCGGAGACAAAAGAATCAAGTTCAATTTTTGCGCCAAATAAACGAGCTACTACTATTTGACCAACTATCTGGATAGCGGTCACAAGACCGTTTATTATTGTAATTGTCAGGGCACTTCGTTTCATAGTTTAAAAGTTAAAAAGTTTTAAAGTTTCAAGGCTCAAAAATTATAAGGTTAAAATGTTCAAGGTTTAAAAGTTCGCAAGACTTTTATAAGACTCATTATCATTTTAGAAATCTTTAGACATAGTAAATTTAGGTTTTCAAAATCAGGTTTAATTATATACCCTATTTCATAGCCTATGAAGAGCTGAGTACGGACTTCGCCACACGAACCTTTAGCAATATAAAGAAAATGTATAAACTCTTGATTAGATTGTCGTTCGTATCCTTCTGCGATGTTAGAAGGAATAGATATACTTGCTCTTTGAATTTGATCAATAAAACTAAAATCTCTTTTGAATAATTCAGACTTTCGTTTTAAATCGTATATTTGTTTTGCTAATTTAATTCCCTCTTGCCAACACTGAATTTCTTCAATCGTGTTAAATTTGCTCATATTTAATTATAAGGTCTAAAAGTTCAAAAGTTCCAAGGTTAAAAAGTTCAATAATTATCAAGTCAAAACCTTTCAACCTTTCAACCCTCAAACCTTCCAACCTTAGAACCTTAAAACTTTAGAACCTTCGGTTCCATTCCCCACGAATACAGCGCTAACGGCCAGGGATCATCGGGAGCTTCTTTCAAGCTTTCAATACGAAATTCTAATTTTAAATTTCTCTTAGCGTATTCTTTTACATCATCTGGGACAAAGCTTTGCCAATCTTCGATGATTAATAGACCGCTACGATGTTTTTTTACTATTTTTTTAAAGTCAGCCAAAGATCCGTAAATCATTGCGTTAGCCGTATGATGTTTATATGGTTTTTTCGTAAATTTCATAAAATAGGCATTTGAATATCGTCCGAAATACCAATATTCGACGTCAAAAGTATCGTTAACTACATACAAATTTTTATAATCAGGAAACCTTTTTTTTAGCTCTCCATAGAAATCTTTGTAATTGGCGATCTGAACATCACCATATTTGTCAATGTTTGGGTTGTAGTATGTTTGAGGAAAGCGAACAATCTTATACCCAGTTACATACATAAGAATAATCACGGATAGAGGAACAATCGCTTTCCCTGTAACCTTCAAACCTTTAAACCTTATAACTTTAAAACTATTTTCATATTTCTCCCCCACCTTCGCCCAAAAGATTCCAAAATATAAAAACATAATTCCAAATAGAGATAGAACGTAACGGATATTAAAAATGTACGCCCGAAACGTTGCCATAAAAAATACAACAGCCGAATAGAAAAGGATAGCAAGATTTAAGTTTCTATTTTTTTTAAACGACCAGATAAAACCAAAAAATGCCGAAACCAATATGAAAGAATATTTGTAAGTAAATAATTTTACTGATTGATAGGAATTATTATATGGAAATAATCCCCCACCGAGAGAGGAGCTGGCGATGGGGAGGATAAGAAAATATCCAATACAAATAAAGACAATAAGATTAAGATAGTTTGAAGGTTTCAAGGTTTGAAGGTTTGAAGGTTTCAAGGTTGGAAGGTTTGAAGGTTTAAAGGTTTTAAGGTTTGAAAGACCCAACTTTTTAACTTTCGAACTTTTTAACCTTAAAACTAAATATACAAAATATACCCCCCATATCATCACTCCTATGCTATGCAAAAGCGTGGCAATGATACAAAGTAAAATAATTAAAAGATGATTGGTCTTCTTTTCAGTCAATAAATACAAAATCAGCAAAGCGATTGTCTCCAAGATACTGTAGGGTCTTGCCATCGTCGCATAGGCGAGATTGAGGTGGGAAAAAGCATATAAAAAAGCGCTGATTAAACCACCATAAACACCGCTCATTTTTTTAGCCAATAAGAAAATAATTCCTATTCCAATCACAAAGGCAATCATTGAAGGGATGCGGGCTGAAAATTCTGAAATTCCAAATAATTTGAAAAATAAAGAGATTATCAAAATGTAAAGCTTTTGATAAGAGAGTGCGTTGAAGGCTTGCGAAATTGAATATTTTCCAGTGACCAACTGAGATGCAATTCCTGAAATATAGGCTTCATCCGCCCAGAAAGAGTAATTAAACATATGTTCATTATACGCTCCAACGTTCCGACGTTCAAACGTTCCAACGTTCCGACGTTCTAACGCTCTTCATATCCATTAATCTCCAAAGTTTCTTTTCGGAGTGTTTTCAGCTGTTCAATATATAGCTTGTCATCTTCGCTAAATTTATCAGTCACCGGTAAAACTTTTATTTCAAAAATCTGGCTTTTGCCAATCTCTATTTTTCCGTCCCAGTCAATCTTTTTTTCAATCCAGATTTTATGGACTCCCATTTTCCAGTGCAGCGGGACGGGGAAATTAATCTTCGAGTCTGTCCATAGGATATCATCAATCTTTTTACCGTCAATTAATATTTTTGACCTTTTATCATCCCAGCCAAAACCTTTTCCGTAGACGATTATCTTCGTCCCCTTATATACCAATTTTGGTTCGATCGCTTCGATAGTCGGGTTCATTGAAAGCCTGATTTTTTTATGATTGATAATCCTGATTGCGTTTTGAATTTTTAAAGTGATGAACGTAACTGAAATTACAAAAATAAATAAAGTAAATATCAAAAGAAATAATTTTCCAATAAAAATCAGCCAGCCAAAAAAAGAATGGGGTAATCTATTAAAAATTATTTTAAGTAATAAAATAAAAGTTTGTTTGATGAAAATTAATAATTTGATTATTAGACGGTCAAGTATGGTAAAGACCGTCCTGATGAATTTGATTAGGGATCGAAAAAATTTTGTTTTTAGTATCCTTTGGAGTATCGGACTGATATCAATTACCGATTGAAATGTCCCGACGACGAGCATCATATAAGCCCAGATAGCCGACTTTTCTGCGATCCAATCCATCGGAACAGATAGTAAAAAAGGACAAAAGGTAAGGAATATTAGTGCCAGACCAAAAGAAATTCTTGCATCCATCCGGTAGGTAATAATGGCGATGATCCATAGTAATGTCAAAAATGAAGTGACGTTATCAGAGTATTTTCTGACTATGAAGATATCAACCGCCATTAAAATTATGGGAATTATGATGGATGGTTTCATCAAATTTTTGATAAATTTTTCTGCAAACAGTTTGTTTTCACTGGAAATAAATTTATGAATTATTAAAAAATATGAAATATATAAAATAAGCGGTAAGCTATAGAGCAAAAATACTTTCCAGGAATTACGGTCGATTAAGTAATAGCCGACTTTATTTCTGATAAATTCAATAAGAAGAGATGGATTTTTTAAAAGTATTTCTTTAGGGTAAGCGTAGTTAGTGACCAATACCGGAGCTTGTTTGCTAAGTGATAATCCCCCATTTCTGGAAAATAATTTGATCTGAAATTGGTAAATCTGATCTTTTGATTTTTCAATTATAGGAAAGCCGAAAGAATAAAACGGCAATGTAGTATATTGAACAGCCGAAATTGTGGCGGTATGGTACCAATCTTCTTCAAGTACATCTTTTATTTGAAATACAGAATCTCCGCTTAAATTTTCCTTATTAAATCTAACTGAGATAATTCCGAGATAATTATCAGATGCTTTGAATTTCCCCGAGATAATATTATTTTTGCTAATTACCTTATCTGCCGTTTCATTATGAGATAAGACGTTAGGATTAATATCTGAGTTGAAGAAAAAAATTATGGATAAAAACATCATCATTAAAAAAAGAATCATCGGGAAGAAAAACCATTTTTGTAAATTTTTTACTAACGTCAAAAACATTTCATAATTATACATCAAAGCCCCACCTCTTTACCCCCCCTCATACCCCAGATACGAGAGTCAAAATTTGATATAATATATTATGTTGATAAGTACCCTACCTCAATCAGTTAAAGCAGTACTTTGGTCATATAGGATTGATCAAATTGAAGTGGAAAAACATAAGAAAATTATTATCTTTCAAGTTCTTAATTTTGGTTCGGAGGAAGCTATCAAATGGTTATTTGATCAATATGGTTTTGCTAAGGTCGAAAAAATTGCTAACAATATTCCACTTTCTCAATGGAATAAAAAATCACTTTCACTCTGGAAATTAATTCTTGCCATTAATCCAAAAGAACGAATCATATAATATATGGATAAACTCAAGCTTTTTATATTGACTGAGAGTAGAAAAAAAACACTTCCACTGTTGGTTTCGTGGAAAGAAAAGTTTTATTTAGCAGGCGGTACCGGACTCGCACTTCAAATAGGACATCGTGATAGCGTTGATTTTGATTTTTTTTCTAACAATTCTTTTGATCCGAATATAAAGATTAAGGAATTATTAAAACATTTTGACCAGAAATCATTTAGCGTCACACAAATTGAAAAAAACACCTTATCAATTTTATTAAATTCAGAAATAAAAATAAGTTTTATGACGTATGATTATCCGTTAGTGAAACCTCTTATCTCATCAGAATATCTGAATATTGCTTCAATTCCTGATATTGCCTGTATGAAATTATCAACAATTATGCAACGCTCCGCTCTAAAAGATTATGTAGATTTGTATGAGATTATGAAGATATATAATCTTGAACAATTACTTTCTTTTTCCAAAAAAAAATACCCGACGATTGACTTAGCGGTTATATTAAAAAGTCTTAGTTATCTTGATGATATTGTCGATGAACCACTTATCTATAAGGATGAAAAATCAAAACCTTCTCTTGACGTTTTAAAGAAATTTTTTCAAAATGAGGTTAGAAGATATTTTGATAAAATTATTTGACGAGTGGCAAAGCAAAAGCGTCACAATCGTAGTTTTGAGCAAAGGATGAAGGCGAGGTAGGAGAGGCAGGCAAAGAGAGTTGTGCCACTTATAATCAGACCGAGATACATATACGACTGCGGTCGGAAGTAGAGAGTGAGATTGATATCATACGACCCATCGGTATTTTTTTTACAATTATATGTCTTGCATATTGTGGCGGGATCGATATAAAAAGAATTTAACTGTGCATCATTTTTAAAATGATATTTATCAGGTAAAAAATAATTTTTATCCGTCAACACTTTAAACCAATTAAACCCCCCCACTCGTAATTTCCAATCAGAATGAAATGCCTCTGAAAAGTTAAGAAAAAATGGTTGCTTTATATTTTTTAATTTTATTTTATACTCAGTTGGGTTTTTAAACTGGAAAGCTACTTTTTTATATGGAACTTCTTTATAAATAGTTTCTTTTTGAGTAGCTGTATAAATATGCGGTCGATATCCTTCATTTTCATACACAACAAGCTCTTTAGTCCCAATATCAATTTTTTTTAGCCAACTAATTTTATTCAATTCTCTAATATAAAAATTCCTATCATTCCCATAAAAAACAAAAAAATCATCATCATTGGCTTTGTCTTGAAGCGGGACGATAACATATTTGATAGAAGAAGAATCAGCTAATCCATTAGAAATCTTCTTATAAATTATTTGTAAAATACGTTTTTCTTCTGGAAAGCCTATCCTGTTGTTATTTTTATTAAATTCAAGCCAATTTGAATCTATAACGCTTACCAATCCAACTTTTGGATGATTATTTGTATAGATACTCCACCTTGAATTCGTCGGCAGCCACAAGGTTCTTAAATAGTCCGACTGGTTTAAAATAAAATCCTTAAAAACGACATAATCTCTTGGAATATGACGATGAGTTGACAAATCTCCAATTTTATTAAACATTAGAGGTTTAGCATTCATAAATGCTATGACATATTATTAATATAGACGTTTCAAATATAAATTTAAAATCATTCTATAACAAAGATAAAGAATGCAGAGTAAGAGAATTGATATGCTTACTATGATCCCTGGAATAAAATAATTTTGTGGTTTGAAGAACAATTTAATTGTCATATCAATACTTCCATCTACATTTTCGTGATAATATTGTTTTGATACATTCTTTCTTATATATTCTGGATCTAATAACCATCCATTAGCGTAGTCAAAAACTAATTTATGTGAACCATTTATGAATATCTGGCTATTTGGGAGGCGCAATTCCCACTGTTTGTGATATGGATCCAGAAATACTAAATATGATTTATTTGTTAGATTTTTAACTTGAATAATATATTCGTAACTCGCCTTTTTTCTATATTTAATTTGTAAAAAGGAGGTAGGAAATTTATGTGTATCTTCTGTAATATATATTTTTTCATTTGCAAATCTGCTATTGATTTCATATATGGAATATCTTTTACCAAAATTCCGTACAAGCTTTCCCAACACGACGTTATAAAAGTTCATATTTTGAGAGTCGTACAAAGCGTGACCAAATAGATAACTTTGTTGAAGGTCTTGTGAGATATCTCTATTTATAATAATATATTTAACATTAAATTGTCTAAAGTAATTTCCCACTAAGTTGTATTTGCCTTCTTTTATACCCTTAAATATTTCATCGCTTTCCCTTGCAGGAAAACTTATTTTCCCATTGAAATCAGACTTATTTGCTAAAAATTGCAATGGAGATACTCCAGAATAATAGTGATTTTTAAGGGACTTATCGCTAATTTGGATGTAATTTGCATTATTCATTGGGAGCCAGAGAAATCGAGAAGGCTCATCCATCTTCTTTAAGTAAAAAATTAAGTCGTTAAAATCCGAGTTAAAACCAGAGATTGTATTATAGGTATTTTTTGTAGTCCACATTGGATATTTGTAAAATTCTCCTAATATAAATGGCTTAGCATTTAATAGAATAATTACAAAAATTACTAATAGGCTAAAATTTTTGATACGTGCGTTTGAAATATTGTCAAATACAATCTTTAAGCTAATCGCAAATAGGAATGCATAACTAAATGCAAGAGCCAGGCCAAACTTATCATACATATTACGAAACATAACAAATCCAGGAATATGAAGCGTTAACCAAACAAATAAATTTACACCCCAGTTCCCTATTTTCACAGTAAAGAAATAAAGAGTGATTAGCCAAGAAACCAAAGAATAAAGATAAAGTTGTCTATCTTGAGTTTTGGTTTTTCTTAGAAAGAACGAAGCAAGTATTATTGGAATTAAAAAAACTAGGTTTAAGTAAAGTAAAATTAAGTACTGCTGGGAAAAGATATTATAAGTCTGCCATCCAAATTGCTGCTGAATATTTTTATGAAAAAGAGCTAAAAAGGGAAATATAAGACTGTTGCCCGCAGATACTATTCTAACCAAGTATTGGTTGCTATTTCTAAAACTCTGGCTTGTGACACCTGAAATTATATCTATAGCAACATGATCAGAACTAAATGGAGAATATACAAAATGAAAGAGCCAATAAAAGTTTAATAAAATCAGAATTAGTATAAAAATGCTACTAAAAATAACAAATCTTTTTTTATTTTTCAAAAAAAAGAAAAAAAGAAGTGGAAAAGAGGAAATTAACAAGGCCACGAACCATGGTACTGAAAGTAATAATATTGAAAAGATTGAAAGAATTACAGAATTTAAAATAATATAAATTTTTTTGTTTTCTTGAACTCCTTTTATAAATAGATATAAAATTAGTGGAAAAATAGCTACAAGATACATAACAAAAAGTTGACTTTGCCATAATGTATAAACAGTAAAACATGAAAAAACATAATGTACACTTGCAATTACCTTTATTAAAAAATTATGATTCAGGTTTTTACTCTTAATCCAAAGTCCAAGTAAATAGAAAAAAAATAAAAAGCCCAAACCTAAATTGAAGCCATAGAATAATGCCTGAATATTCAAAAATGGCAAAGTATTTTTAAATAGTAGAATTAGAAAATAAAATGGAAACATATAAAGCTGATTACCATAAACTCCTAGCACTGATAGATTATTATTCGAAATGATATTAATTAAAAAGTATCGGATCATTTCCAATGGGAATATATAGTATAGGAGGCTATCATCACCTCCAATTTTATAAAGAGGGTTATTCCAAAATAGAGTGGGGATAATTAAAAGTAAAAAGAAAATTGTACTTAATGGCACGTTTATTTTTTTTAAAAAAAAAGCTATTCTGTTCATTTTTTAAGAAAAAATATTGAATAAACACTATCTTTATATTTTGACCATGAATAATTATCAACCACAAAGCATTTTCCGTTAGATATTAATTTATTTCTAAGAATTTTTTGATTCATAATTTGTTTCATGCATAAAGTCAGCTCTGCCGTTTTTGAAACGTTGTATATTAAAGCATTATCTTCACTTGTTAAAACCTCATGTACTCCAGCGCCATTTGACACAATACAAGGTACTCCAAGGCTCATAGCCTCAATTACCCCAAGTCCCCAGGTTTGATTCTCATTCGGGAATATATAAGTATCAGACGAAGCGATATATCCAGCTCTTTGTTCAGAAGGAAGAAACTTACTAATAAAATGCACCCTATTCTCAAGCTGTAATTTGTAAACAAGTCTTTTTAAACTATCCCCATATTTTTTTGATAATTTAAAATCTCCAATGATTAATAATTTTGCCGTAGGTGAAATATCTTTCAAAGAAAGAATCACATCCTCAAATCTTCTATGAGGTGAAGGAACACTTGCACACGTAAATAAAAAATCACTATAAGCTACACCAAGTGATTGTCTTATATGTTGCTTAGGAAACTGAAGATTTTTGTATCTATCAATTTCGATACCACTTCTAACCAATTCTATTTTATGTCCAGATCCATAATATTGAAGTACTTTACTCCTCATTTTATTATCAAGGACCATGATGCTGTCTACATCACTTTGTTTATTTGCATCAATAATTTTTGATAAATAACTTTTTATACTATGCTTACTACTAAAAAATGAGGGCACATCGTTTAACATAGTGATAATACTTGAGTCTAGACTAAATTTTCTCTTTGCATCAACCGCAATCCATGTACCAAACCAATCATGTGGGTTTAAAACATCAAATTTTTTATTTGAAAGTAAATTCAAAAATTTAGATTCAAAGAAAAAGGAAAAATATAAAAAAAATGATTGTAAATCTATTTTTAAATACCGTAAAATCCTAACAAGAAAAGAGCCTGAGGTTAAAAGAATTACTGAATTTACTTTCACTTGATCAAACGCATTATAGGTTTCCGTGGGAAAATATGCAAATGTGAAAATTTCACATATGTCCCCATCTTTTTTACATTCTAGGGCAAAATTTACTAATTGATTTTGAGTTCCTCCTTTTATTAGTAAAGTCGGAGTTATTATGGCTATTTTTCTCACTAATTTTTTATTCTTCATAGTTCCTTGAACCAATTACCAAAGAATAGAAATAGTTTAATTTTGGGTTTTTTTTCACGATCTTAAAATATTCCAAATCAGCCTTTTTTCTTAACAATTGAATTTCACTCCTTTTTTTTAACGTTTTGTTAAAATGGTTTAAGTTCCACCAAATTGCTTGATAAAGTGCTAAAAAGTGCCTCATTTTTCCTTGAAATATCCAAAATATGCTTAATAAAAAATTAAAAATAAAATATATAGGAAGTATTTTTACTAAAGTGGTTAATTCAAAATTTTTTAAGAAACTCATTAGTTTATTTTTGAAATTATGAAATTGAATAAAGCTATTGGAAAAAGTAATAGCAGTTCCGCCTACTGCGTGATGTATTATTGCTTTTGGATAATACCAACATTCATACCCTGATAGCCATATTCTATTACATAGATCTGTTTCTTCATAATATGACCAAAAGTCATCGTCTAAAAAGCCAATTTTATCAATTACTTCTTTCTTTAGCATCATAGAGGCACCTTTATTCGAAAAAAAAGGCATTGGAGTATTATATTTCTGTTTAGATTGATCTTGCCCCATTCCGAAGTGATACAAAAAAGAAGAATCTGTCCAATAAGAGCCACAAACATCCAATTTATCTGGTTCATTCATTAAGATTATTTTCGATTGAACCGAACCAAGATTGGGAATAACCGTAAAGGCTTCTAAAAGAAACAAAAGACAATCTTTCTCTGCCCAAGTATCATTATTAAGGAGTAAAACATACTCTCCTTTTGCATATTTAAATCCTAAAGTATTTCCCCCGGCAAAGCCGAGATTCTTTTTACTTATTACTATTTTTATTTCAGGGTAATTAGATCTTACAAAAGCTA
>Ga0210016_1002528_pt1 | contig 16567 bp, 13 predicted proteins | sample CryGeyCG2014_300_FD_185454 | JGI IMG/M metagenome (GOLD analysis project Ga0210016, IMG submission 185454) | Groundwater microbial communities from aquifer - Crystal Geyser CG02_land_8/20/14_3.00 (SPAdes) (version 2) | ecosystem: Environmental > Aquatic > Deep subsurface > Groundwater | place... | reverse complement strand
GCATTACAGGAGCGGGTCAATTTTTAAAGCCTGGGATTTCTTTTGAAAAACTTGATAAAATAGCAGAAGAGTATTCAGATAATGAATTTGCTACAATTATGGAAAAAGAAAAACAGAAGTTATTTAGAAAAATAAAAGTTAATCCTGTTGATTTTTAAAACTTGATTTCATGCTCATTATTGGATTAGAAAATACTTACTGTCATCTTGCAGTTTGACAGTGATTGATTTATCATCAGCAGAAATAATTTCGCCTAAAACAGGTCAAAATCCACCTCGATTATTCTTTATTGCTCGTAAAGTCTTCAGTTGAAGCAAAATCATAACCGTCATTCTCCGTGTAAGCAACGTCAACCGCATACCTTTCTTGCTCTAATCCCTTTTAAATGGAGTTGGCAATTCTATGTTCATCTTCAACAACTAGAATTCTCATAAAAAAATTATAGTCTTTTGACTGAAAGTTAGCTGAATTATTATCTTGAAAACGATCGTCGATATTGAACTTAGATAACAAATTTGTATTAATAACATTTTGTATAATATTATAAATATGACCTCTATAAACAACTTAGAAAATGAAATTAAATTAATTAAGGACAGAAATAAAAAAGTAGAAACAGATAAATCATGGGAAACAAGTTGGACAAGAAAAATTTTATTAATGACATTTACATATCTTGGGATTGGATTTTATCTTCGGGCGATTAATATTGACAAACCTTGGCTTAACGCAATCGTACCATCCGTTGGATTTCTGCTTTCAACCCTTACTCTCCCCTTTTTCAAAAAGATTTGGGAAAAATATATTCATCATTAAAATCCATTTGACAGTCAGAATTTGGTTATTTATGATATACTTATTGAAGTTAATTCAGTATGGTAGAAAAACTGCACTTGGAAAACAATTCAGTTTGTAAACTTCTGGATAACATTCAAAAAAATAATCAAAAGGAGGTGAAAATATAAATGGATACTAAAAAACTATACGTAGGAAATCTTCCTTGGACAATGACAAACGATTCTTTGAAGGAATTATTTGCTCAATTTGGAGAAGTAACTGAAGCCGTCATCATCACAGATAGAATGTCTGGACGATCAAAAGGTTTTGGTTTCGTCACATTTGCAACTGAAGAGGCCGCTGCTGCAGCTACTCAACAAATGCATGAAAAAGAAGTTGAAGGAAGAAAAATCGTCGTTAACGTTGCTCGACCTCGAGAAGAGAGGCGACCAGGTGGAGGCGGTTTTAACCGAGGTGGAGGAAATGGTGGTTTTCGAGATGATCGAAGAAGCTATTAATTCGCAAACAAACTAAACACTATCCGGAAATAGTAAAATAAAATTTATTATGAAGGGTAGTGTTTTTTTAGACCAAAAAACTTATTCGGAAATACTGTCTGCTCGGCGACCTTCGACTCTTCTTTGTGATTGTGAAAGATAAGTTTTTCTAATTCGAATATTTAGAGGTGTAACTTCAAGCATTTCATCATCATTGATAAAATCAAGCGCTTGTTCAAGAGATAGAGGGGACGCTGGAACTAACGCTTCCGACACTCCTTCTCCAGCAGAACGGTTATTAGTTAATTGTTTTTCTTTAGTTATATTTACTTCAACATCCATATCTTTAGAAGCTAAACCGACCACCATACCCTCGTAAACTTGTGTGCCAACTCCGATAAAAAGGACACCCCTACTTTGACTCTTAACCAAACCGTAAGTGACGGTTACACCAGCCTTTGTAGCAATTAATGCCCCATTTCTTGAAGATTCCATCTTTGGTCCTTTTGGTAAATATCCTAAAAAGTAAGAGCTCAAAACAGCTGTTCCTCTAGTCTTTGTAAGAAGAGCACTTCTAACTCCAAGCAAATTATAATCTGAAATTTTATATATCAGTCTGGTAGTATTGCCTGTCGTTACCATATCAAGCATCTCACCCTTTCTCTTTCCAAACTCTTCGGTTACCAAACCCATATAATCTTTATCAACATCAATTGTCACCTCTTCAAATGGTTCTTGAACTACTCCATCTATCTTTTTATAAATAACTTGAGGCTTTGAAACCTGCATCTCATATCCTTCTCGTCTCATTGTTTCAATCAAAATAGCAAGATGTAGCTCTCCACGACCGTAAACAACATAGTTAACCCCTTCTGGATCAGGCTCTATTTTTAATCCTAAATTTGTTTGTTTTTCTTTTTCTAATCGCTCTTTTATCTGACGGGAAGTTGAATATTTTCCTTCTCGACCGGAAAGTGGACTGGTATTTGGACCAATGGTGATTTTAATGGTTGGATCTTCAACTTTAATTGATGGAAGACTAACAGGACTTGATGGATCACAAATTGTTTGCCCAATATTTAATTGTGGAATTCCTGCAATTGCCACGATATCACCACTGGCAACCCAATTGACTTCCTTTTTACCCAAACCTTCAAAAGTATATAGTTTTTGAGCTTTATATTGACCAATAATTTTGTCATCTTGGACCAAAACAATTGGCTGATCTTTTTTTAAAATCCCTTGAGACACTTCTCCAATACAAAGCTTGCCAACATAATTATCGTAATCCAAAGTAGAAATCAACATTTGGAAAGGTTTTTCATCATCAGTGGCACTATTTGGTATTTCTTTAATAATCGTTTCAAACAGAGGAACGAGATTATCCTTGCTATTGGAATCATATTTTTCCGGTAATTCATAGAATGCTTTTCCATCCCGACCGACTGCATAAAGAGTTGTAAATTGAAGAAATGATTCATCAGAAGCCATTTCTAAAATTAAATTTTCTACTTGGGTCAAAATTTCTTTTGGTCTGGCATCTTTTTTATCAATTTTATTAATAACTAAAATTAGTTTTAATTTAGCTTCTATTGCTTTTTTAAGAACAAACTTTGTTTGAGGAAGGGGTCCTTCAGCAGCATCAACTAATAAAATTGCACCACTGGCCATATTAATGACCCTCTCTACTTCTCCACCAAAATCAGCGTGTCCAGGAGTATCAACGATATTAATTTTGGTTTTTACCTGCCTGCCGGCAGGCAGGTAAAAAACAGCTGTATTTTTAGCCAAGATCGTGATTCCTTTTTCCTTTTCAAGATCGTTTGAATCCATAATCAAAGTCTCACCCATTTCTTTTTGGTTATCACGGAAAGTATGAGTTTGTTTAAGAATGGCGTCCACGAGAGTAGTCTTTCCATGATCAACGTGAGCAATAATGACGACGTTTCTAATTTCCATATATTTGTGTAAAAAATACCTCTTCGCTTTCAATAAAAAAAATTTATACCCAACGAAGCTTTAATCTATTATTTGATGTATTTGGAAAATATACTAATAGTAAAATTTTGAAAGCTACGATCGGCATTACCACTTATTAATTAAAGCGAAGTGGTACCACCATCATTCTCTCGGTGGATTAATGAATCATATTGTACCACAAATTCGGCATATTTTATAGTATCATTATTAGCTATGAGCATAGCTTCAATACACGATAAGCTCGAGGCTTTTTTAAATAAGATACAAAAAATTGCCTTTGATGGTTTAGATACTGTTCATTTTCCATCATGGGATGAGTTAAAAGAAAAAGCAAAAAATATTAAAGTTGAGCCAGGTTGGGCAGTTTACTTTGTCCGGGAAAAAGATTATGTCGATCATATTGCTATAATTCCTCACCAAGACGAAGCTAATCTAAATTTATTGGATGCTCTTTTGCTTAATGCCGCTCCCCCACCGATTGGCCTTGGGATTGGGCCACTGACTGATAATCAATCTGATAAATCAGGACTCAGAATTATTACTGCAATTGAATACGTCGAACTTTATAAAAGAGGTGATTATAAAAAAATATTTTTCGGACCTCCTCCGGTGAATGATGTAGAGATAATAAAAAAAGCCGGTATAATTGCCAAAGAAATTAGTGATTCAGGAATTATTAATAATCAACCGGTCGTTTATTCTTTCTCAATGATTCCTCTTATTAAAAAATTTTATGCAATTAATTTTGATCCGATAAAATCAAAAACTAAATTAGCTTTTTTAACTAAAAAGCTAAAAAAAACTGTCAAAGCAATTTATTGTGGTAGTTTAGTTGCTCAAATATGGGAAAAAGCCGGGATAATAGATCTTCCTATTGTAAAATTTTTAAAAATTAAAGGTCACTCAAGTTTTAGTCTTTTTAAGTGGTCAATTGAAAATAATTCAATAATGGGCGGGATAAGTTGGGATAATGAGGTACAATAGAGTTATGATAAAAATAGGTAAAGTATTATTGGTCGGACGGGCTAATGTTGGGAAATCAACTTTCGTAAATAATATCATTGGACAAAAAGTTGCCATCACTTCGCCAAAACCGCAAACAACCAGATTTTCCATCCGGGCTCTTTATGAAGAAGAGCGTGGTAAAATTATTTTCGTTGATACTCCTGGAATTGTGGGAAAAGCTAAAGACTATCTTTCTAAAAGAATTAATGAAAAAACCTTGCAAGTTTTGAATGAAAGTGTTGATTTGATTATCTATATGGTTGATGCTACAAGAAAAAGGGATTTTGAAGAAAGTAAAGTCTTAGGATTAGTCAGAAAAATTAACCGACCAAAAATATTGGTCATTAATAAAATTGATGATCCTGGAAAATCTTTTTTACCTCAATATAAATTTTTAGAGGAAGAGTTTAAAGATGTTTTTCAAATATCAGCTATTAATAATATGCATGTTGGTCCACTACTTGATAAAATTTTTGAATATCTTCCATCCACCTCCGCTGAAGCTGCGGCGGACAAGGAAAAAATTCCTCCCGATTTGGTTTATCCCCTTCTGAACCTTGATAGTAAGATTTTTCTGGGAGAATTAATTAGAGAAAAAATATTTTTAATGATGGGCCAAGAAATTCCCTATACTACGACAGTTATAGTTGACCAAGTAATGGAGAGAAAAAATAAAACAACCTATATCAAGGCTCGCATTCTGACTACTCATGATCGATATAAAGCAATGTTGATTGGCGCTTCCGGACGAAAAATTAAAGAAATAGGAAGCTACGCCCGCAAAGAAATTGCCCTCGCTATTAATAAAAAAGTCTTTCTTGACCTTACTGTCGAAGTCGACGCCCACTGGCAGGAGATGTATTATTAATTTCACCTTGCATAACCGTTGTTGATTTTGTACAATTTTCTTCTAATGAGGAATAAACTTTTCTCAGCTAAAAAAAGCGCCCGCCCAGAGCGGGATTTTTTATAGAGTCTGTTCCCGACTCGGTCGGGATTACAGACTCTAAATCCGCCAAAAGCGAAGTTTCAGCTGCGTGGACGTAGACCACGAGACGAACCTGAACGTAGGCGGATTGGTTAACTTTAAAATGAATATGGTCAACATTCAAAAACTCAAATATAAAGAGTCTCTCAAGGACAAATGTGGCATCTTCGGAATTTACGGAAAAGGACAAGATGTAGCAAGGATTAGTTTTTTTGGTTTATATAGCCTTCAACATCGAGGTCAAGAAGGAGCCGGGATCACTGTCACCGATGGAAAATGCTTTAAAAGTGTTAAAGGATTAGGATTAGTATCTTCAGTTTTCAATGAGGAAAAGATAAATTCTCTCAAAGGTTTCGCTTCTATTGGTCATACGAGATATTCAACAACAGGAGGTAATAAACTTTGCAATGTCCAACCTGTGGTCTTAGATTTAAAAGATGATAATTTTGCCTTAGCTCATAACGGTAATATTATTAATGCTATGGACTTAGCTCACGAGCTTCCTCCCGACGTGAAGTTATCTTCAACCAGCGATACCGAAATTATGGGTTGGGTAATCAAAAATTCAACCGGAAAAAATTGGGAGGAAAAGATACTCACTTCTTTTAATAAATTTCAAGGAGCTTTTAGTATGATTGTTTTGACAAAAAATAAATTAATTGCTTTCCGGGATACTTATGGTTTTCGTCCGTTAGTCCTTGGAAAATTAAATAAATCTTATATTGCCTGTTCAGAAACTTGTGCCCTCGACACAGTCGGGGCAAAATTTATTAGGGAAGTTGCCCCCGGAGAAATAGTTGTCATAGATGAAAGAGGAATTCAAACCGTTGGAAAGGTAAAATCAACAAAAAAAAGCTTTTGTCTTTTTGAATATGTTTATTTAGCCCGTCCTGACAGTGTTTTCAATAAACAATTAGTTCATCTGGTTAGACAAAGGTCCGGTGAAATATTAGCTCATGAATCACCTGTTGGGGCTGATATGGTCGTCGCTGTCCCTGATTCGGGAACATCAGCGGCGATCGGATATTCAAAAGCTTCCGGAATTCCATACGGTGAAGTCCTTATTAAAAATAGATATATTGGAAGGACTTTTATTCAACCGGAGCAACATATTAGGGATATGGGTGTAAGAATTAAATTTAATCCTTTGAAAGAAATTGTCAATGGAAAAAGAATAATCATCGTTGATGATTCCATCGTTCGTGGAACCACAATGAAAAAGATCGTCAAGATGTTAAGAAATTGCGGAGCAAAAAAAGTTCACATTCGTGTTTGCTCTCCTCCGGTGACCGATCCCTGTTATTTTGGCATCGATACTCCGGACAAAAATAAATTGATTGCTTCTCACATGAATGTAAAACAAATCGAGAAATTTATTGGAGCTGATTCTTTAGCATATCTAAGTCTCGAAGGATTAAAAAAAGCCTCAAGAGTCAATCCTAATCAGCTATGTACTTCTTGCTTTGACGGAAAATACCCAATGCCAGTTCAAGGGGGATTCAGAAAAGATGTTTTTGAAACAATTATATGAAAAAATTAGCCATCTTAATTTCTGATGCTGGTACCGGAACCAATCTTCAAGCGATCATTGATGCCGTTAAGACCAAAAAATTAAAAGCTAAAATAGAATTAGTTGTTAGCAGTTCCAAAGATGCCCTTGGTCTGAAAAAGGCACAAGAAAATAAAATTTTAACAATGGTTGTTGATAAAAAAAATGATTTAAAAAAAATTTTCGAAGACAACCAAATTGATTTGATAGTTTTAGCCGGTTGGAAATTAATCATCCCCCAATCTTTGATTAGTGCGTTCAAAAATAAGATCCTAAATCTTCATCCCGGACTTATTCCTGACAAAATGGAAGGTGTTGCTCTCAATCCTGACAAAACAAACGGACTTTGGAATCGTGGAAAATTAACTGATATCGCCATCAAGAATTTTTTAGATAAAAAGGCAACCTATGCAGGATCAACCGTTCATTTTCTATCTAATGAATTTGATTTTGGAAAAATTCTTAACCGTTGTTTTGAAAAAATTTTACCAAACGATACATTGGAGAGCCTTTATAAAAGATTAAAGAAAAAAGAAAATAAAATTTATGTTGAGTCATTAAAACATTTATGTAACAAGTAGGGAACAAAAATTTTTGTTCCCTACAAAAAATGATTTTATGAATATTTTAATCATTGGTTCCGGAGGACGAGAACATACTTTGGGTTGGAAAATTAAACAATCTCCTTTAGTCGAGCAAATTTACTTTGCTCCAGGTAATCCAGGGACTAAAGAAATTGGAGAAAATATCCCAATTGAAGTTACTGATATTCAAAAATTATTAAAATTTGCTAAGAATAAAAAAATTGATCTAACGATCGTCGGTCCGGAAACTCCTTTAGTTTTGGGTATAGTTGATGTTTTTAAAAAAAATAAATTAAAAATTTTCGGTCCATCCAAAAAAGCCAGTCAGATAGAGGGTTCTAAAATTTTTGCCAAAAATTTAATGAAAAAATACAAAATTCCAACCGCGGAATATTTCATTTTCAATGACTTTATTGAAGCAAATAAATATTTATTAAAGGCTAAATATCCAGTTGTTGTAAAAGCAGATGGACTTTATTTTGGAAAGGGAGTCTGTGTCTGTAAAAATAGAAAAGAAGCTGAGGATTTTTTGAAACAACTAAATTGTAAAAAAATCGTCATTGAAGAATGTCTTTATGGTCAAGAAATTTCATTTATGGTTATAACTGATGGAAAAGACTTTATCTCTTTTCTACCTTCTCAAGACCATAAACGACTAATCACTAATAATCAAGGTCCAAACACCGGTGGGATGGGAGCTTATACACCTGTTCCATTCGTTGATGTTAAACTGTTGAAACAAATTGAAAAAGAGATCGTTGCTCCAACTATTAAAGCTATGGCAAAAGAAGGTTGTCTTTATCAGGGTATTCTTTATCCTGGCTTGATTTTAACCCGGGAGGGACCAAAAGTTTTGGAATATAACTGCCGTTTTGGTGATCCGGAAACCCAATCATTAATGATGCAACTTGATTCGGATTTGATTGAAATAATCCTTGCCCAGCAAAAAAATAAATTAAAAAATAAAAAATTAGTTTTCAAAAAAGGTTTTACCGTTGGTGTCGTTCTTGCTTCGGCCGGTTATCCGGAGAAATATACAAAAGGTGACCAAATTCACGGCATAGATAAAATAAAAGATAAAGACGTGCAAATATTTCAGGCAGGGACAAAACAATTAGATAATAAAATTGTCACCAATGGAGGTAGGGTTTTATTAGTCACAGCAACTGCTCTGATCTTAGATGAAGCCATTAAAAAAGCCTATCAATACATTGGGAAAAAATCTGTTTATTTTAAAGGAATGCAATATCGAAAAGACATCGGAAAGAACGGATTAATATTTGGAGATAAGTATGATTAATAGAGTTGAAATTTTTACAACCGTCTTTGACTCAAGGGCAGAACTACGAAAAAGAAATAAGAAAATAAAATTTATTACGTTGATTGATGTTTATACAATCGAAAAAAACCTGACACAAACGGAACTTGAAAAGATTGGCTCCTTAGTTTCAAATCCTGTTACACAGAAATATTACGTAAACAAAAAAGATAGTAAATTATTTATAAATAATAAATTTGATTGGGCAATTGAGATCGGATTTTTACCAGGAGTGACGGATAACGTTTCCCACACTGTCAAACAAATTATTGAAGACCAATTTAATATTAAATTTTTAGGAAATGAAGGTGTTTATAGTTCACAGGTAACTTTAATATCAGGAAAATTAAATAAAGATGAGATTCAAAAAATTGCCGACAGTCTATACAACCCGTTGATCCAGCATACATATCTAAAAAACTATAAACAATACGTTAGGGATCATGGAATGGGTTTCGCTGTCCCAAGAATTAAGCTGATCAAAGAACCAACTGTGTCAAAGGTTGATTTGAAAGTCACTGACGATGAGTTAACAAAAATCGGCAAATCAGGGATAACCAATCCTGACGGATCAAAGAGAGGTCCTTTAGCACTTGATATAGATTATTTAAAAACCATCAGGAATTATTTTAAGAGTAAAAAGAGGGACCCAAATGATATCGAAGTAGAGTCTTTGGCCCAAACTTGGTCAGAACATTGTAAACATACTATTTTTGCCAATCCTATTGATGAAGTAAAAGACGGATTGTTTAAGCATTATATAAAAAGAGCTACCAAAGAAATAAATAAAAAATTTTGTGTTTCTGTTTTTAATGATAATTCCGGTGCAATTACTTTTGATAAAAAATATCTGATCACCCATAAAGTCGAGACACACAATAGCCCATCGGCGCTTGATCCTTTTGGAGGAGCGGTCACAGGAATCGTCGGGGTCAATCGTGACACTCTGGGATTTGGACTGGGCGCCAGACCGGTTGCTAATTATTATGGATTTTGTTTAGCTGACCCACGAATTGATAAAAAATTATATAAAGGAAAAGGATCAACCCAACCGATGCTTTCCTCAAAACGGATTATGAACGGTGTGATCGATGGAGTCAACGCCGGTGGAAATCAATCCGGCATACCAACTCCACAGGGTTTTCTTAATTTTGATGAAAGATTTAGAGGAAAGCCTTTAGTTTTCGTAGGAACTATTGGACTGATACCAAAAAAAATTGGAGGAAAACTTTCTCATGTGAAAAAAGCTCAACTTGGAGATTACGTGGTCATGCTTGGTGGACGGGTCGGAAAAGATGGAATTCATGGAGCAACCTTTTCTTCTGAGGCAATGGACTCAGGAAGTCCTTCAACCGCTGTTCAGATCGGCGACCCGATCACCCAAAAAAAATTAAGTGATGCAATTGTTAAAGAAGCAAGAGATATGTTGTTATATAACAGTATTACGGATAATGGTGCCGGAGGTCTTTCCTGTTCAGTTTCTGAGATGGCCAAAGAATCCGGAGGGGTTATAGTAACCCTGGAAAAAGTACCCCTAAAATATCCAGGACTTGAACCTTGGGAAATTTGGATCTCCGAATCGCAAGAACGTATGACACTTTCCGTTCCGAAAGAAAAATGGAATAAATTCAAGTCCTTAATGGACAGTCGTGAAGTTGAGGCGACAATAATCGGAAAGTTCACTGATTCCGGAAAATGTTTAGTTTCACATAACGGAAAAATAATTATGGACATAGATATGGACTTTCTCCATGATGGATTACCGACAAAATTTTTAACAACAACTTATAATCCAATAAAACATGAAGAACTAAATATCCCGCAAGAAAAAAATCTCAACCAAACATTATTAAAAATACTTTCTAGGTTAAACATTACAAGCTTCTCGTTTATCAGTCAGCAATATGATTATGTTGTCCAAGCAAATTCTGTCCTCCCCCCACTCCAAGGCCGAGGCCGGGTCAATGCCGAAACGTCAGCGATCAGACCAAATTTAAACTCACAAAAGGGAGTAGTCATGTCTCAAGGTCTTTATCCATCATATAGTGATATTGATACTTACCACATGGCAGCATCCTCTATTGACACCGCTATAAGAAACGCTGTTGCTGCCGGAGCCGACCCGAATTATTTGGCAATTTTGGATAATTTTTGCTGGTGTTCAGCGGATGATCCGGAAAGACTTGGAGCTTTAAAAAGAGCTGCTCAAGCCTGTTATGACTATGCGGTTTCTTACGGAACTCCTTTTATTTCCGGAAAAGACAGTATGTTTAATGATTTTAATGGCTATGATGAAAAAGGAAAACCTATCAGTATCTCCATTCCCCCAACCTTATTGATTTCTTCTATCGGAGTTATAAAAGATATAAATAAAGTAGTTTCGCTTGACCTTAAAAAAGCAAACGATCTGATCTATATACTTGGAGAAACGAAAGACGAATTGGGAGCCTCCGAATATTTTGCCATGCAAGGAGAAAAAGTTGGTAAAAAATATATCGGAAACAAGGTTCCAAAAGTTGATGCTAAAAAAAATAAAAAACTCTATGATCTGTTTTTCAAAGCGGTTCAAAGCGATCTAATCTCATCCAGTATCAGTATTGGCCGCGGTGGAATTGCAGTTGCCTTGGCAAAAACAACCATTGGAGGAAAGCTTGGAATTCAAGTTGATCTAAAACATATTCCGGGAAATGTCTCCCGTGATGATTATATTTTGTATTCAGAATCGCAAGGAAGGATACTCGTCAGCATTGACCCAAAAAATAAAAATAAATTTGAAAATAACTTTAAAAATGTTACATATGGTCTCGTCGGAAAAGTTACTAAAAATCAAGTATTTGAAGTTATTGGTTTGGAAAATAAAAAAATTATTAATTTAAAGGTCGATGAGATAGAGAAAGCATATAAGTCGACTTTTAAAGATTATTAAAAGAACATTATCGATAATTTTTATAGGTGTCACGAAAAGAAATGGTTCACCGACCTGCCTGCCGGCAGGCAGGGAAGCGGATTGCCGAGATAATCGGCAGAGCCTCGCAGGGGAATAGTCGTCTCAAGTAACAGAATCTATAAAAATTTAATTTAAAAATATGAAAAAACCAAAAGTTTTAATTTTTTCAGGATACGGATTAAATTCCGAAGTGGAAACAAAATTTGCTTTTGATGTTGCCGGCGGTAATGCTGAGATCGTCCATATAAACGATCTTATTTCCAAGAAAAAGAAATTGAGTGACTATCAGATATTTGCTATTCCGGGTGGATTTGCTTATGGTGATGATACCGGCGCCGGAAATGGTTATGCAAATAGACTTAGAAATCATCTTTGGAAAGATATCACTCAATTCATCAAAGATGGAAAATTAATCATTGGTATTTGTAACGGTTTTCAGGTCTTAGTAAATCTGGGCTTATTACCTGCTTTAAATTTAAAGTACGGTGAACGGGAATTGGGATTGATGCCTAATGAAATTCCCCGATATACGGTCAGATTTGTCGACCTTAAAACAGAAAATAATATCTCACCTTGGTTGAAAGATATCAAATCTCTAACGATCCCTGTTTCCAACGGAGAGGGAAAGCTTTATGCTACTGAAAAAACCTTAAAACAAATTAAAAAAAATAATTTAGTTGCCTTCCGATATTATAAGGGGAAAATGTGTGAATATTTAAATCTTCCAGCAAGTCCAAACGGATCAATAGATGATATTGCCGGAGTTAACGACGAGACAGGACGAGTACTTGGACTTATGCCTCACCCGGAGAGAGCTATGTTTTTCACACAACTTCCCAATTGGCCATACCTTAAAGAGGAATATTTAAGAACAGGAAAAAAACTTCCGGAATTCGGACCGGGGTTACAAATTTTTAAAAATGGGGTAAACTATTTTAAGTAACTATGAATAATCAATACACTATTGCAACCATAGGCAGTCATTCAGCTCTTCAAATTTTAAAAGGTGCCAAAGACGAAGGATTTAAAACTTTAGTAATTGCACTGAATAAGCAGATTTCATTTTATAAGCGGTATTCATTTATTGATGAGATAGTTGGAGTTGATTCTTTTTCTGAATTCCCGGAAATTGAAGAAAAATTAATTGACAAAAATGTGATTGTTATTCCTCATGGATCTTTTGTTGCCTACCTTGGAATGGAAGGGAATAAGAAAATGACTCTTCCCTATTTTGGTAATAAAAAAGTCCTTGATTTTGAGTTTGATCGTGTAAAACAAGGTGAATGGTTAAAGGAAGCCGGCATTAATACTCCAAAAGAATTCAAGAATATTAAAGATGTTGAATTTCCAGTCATTATAAAATCATTTGGCGCTGCCGGTGGAAAAGGTTATTTTCTAATTAACAACAAACAAGACTTAGATAAAAAGATTAAACTTTTTAACGGAAAACAATTTGTTATTCAGCAATATATTGTTGGAGTTTCATTATATATCCATTACTTCTATTCTCCACTAACAAAAACTTTGGAGATCTTAAGTATGGACCGAAGATATGAAACCAACGTTGATGCCTTGGGAAGAATTCCATTTAATGTCGATCCAAGTTATGTCGTCGTTGGAAATAGTCCTTTAGTATTGAGAGAATCTATGCTTCCGGAAGCTTACGAAATGGGAGAAAAAGTCGTTAAAAAATCTCAAGAATTAATCAGCTCTCAAGGATTGTTCGGGCCTTTTTGTTTGGAGACGATCATTACGCCCGAGCAAAAATTTTATGTGATTGAGATTTCAGCCCGTATTGTTGCCGGCACCAATCTATTTATTGAAGGTTCTCCTTATGCCGATTTACTTTATAATGAACCAATGAGTACGGGACGAAGAATTGCCAGAGAAATTAAAAACGCCATTAAAGAAAATAAACTAAAAGAAATATTGGATTAAAACATATTGCCAGACTCGGTAAGGTAATTTTTATCACACGAGAGTCTCACCACTTCGTGGTCCCCTCGAAAGTGAAAAAATTACTCTTACCTCGTCTGTTTAAAGGCGAAGATACCTATTTTTGAAACTATCGCCAGGGGCCCCTTTGGGGTGTGGCGGTTGAAAAAATACGGTATCGAGCTTGATAAAAAATTTAATAAATTTTATTATGAGCCTTAAACAAATTTTAAATTCCTACAATTTATCTAACCTTACAGTCGCTACTCTCGGTAGCCATTCTGCTCTTGACGTCTGCCGGGGAGCAAAGAATCTTGGATTTCGAACTTTAGTCATTACAGAAATTGGCCGGGAAAAAACTTACGAAAAATATTATAAAACTGACGGAAAATTAGGTTGTGTTGATGAAACTATCACCCTTAATAAATTTTCCGATCTTCTTCAACCTGATGTCCAAAAACAATTATTAGACAAAAATTCTATATTCGTCCCAAACCGTTCTTTTGAAGCATATCTAAATTTTGATTATGAAAAAATTGAAAAGGATTTTAAAGTTCCGATGTTTGGCAACCGAGAGCTACTTAAAATAGAGGAACGCGGTCGAGCAGAAAATCAATATTATTTACTTGAAAAATCTGGGATAAAATATCCAAAACAATTTAAAGACCCAAAAGATATCGACCGTTTATGTCTGATAAAAGTTCAGGAAAAAAAACGTGTCTTTGAAAGAGCTTTTTTCTTAGCAGAAAATTATCAGGACTATAAAAATCAAGTTGATGAAAAATTAAAAACAGGTGTCTTTACCGAGAAACAATTGAGTCAGGCCATAATCGAAGAATTTGTCGTCGGCGTCCAAGTTAATTTTAATTTTTTTTATTCCCCTATTTCCGACCGTTTAGAATTAATGGGAACCGATATGAGAAGACAAACTAATATTGAAGGATTGCTTCGAATCCCATCTTCGTATCAAACTGAGGTTTCCAAAAAAATCAGTACTAAATATGAAGAGGCCGGCCATATTGCCGTCACCGTCCTTGAATCAATGTTAGAAAAAGCCTTTGAGCTTGGAGAAAGATTCGTCAAAACCAGTAAAGAATTATTTTCTCCCGGAATTGTCGGTCCTTTTGCTTTGCAAAGCATTATTGTTGCTGGTCCACCAAAAAAAGACATAATCGTCATTGATATTTCTCCCCGTATGCCCGGATCACCGGGAATCGCATCTACACCATATGGCAACTATCTTTACGGAAAAAATATTTCTGTAGGAGAGCGAGTTGCGATGGAAATAAAGCAAGCGATTAAAATTAATAGTTTTGCTAAAATATTGTCATAATGAAATCATTTGATTTTTCAACATATTTGTCCCCTCTTACCTGGCGATACGGATCTGATGAGATGAGGAAAATTTTTAGTGAAAAGCATAAATATGAACTTTGGCGAAAAATTTGGATTGCTTTAGCCGAAGCCCAACATCAAGTGGGACTCGTCAGTAAAGAAGAACTAGAGGATTTGAAAAAAAACGAAAAAAATATCGATATAGATAAAATCTTTGAATATGAAAAAGATACCAAACATGATGTTGTAGCAGCTATAAAAGAATTTGCCGAAATTGCAAAAATTGGTGGAGGTAAAATTCATCTGGGGGCAACTAGTATGGACATCGTCGATAACGCTGATATGATTAGGATTTTTGAAGGATTGAAAATTGTTGAAAATAAAGTTATTGATATTCTAAATTTACTTGCTGATAAAATTGATAAATATTCTGATTTTCCCTGCTTAGGATATACTCACCTGCAACCTGCCGAACCAACAACAGTTGGCTACCGTCTATCTTTTTATGCCCAAGACCTTTTAATAGCTTATGAGTCTATCCAGTTTGCCAAAAAAACTATTAAAGGAAAAGGTATGAAGGGAGCAGTTGGAACAAGTGCAAGTTATAAAGAGTTGTTAAAAAATCACTCACTTTCGGCTGATCAACTTGAAACTAAAGTGATGAAAAGCTTAGGAATTGAGGAAACTTTAATTTCCGGACAGGTCTATCCCCGACTTTATGATTTTATCGTTTTAAATAGTTTGGTGATGGTAACTTCGGCTCTTGCTAAGTTTGCTGGTGACCTCCGAATTCTTCAATCACCTCTTTACGGAGAATGGTCAGAACCTTTTGGGAAAAAGCAGGTAGGGTCCTCTGCAATGCCGTTTAAAAAAAATCCAATCAGTAGTGAAAATATCTGCTCTCTCGCCCGTTTCGTTGCCACCCTCCCTCAAACAGCCAGAGAAAATGCCAACCTTTCTTATTTAGAGAGAACCCTTGACGACTCGGCCAATAAAAGAATTGTTATGGCTGAGGCTTTTCTGACAACCGACCAAATTTTAATAACCGCTGAAAAAATTATCAGTGGCTTGGTTATTAATAAAGAAAGAATCAGTTTTAATCTTCATCAGTATGCCTCGTTTGCCGCTTCTGAGTTAATCATTTTGGAAGCAGTAAAAAAGGGGGCCGACCGTCAAGAAATGCATGAGGCTTTAAGGATAAACTCAATGATCGCTTGGGCTGATATCCAAAATGGTAAAAAAAATCCGATGATGGATCTATTATCCAACGACAAATTAATAAAAAAATATTTAAATAAACAGCAATTAGAAAAATTGATGGAAGTTGAAAATCACATCGGCGACGCGCCTGAACGGGCAAAAAAATTAGTCAAAATTATAAAAAATTTATGTCTAATATAACTGTTTCTGTATTGATGGGTAGTGATTCTGATCTACCAGTGATGAAAGATGCTTTGGATATTTTGAATAAATTTGGTGTCGTTAATGAAGTTATGGTTTTATCAGCTCATCGAACATTTGAGGAAACCCGTGAATATACAACGTCAGCAATTGAAAGAGGAACTAAAGTAATTATTGCTGGAGCCGGCGGTTCCGCCCATCTCCCTGGTGTCATTGCCGCTATGTTCCCGTTACCCGTCATCGGTGTCCCG
>Ga0210016_1002505_pt1 | contig 16648 bp, 17 predicted proteins | sample CryGeyCG2014_300_FD_185454 | JGI IMG/M metagenome (GOLD analysis project Ga0210016, IMG submission 185454) | Groundwater microbial communities from aquifer - Crystal Geyser CG02_land_8/20/14_3.00 (SPAdes) (version 2) | ecosystem: Environmental > Aquatic > Deep subsurface > Groundwater | place... | reverse complement strand
TACCACTATATTCATCAATACAGTAAACATTATAATCCTCAGAGCCAACAAACACTTTTCCATATGCAACAGCGGATGATGAACCCACACCGTCATCTATTTTATAGTACCATATCAAATCGCCGTCATCCTTATCAAGGCAATATACACCATTACGCGAGCCTATAAAAATGTTGTCATGTAAAAAGGTAGGGGAGGAGTAAATCTTCCCACCGGTATTGTATGTCCACAGCACATTGCCGTTGTCTTCATCAAAACAATAAACGTTGTTATCATAAGAGCCTACATACACCTTTCCATCCACTATTGCAGGAGATGACCTCCCACTGTACATTCCATCCAACCAAGAACCACATTTAGTTTTCCATATCAGGTTACCATCAACACTAACACAGTACATATGATGATCAGCAGAATGAAAAAACACCTTACCATCTGCGACAGATGGAGAAGAAGCAACTTCACCGTTAGTGCTGTAGCTCCATATCTTTTTACCTGTGTTTTCATCAAAACAGTAAAGCCTCTTATCATGAGAACCAACAAATACCTTACCATCTGCAACGGCAGGGGATGAAAATATTATGCCCCCAGTTTTATCACTTTTCCATATCAATTCACCAGTGTTTTCATCAAAACAGTAAAGCCTCCCATCATAGCAGCCTACAAATACCTTTCCATTTACTATAGCAGGAGAAGAACCTATCTCAGAATCTTCCTCCCCTATTTTATAAGTCCACATTAACACATTTGTATCAGGCGCAGGTGAATCAGAATAACCCGTATGAGATAAATCATGCCTGAACATAGACCAGTCAGAAGTTGTGCTTTTTACGTTTTCTGCGGATGAGCCGTTTGGCACTGCTAATGAGATTAATGATAGGAGAATGATTGTTGTTATGATTATTTTTGAAGTTTTCATGTTTTTACCTCGCTCAGGATTATGTTATTCTAGATATTTAGTTATTATGTCTAATTATGTCTCAACTATCCAACATTGCTATTTTAATCTGATTCTTTCAACCTCCAGTCTGTCAGCAGTTGGGTACTCCTCAACAATAAAACATTTGTACGGGAGTTGTTTTGATATTTTTTCTCGAAAATTTATTTCATAAATTTTCTCGAGAACCCAGGGAGCGATTTCTATTCTTTTTTTCTCCTTATCAATGTTGATTAGATTTTCTGGGATATTATAATTCCTTATCATCTCCTTCATTACTGTTTTCATTTTTTTGCATTGGATAACACCTTTCAGCAGTGTTCCATCCTTTGTGATAATCTCATATTTTTTAGAAATGTTTTTTGCCCTTCTCATTATCCTGTTCCTCAATTGAACAGCATCCTTGAATGATGATGAGCAGTAATGCAGTGCAAGGGCAACATCAAGATTTTTCATAACGGATATTGCAGTTTTCTTACTTCCCTTTACAGCGGATGAGATATCATTCTTCACCGTGAAACCAATTCTGTTTAAGGCATCACGGTTTGTTTCAGAATACTCAAGCTCGTTAAGGTTCAGAAAATCAACACCAAGGCTGTCAAGATGTTTTGCCAGAACAATTATCCTGTTTTCATATCCTGGTATTGCTGGTATTTCAACACCAACATCCATTTTTGTGTTCAACGATTTTTTAATAAGTTTTTCGCACACAGTGTTTTTCATTTTATCCCAGGAATAAGCAGGGGGATGAAACCTGATTTCATCAAGACCAGCATCATTTAATTTGTTTATCCATTTTTTCTCAAAATTTCCAGCGGTGTACAAATGAATGTGATAAGATTTACCAAAATTTTCCTTTAACAGTTTAATGTAGCGCAGTGTTTTTTCAGGAACAAACATTGGGTCACCGCCTGTTATGCCTGCGCCAAGCGCATCAATAAGTCCTGCCTCATCAATTACCTCAGAATCGTTTTTTACCTTTCTCTCATCTGCAAAAACAATGTCCTTTCCCTTTTTCCTTTTTGAAAGAGGGCAGTAGAAGCATCTTCTTGAACACAGACCTGTAATCAGTAAAACAAGTTTTGCGCCTTTCTCACAGTATTTGCATCCTTTTGGGAGTCTGCCTATGAGTTTAGACCCTTTTTGAAGGGTAATCATAGTGAACAATACATTTGGATGGTTAAATAGTTTGGTTAAAGTTAAACTATAATGCGTATGAGAATAAAATAGGATTGTTTCGCCAAAGTTTTAAATTATAACAACACTATGGGGTTGTGTTAAAGAGGAAAAAATGGACTCATTCCGATGCAGCCTGATAAATACCAAATTTCCAATAACATATGAGCCTGATTCCCCAAAAGGAGTATTGGTAGAAAACCTGCCAGAGAATATTCCAGAGAAGGTTTCTGCGATTTGTGTTTACAATAACCCAAGGGGGGAACCAAAATTAGACCCGTTTGTTTATGGTTTAAAACTGAAGGAAAAATGTGGAAAAGACATTATTGTTAATATCCGGGTTCAGGACTACAGCATACCACTATTTCAAAGTGTTCTCTGGGGCGGGCATGTGCTCGGCATAAGAAACCTGCTGATGGTCACAGGTGATTGTTGTTCCCGCAGTCCTTTTTTGATTGATGTCACAGAGGGTATCACGGCGGTAACAGAGTATCTTAATAACGGCTATATTATGCCAGGGTTAAGTGGTAAAACAAAAATACATCACAACCGCTACAAAGAAAATACCAGTTTAACAGATAATCAGCAGCAGATGTTCGAGAAATTTGAGGGGAAAACCGATTTTTTTGTAGGGGCGGCTTTGTTACCAGCCAGGAGGAAAGAACCAGAGATTTACCAGAAAAAAATTGATGCTGGCGCCCAGTTCTTTATGACACAATTAACCTACGATTCTAAAAATATAATTGACTTCATGGAAAAGGTGAATCCGGCAAAGCCTGTTCTTGTAGGCTCAGGTCCTATAACCTCATTAAAAAGAATAAGTTTTTTCAGAGAGCAGCTGAAAATAGTTGGTTTATCAGATAAACTAATAAAAACCTTGAAAGCAGCAAAAGATATTGGTGAAAAATCAGTAGAGGTATGTGTTAGCATGTATCAGGAATTAAGAGATTTCGCTAGGGAAAGCAATTATTCTCTTGGTGCCCATGTGATGTCTATTCGTCATCCTGATTTGGCCCTGGAAATAATTAGGAGATTGTAATGAAAAATAGTTTCTATCCTTGGGGCGGCGAATTTACTGTCTGCTCTTTTAACAGCTGCATAGCAGTGGTATTACTGCAAACAAACTACACCCCGCCCAGGGATGTAGCAGTATTTGGCCCTGTAAAAACAGAAAATATTGGTATGGAAAAAATAGTTGCCAATGTCATTTCTAATCCAAATATAAGATATCTTTTGATTTGCGGGGATGATATCAGAGGGCATCTGCCTGGTTCAACGCTTGTTGCATTGCATAAATATGGAACAGATAAGGAAAACAGGGTTATTAATGCACCTGGTGCCATCCCATATATTGAAAACCTTGAAGCTGAAGCAGTGGAGAGGTTCAGGAAACAGGTAGAAATCCTGGATTTAATAGGTGTGAGAAAGAATGAAAAGATAGATGCGGTTGTTAGGGATTGTATAAAGAAGTCCCCTCCATCATTTGGTAGTCCTTACATTGCCATAAAAATAATGGCGAAACACAGGTGGGCTGTGACAGATGATAAAAGGGCTCTGCATTCAAAAATTGTCATAGATTATATGGGAAAGATAAAAGGAAGGGGGTGCTGAAACTTGTTTTCATTTACGAAAAAACAAAAAATACTTGATATCTCAGGAATCCATATTGGCGGACAGCCTGGGGAATACCCCACTGTTCTTTTTGGAGGAATGTTTTTCAAGGGTGAACCAAAGCTGGATGAAGGAAAAGAACAGCTAAAAAAAATGCTGATGCTTAGCAGGTTAACCGGAAATCCTGCAATCCCAGATTTCTTTATTCGAAAAGAATCCTATATAGAAAAAATTCTTGATTTTATTGAAAGCACACTGCCTAAAAAACATCCTTTTTCAATAGATATCACTGTCCCATCAATTAAAATAAAAACATTAGAGCATCTTCACAGGAGGAGTCTTCTCTCCCGGACAATTTACAATTCAATACACATAGGGGTCACAGAAGAGGAAAGAAAGGCGTTAAAAAAGTATACGCCGGCTGCAGCGATAGTTGTGGCATTCAATCCAAAGGATAAGTCACCTGATGGTAAAATAGAGGTCCTAGAAAACAGTGCGCATCTGTTAGATAAAGGATTGCTTGCCATAGCCGATGAGGTTGGCATCAAAAATGTTCTTGTTGACACTGCTGCGCTTGCACCAGGAGAAAACAGCGGTGCGTCTGTTGCAGCTATTCCAGTAATAAAGGAGGAATACGGCTTACCAGCAGGTTGTGCAATACACAACGTTGTTGAAAAATCAGCCTGGCTTAAAAACTTTGACTCCGCTGCCAAAGTGGTAGATGCATCCTCAAATATTAACATCCCCCTGTTTGGTGGAGACTATGCTATATTCGGTCCTGCAGAAAACGCTGAATTTGTGTTTCCCATAATCGCCTGGGAGGATATACTTATTTCAGAGTACACTGAAAATTATTTTGGGACCAAAACCAGGGAAAATCATCCCAGGAGGAAGTTCTTTAAATGAAAAAGCCAGTGATCAAAACCACCGTGATTGGCTCCTATCCAGCCAAGCCGGACAACATGGCTTTTATGAGAAACTATTTTGATCAAACACTGGATAATTCATGGGAAAAAAACATTGAAACAGCAGTCAATGATATGCTGGGGGCAGGAATAGATATTATCACTGATGGGCAGACGAGGGACCCAATGATACATCTCTTTACCAGGAAGCTAGGTGGATGCAGAATTAGGGGCAGGGCGGAGGTAATAAATAAAATCGGGTACAGGGAGCCTGTAACAGTTGAGGACCAGAAATATGTTAGGTCCCTGCTCCCAAAGGATAGGAAATTAAAAGGTGTTATCACAGGCCCTTATACCCTAGCCAAGTCCTGCGTTGATTTATATTACAATGATGAGAAACAGGAAGCCTTTGATTTTGCATCTGCCCTTAAACAGGAGGCTGAAGACCTGCAAAAACATGTTGATATAATCAGCATGGATGAACCATTTTTCTCTGATTCTGTTCCGGAGTACGGAAAAAACCTGATAAAGACGGTCACACAAAACATTTCTCTTCCAACCGCGCTCCATGTCTGCGGCGACGCATCAAAATCAATCCCTGATTTGGTAGAAATGCCAGTGGATATTCTCTGCCTTGAGTTTAAAGGCATCCCGAAACTCTTTGATGAACTCAAGGATTATTCTTTTCCTCAGAGAATCTGTTTAGGCTCAGTTCGCTCCGACAGCAGCAGGGTTGAAACCACAGAAGAAATAGTTGAACACACCAAAAAGGCAATAAGCATCTTTGGTGATAAAATAGTGCAAATCTCACCAGACTGCGGTCAGAGGATGTTACCAAGGGAGGTGGCACATCAAAAATTAAGGAATCTTGTAAAGGCAGGTGAAATAATCAATGCCTGATAAAATCATTCCACTGATAGGAGTAAGAAAAACACCTGGGAAATACGTTAAACTGGATCCAAAAGGTTTTTTTGTCATAGAGTTAGATAAGCAGCAGATTAGAGTAGAATATTACTCCAATGTTTACAGGAAAAAAAGAATCGCATCTGGGAAACTAGAAAAAGTCTTCATTGGAGAAAAAGCAGACGCATTATCTGATACCATTGCAAACCATGTGATAGGGCTTAGACCAGAGCATTACTGCTATCTCGGCAGGGAGCTCCAAAAAGCAGAGTCAGCACTCAAAAACAATGAAAAATACATTCAGAATGGGTGCTAACTGCTTCGTTCACCGCTCACCCGATTTGTTCAAAAGATGAATAGTTTGGCTGAATGAGAACTTCTTTTTCTCAACATCATCAAATCAAGCAACCTCAACAACAAGCTTTTTCTTTCCCTCCGGTTTGATTAGTATGCCCTTTCCTTTTGTCAGCCTCATAAACTTAGCAATGCTCTTTGGTATTCTAACAATCAATGAGTTACCTGCATAGGAGATTTTTGATTTTTTTTCCATACCCCAGATACCGAGTTTCTTTGCCTTTTTCTCAATCTCAAGTGATGATTCTTCTGTAAAAAATGTTTCACCACATTTGGAACACACTAATGCATCATATTCTCCAAGATCCAGGTCGTCATACATGTATTTTGTTTTTTTCCTCACCGGTTTTCCCTTATCACACAATGGGCATTTCATAATCTCTCAACCTTCTTCAACTCCTTCCTGTACTTTTCCTCACCCTCGCGCATTTCTTTTTCACCCTTATACTTTATCGGGAGTTTTTATTTGAATCTCTTTTATCTTCCGGAGCCTCTTATCGTTTGTTAACAGGATGTAATCATATAACTTGCATGTAGCTATAATCATTGCATCAGGAAGTTTTATTTTATACATCCCTCTAAATCTTGCTGATTCCTTTGCTATCTGAAGATCAACATCTATTATTTTGAAATTGCTGATGGACATAATATCTGTGAGAAATCTTTCTCCTTTATCCATTTCATTTTCAGAGAAGAAACCACTGAGTATCTCAGCAATACAGATGGTGGATGTTGCACCGGAATGTTTTCCTTTATATATTTCTCTGATGATATCTTTTGATATCTCATAATTTTTCTCCTTGTTCAAGATACTAACAAAAATATTTGTGTCTATGAAAAGTTTCATTAGTCCCACTCTGCCCTCAGTTTTCTCTGGAAACTAACGCTTTTACCAAATATGCCCTTGCCCAACCCAACCATGTCATCTATTGGATTTGCTTCTACCTTGTCCAGCACAATTTTTTCTCCTTCAAGTTTGAAAATAACCTTTTCACCACTTCTGATACCAAACATTTTTCTTAACCAAAGAGGGATTGTTACCTGCCCTTTTTTCGTGACAGTAGTTCCTTCCATAATTTTTTCACCAATAAGTATTACTACTTGGTAATACTTAAAAGTTTCGTTTCACTCCTCCAGATACTTTTTCACCATTTTTATTGCGCAGAGCTCACCGCACATTGAGCAGGTATCCTCAAAAGATGGTTTTCTTTTCTCCCGAATCATTTTTGCTTTTTCTGGGTCAACACAGTGCTTGAACTGCTCATCCCAGTTCAGGTTTTTTCGTGCGCTTGCCATAGACAAATCCATGTCAAGATTTTTTCCCCTTGCAATGTCTGCGGAGTGCGCTGCTATTTTTGATGCGATAACACCATCCCTGACATCATCTACTGTTGGAAGTGACAAATGTTCTGTCGGTGTTACATAGCACAGAAAGTCTGCGCCGTAGTATCCTGCGAGTGCTCCGCCTATTGCGCCGACAATATGATCATATCCTGGGGCAATGTCTGTGACAAGCGGTCCTAGGACATAGAATGGTGCGTTTCTGCATACTGTTTTTTCAATTCTGACATTTGCTTCTATCTGATTTAATGGTATGTGTCCAGGGCCTTCAACCATGGTTTGCACGCCTTTTTCTCTTGCTCTTTCAACAAGTTCACCAAGTATTACCAGTTCCTGTATTTGAGGAGGGTCAGATGCATCTGCGATGCATCCTGGTCTAAGCCCATCACCAAGGCTCAGTGTAAAACTGTTTTCGCTGGCAAGTTCAAGCAGATAATCATAGTTTTTATACAACGGGTTTTCTTTCTGATTATGAATTATCCATGCAACAAGAAAAGCGCCTCCCCTGCTCACAACACCTGTTATTCTTTTCTGCTTTTTCAGTTTTTCAACACTTTCCAATGTTACACCGCAGTGAACAGTCATGAAATCAACTCCGTCCTTCGCCTGCTTCTCAATCGCATTGAAAATGTCATCCTCAGTCATGTCAACAACCGCGCCCTTTTTTGCGTATTCCATCCCCGCCTGATAAATCGGTACTGTGCCGAGCGGTATGTTTACCGTTTTCAAAATTTTTCTTCTGATTTCATCAATGTTTCCACCTATGCTTAAATCCATTATTGCGTCACTGCCATATTTCACTGCTGTTTTTGCTTTTTCAATTTCCTCATCAGTATTTGCGTAATCTGGTGATGCACCAATGTTTGTGTTTATTTTTACCCTCAGTTTTTCACCTATGCCTAGTGGTTTTGGTGAATGCTTGAGATTAAAAGGAATCACAACCCTGCCGTCAACAAATAGTTTTTTCAGTTTCACAGAATCAATTGATTCATCTTTTGCAATCTGTTTTATTTCTTCTTGAAATTTTGATGCTAATCTTTCCAGTGTCATAATTGTTAAATGAATTAAGGGATAATAAAGATGATGGATTTGTTCAGTGGAGTAGATAGTGGTTAGGGGTTTTTCCCTGATTCCCATCTTACGGAATTTTTGGAAAATTCCTAAGATCCGACGGAAAAATCGGAGATTTTTCCTAGGATGTTAGGAAAACCGTAAAACGGTTTTCCGTAACATGTTAGGAAAAATGCAAGCATTTTTCCGTAACATGCTAGGAATTCCTGTTGGAATTCCATAGCATGCTAGGAATTTGCTTTGCAAATTTCGTCGCATCTACTTTATCTCTATCCTCTTCCCCTCTTTCTTTTCTTTTTTCTCAGTCTTTTTCATTACCACATCCAGAATACCATTTTTGTATGTTGCGGCTGTTGAATCAGGAATGACTTTGCATGGCAGTTCAACGTCTTTATGATATTTTCTTTTTGGTGTATCAACATCTATTGTCAGTATGTCTTCTCTTGCCGCTAGATCAATATCGTTTTTTTCAACACCAGGTATTTCAAGGGTAACGGAGACAGAATCCTCGCTTTCTATGACATCTGTCAACGGCTCCCTTTCACCAAGTTCTGCTATGCCTTTTCTTGGTGTGTTGCCAAATTCCCTGAACTGCGGCTTGCCGTCAGGTCCTACCTTCATTGAGAAACCATAAACAAAGGGACCATAAACCTTTCTTTCCATTTCACCTGAGTCAATGCCTTTCGGTATTTCCCTGAACAGTCTTTCCATATGTTTTCTCATTCTTCTCATTTCTTCATCAAAGTCTTCACCAAAGAAATCACCAAAGAAGTCGTCCTCATCCTTCTTTTTTTTCTTCCAACCCATTTATATCACCAACCTATCATTTGTTTCATGGTATTTTATTTTTTCCTCCAAATATTAGGAAAACGCTGAAAGCGTTTTCCGTAAGAAACCCTTTTTTGATATTCCTTCAAACTCGCGCAGGAGCTCTCTCTGCCTTTCGTCAAGTTTTTCCGGTGTTTTCACAACAACCTTCACAAGCTCGTCACCCTTACCATAACCTCTAAGGTTTTTTATGCCTTTCCCCTTTAATCTAAATACTGTGTGTGTCTGCGTTCCTTTTGGAATTTTTAGTTTTGCATTACCATTTAGCATTGGAACACTGACCTCGTCACCAAGTGCTGCCTGGGCGAAACTTATCTGGAATTCATAAATTATGTTGCTTCCTTCCCTTTTGAAAACAGGATGCTCTTTTACATGAACAACAACATACAAATCACCAGGTGGGCCGCCTCTAACCCCAGCACATCCTTCATCAGGGATTCTTAATGATGTCCCATCATCAGCACCAACTGGGATTTTAATGGATATTTTTCTTGTACGATCAACAAAACCTTTTCCGTTGCATTCATCACATCCTTTTTCTATTATATTTCCATTCCCCCTGCATTTGCTGCAGGTTGTGATTGTAACAAACTGTGAATAACCATGTGTTCTCACGTTTTTTATCTGACCAGAGCCGTGGCAGACAGGACAGATTTTTGTTGACTCTGCACCAGAGCCGTTGCATTTTCTGCACTTTTCTGTTCTTGGTACATTTATTGTTTTTTCAACACCGGATACCGCATCCTCAAGTGTTATCTCCATGTCGTGTCTTATGTCCTCACCAGAAACAGGTCCTCTGTATTCTCTTCTCCCACCAAATCCTCTTTCACCAAAAAATGTGTTGAATATATCCTCAAAACCACCAAATCCTCTAAAAATGTTGAAATCAAAATCCCTGAACATATCCTTGAAAATATCATCCTGCGTGTACCTCTGATGAATACCCTCATAGCCAAAGCTGTCATACTGCATTTTTTTATTCTCATCTGACAAAACAGCATACGCCTCTGATATTTCCTTGAATTTCTCAGCAGCGCCAGGGTCCTTGCTCACATCAGGATGATATTTTTTTGCAAGTTCCCTGTAGACTTTTTTCAACTCATCCTTTGACGCATCCCTTCTTATGCCAAGAGTTTCATAGTAATCTTTCTTCATAACGCCCCTTTCAAGTAGTTAGTATCTAGGGACGGTGCTTTTCCCTAACCCCTAACTACTAGTCCCTGGCTACTTTTTCTCCTCATCCTCAACCTTGTAATCAGCATCAACTGTCTTTTCATCTGTGGGATGACCTTTCCATGTTTTCTTCTCTTCCTTTTCCTCTTTTTTTTCCTGTTTTTTTGCCTGCTCCTGCGCTACCTGCTGATAGATTTTTGCGCCAATCTCCTGCAACTTTTTGCTTAGTTCTTCTGTATTATTTTTTATTTTATTTATGTCTTTACCAGTCAATGCATCCCTTAATTCCTTCACCCAGGTTTCAATCTTTTCTTTTTCATCTTTTCCTATTTTTTCATCAAGCTCCTTCACCGTTTTCTCAGCAGTGTAAATCATGCTGTCTGCATTGTTTCTTATTTCAACCTCCTCCTTTTTCTTTTTGTCCTCCTCAGAATATTTTTCTGCTTCCTTCATCATTCTATCTGTTTCTTCCTTTGAAAGTTTTGTGCTTGCTGTTATTGTGATTTTCTGCTCCTTCCCTGTACCCAGGTCTTTTGCTGAAACATTCATTATACCATTTGCATCAATATCAAATGTCACCTCAATCTGCGGCATCCCTCTTGGGGCGGGTGGTATCCCAACAAGGTTGAACATCCCAAGTGTTGTGTTATCAGCAGCCATTGAGCGCTCACCCTGTAAAACGTGTATGGTCACGGATGTCTGGAAATCCGCGGCTGTTGAGAATATTTGGGATCTTTTTGTTGGTATGGTTGTGTTTCTTTCTATGAGTTTTGTGGAAACACCACCAAGTGTTTCAACACCAAGGGATAATGGTGTGACGTCAAGCAAAAGTAAATCCTTTACTTCACCAGCAAGAACGCCTCCCTGGATTGCTGCTCCTGCGGCAACGCATTCCATGGGGTCAACACCTCCCTCAACCTTTTTCCCAATAATGGATTCAACAAATTTTTGTACAATAGGCATCCTCGTTGGTCCTCCTACAAGTATAATTCTGTCAATGTCATCCTGTTCTATTTTTGCATCCTCCAATGCCTGTTTTGTTGGTTCTCTGCATCTTTCAATTATTGGTGTTACAAGCTCCTCCAGTTTCGCCCTGGAAAGTGTCATCGTGAGATGCCTTGGTCCTGATGCATCCGCTGTTATGTATGGGAGATTTATTTCTGTTGTGACAGTTGTTGAAAGCTCTATTTTTGCTTTTTCACATGCCTCCCTAAGTCTCTGTATTGCCATTTTGTCCTTTCTTAAATCAATACCATTCCCCTTTTTGAATTCATCTGCAACATAATCCACTATAACCTCATCCATGTCTGTTCCGCCAAGGTTTGTGTCACCTGATGTTGATTTAACCTCAAAAACACCTGAGCCAAAATCCATAACAGTGACATCAAGTGTTCCCCCCCCAAAATCAAAAACAAGAATCTTTTGTTCTTTCCCTTTTTTGTCTATACCATAGGCAAGTGATGCTGCTGTCGGCTCATTAATAATCCTAACAACATCCAATCCTGCAATAACACCTGCATCCTTTGTCGCTGTTCTCTGGTTGTCATTAAAGTATGCTGGGCAGGTAATCACTGCTTTTTTTACTGGCTCACCAAGATATGATTCGCAATCATTTTTTATTTTTTGGAGTAATGCAGCTGATAACTCCTGCGGTGTGTACTCCTCATCGTATATTTTGTATTTGTAGTCAGTACCCATTTTTCTTTTAAAACCTGTTACAGTACCCCCTGGGTTTGTCACAGCCTGTCTTCTTGCAGGCTCACCAAGCAGTCTTTCACTATTTTTTGTGAATGCAACGTATGATGGGAATGCTTTCCCCCCGCCGATTATTGTTCCTTCCGCGCTTGGTATAATTGTCGCCCTTCCACCAATCATAACTGCTGCTGCAGAGTTGCTTGTTCCCAAATCTATGCCTATGATTTTTTCCTTTTTTTCCTTCATACTACTCACCTTTTTTTGATATTTTTACCTTTGCAGGTCTTATCACGTTTTCGTTTAACATATATCCCTTCTGAAATTCTTCCAAAACCGTATTCTCGGGTTTGCTGCTGTCAACAACCTGTAAAAATGCTTCATGTTTATAGGGATCAAAATTTTTGCCAGTAGCATCTATTTTTTTTAAACCCTCGTTTTCCAGGACATGTAAAAAGTTTTTATAGACCATGTTTATCCCATCGGTTATTTCCTTATCTTTAATGTTGTTCATGATTCTTTCAAGGTCATCAACACTGCCCAGTAATTTCATTATCAGGTTTTTATTTGCATATTTTACGTAATCATTTTTTTCTTTATCAACTCTTTTCCTAAAATTCTCAAACTCCGCCTGAAGGTATTGTAATTTTGATAAATAATCATCCACTATTTTTGTTTTTTCCTCCAGTTTTTTTTTTGTTTCTGATAATTCTGACTTTAATTTTTGGTAACTGCTCATCTTTGCTGATGTCATGGTTCACCTGATGGATGACTGATTCAAAAAAGTAAAAAAGGAGAGAGGAGATGTTTACTACTCTCCGCCCATGCCGCCCATTCCGCCGTATCCGCCAGGACCGCCTGGCGGCATCGGTGGTGTTTTCTCGCCGCCTTTTGATGCAATCACATCATCTATCCTTAGAACCATTATTGCCGCATCTGTGGAGGACTGCAGTTCCTGTCTGCCAACCCTTATGGGCTCAACAACTACGTTGTGCATATCACTTATTTTGCCTTCCAGCACATTAACTCCTACATGCTTCTTTCCATTCTTATGTGCCTTTCTCAGGTCGATAAGCGTGTCTATTGGGTCCATGCCTGCATTTTCTGCGAGTGTTCTTGGAACAGCTTCAACTGCGTCTGCGAACGCATCAATCGCCATCTGCTCCCTTCCACCGACTGTTGCTGCATAATCCCTGAGACCCTGTGATATCTCCACGGCTGCCGCGCCTGCGCCTGTAACAGTTTTTCCATCCTCTATTCCAATTGCCACAACAGATAATGCATCATGAAGCGACCTCTCCATTTCATCCACTACGTGTTCTGTTCCGCCCCTTATAAGGATGGAAACAGCCTTTGGGTTTTTGCATTTTGTTACAAAGGTCATGTTGTCATCCGCAATCTTTTTTTCTTCAACCATTCCTGCCGCTCCAAGGTCTGACCCTTTTATGTCCTCCAGCCTTGTTACGATTTTCGCTCCTGTTGCCTTAGCAAGTTTTTCCATGTCAGATTTTTTTGCCCTTCTCACAGCATAAATGTTATTTTTCGCAAGATAATGCTGTACCAGGTCATCAATGCCTTTCTGACAGAATAAAACATTTGCACCTACATTTTTTATTTTTTCAACCATTCTTTTCAGCGTGTTTTCCTCCTCAGCCAAGAACATCTGAAGTTTTTTCGGGTCACTGATTTCTATTTTTGCATCAACCTCTGTTTTCTTTATTTCAAACGCAGAATCAACAAGTGCGATTTTCACGTTCTTAGCGCTTTTTGGCATGCCTGAATGCACCCTTTCCTTGTCAACAATTATGCCTTCAATGAGCTCTGTATCAGATATTGCTCCGCCATGCTTTTTCACAATCTGGATGTTGTCTGTATCAGCAGTTATTTTACCATTTGTTTCCTCTGCAACGGACGTTACGGCTTTCACAGCTATGTCCGCAAATAGTTCCTTTGAACCTGAAGCACTTTTACTCATCATTGCTGTTATGGCAATCTTTTTCAGCATCTCCTTGTCTTTCTCTGAAACCTTTTCTGCAATTTTCTCCAGGATTTCACACGCCTTTTCTGATGCGAGCCTGTATCCCCCAACAATGATTGTTGGGTGCACATTCTGTTCCACAAGACTCTCAGCCTTTTTCAGAAGTTCCCCTGCGAGTATTACAGCAGTTGTTGTTCCATCGCCGCACTGCTCATCCTGTGTTTTTGCGACCTCGACCAGCATTTTTGCTGCCGGATGCGCAACATCAATTTCTTTCAGTATGGTGACGCCATCATTTGTTATCACCACGTCACCCATAGAATCCACAAGCATCTTGTCCATGCCTCTGGGACCCAATGTTGACCTCACTGCATCTGCTATTGCCTTCGCAGCAGCAATGTTGTTGCCCTGCGCTCCTCTCCCTTTCTCCCTTGTCGTTCCTTCCCTCAACACTATTATTGGTTGTTGTCCACTCATCATATCATATCACCTTCCAAGTAAGCAGGTATAGTCATACTTCTATATAAAACTTGCTATTTATCCAGTATCTCCGATGGGTTTGGAGAATCTAGATAGGGTTCTCTCATTAAGCATTCAAATTCGGCGGAAGAGTACCGATGTGGATAAACTACCGATAGACAACCTGATGTTCTACAGGTCTGCACCCCCATCCTACTGAGGTATGGATTTGGCCATCTTCACCCTTCTTATCGTATTAGAATTTCGTTCCTTACACAATTCATAGATTCCCAATAAGAACTCCTTGAAACTCACCTCCTCTTTATAGAGAACAACCCATATCAATTGAAGTACCTGTTCGTAAACAAAAAAGAAAAAACGAATTCTGGCATCAGTAGATTTAGACATTATATGGACTTCATCCTGAACTCTGAACCCGGTTTCAATCCGCCATCGACCTTTATATGTAGGAATTATGTAATCCAGATTTATCTCAGATTGATTTGTGGCAAATGCCCAATCAAATGATTTACCTGTTCTCTTGTCAAATATTTGTTTGAGTAATGCAAGCGTGGTTTTACCCCGTATAATGGTCTTATCCTTGTTTAGTTTGAACTGGTATTGAATTTTCTTCCCTTCAGATTCTGTCATTTTTTCCAGTTCCTTTTTGACTTTCTTGTTTTTCGGAACAAATATCAGATACGGATAACTAGCCTTCGTCATACTTATCATGAGTTCCTTGCTGTAGAACCCACGATCAAATAGAACTAGTTTGATTGAGCGAACCAGCGGTTTTATCAATGAAAGACACCAACAAACCTCCTTAGCAATATTATGCCCAATGTGAACTGGGATTGAGATTAACGGTATCTTTTGAGGTAAATCTGAGCTTATGATTGCACAGGTTAGGAATTTAAACTTGCCACTGACTGCGTTTTCACCTGTCCAACCATATATCCAAAGCCCTTGAGCATCACCATAGAAATCCTCATCTGTATAATCAAACGCTAAAACCACGTCCTGTTCATTGAGTTTGAATCTGCTACCCAGAACTTCAACTGTTTTAAGGTAGCTCCAGTATATGTTGGAGGCAGGTACTTGTTTAATTGCAAGATGAATGGAATCAGCCCGTGAGCCAACAGTTTCTAGATATGTTTTCGCCAACGCAGCGTGTAGGAGGTCAAGATCGTAATCGAACCCAGAAAGATATTGGCTATAGGGTATTAGTTCTAATGACCGGTCTACAAATGTATCAATGGTTTTAAGAGTCCGAAAATACCTGTCTGGGTTAATAGTCATGTAATCACCAGATAAACTGTGCGGCCGAGGTATTCTTTCGGGCAATCAACCTTGGCACTGTTCCCAAACTTTGTTACTTTTCGTATGAAAAATCCTTGTATCTTCTCTATTTTAAGGCTGTTTTGTATGATTAATACCCTTTTCTTCATAGGATATCCTTAAGATATCCTAAATATATAAAGGTTTCTGTCACTATTGGATGAAATTTCTAAATAAAAATCAGAAAATACTTGTTTTAGGAATTATTGCAAAATTCTTTCGGAGATACTGTTATCTGTATACTTCGGAATTGTCTTTGACATGCGACGGAATTTGCAGAGCAAATTCCTAGCATCCTAGGAAAAAACCAAAGGTTTTTTCCGTCGGAATTCCTCGTATATTCATTCGCTTCGCTCATGAATAAATACTGGTATGCCGATACCATTGTATGGACGTGCATAATGTTGGCGGTTTTGGGTATGATTCAAATGTTTATCTTATTAAATCCAGTAAGCCAATTGTTGTTGACACAGGTACTGGCCAGGGTATTTATTTTAAAAACATGGTTGAAAATATTGAAAAAATTTGCTCTCTTAAATCCATCAAAACCATCGTGCTGACCCACATGCATTTTGACCACACTGGAGGGGCAGGAAAGCTTCAGGAACTGACGGATGCAAACCTGCTTATACATGAGGATGATGCAGACCATGTCAGGATTGGTGACAACGTTGCCACTGGTGCAAGGATGTTCGGCGGGAGCATGGAGAGACTGAATGTTTCAAATATAGGCAGGAAGATTGATGGAGGCGACATTGCATTAAAGGTGATTCATACACCAGGTCACAGCCCTGGAAGCATATCACTTTATGAGGAAAAAAGTAAATCGCTGTTTTCAGGTGACACAGTGTTTGCTGATGGTAGCACAGGCAGGTGGGATTT
>Ga0210016_1002490_pt1 | contig 16703 bp, 15 predicted proteins | sample CryGeyCG2014_300_FD_185454 | JGI IMG/M metagenome (GOLD analysis project Ga0210016, IMG submission 185454) | Groundwater microbial communities from aquifer - Crystal Geyser CG02_land_8/20/14_3.00 (SPAdes) (version 2) | ecosystem: Environmental > Aquatic > Deep subsurface > Groundwater | place... | reverse complement strand
TTTTGGGAAAGTAAGAGATAGATGGATGGTGCGCAAATTGTGATATTTGGTCAAGTCACCTCCTCGTTGAAAATATTGGTAGACGACAACGGTCTACCTTTGCTTATATTCTACACCATAATATCAGAATTGAAAAGTTAGTCAGCAAAAGCGGTCAGGATGCGGGCGATGTGCCTGGCATGTTTCAGGTACAAATCAATGCGGATGTTCTCGTTGGGGGCGTGGCTGCGTCCATCCGGGTGGCCGAGACCGGCGGTCGCCACCGGCAGGCCCAGATCGTGGACGAAGGGGTAGTTGGGGCCGGAGCCGCCGACGAGCGGGAGCAGGAGCATTGGCTTGCCATAGACTTCGGGCGCAGTGTCGCAGACCAGCTTGATGAATGGATCGTCCGGGTCGGTGCGCGCCGGGGCCTCCCCGCCCAGGAATTCGACCTGCACATCGGAGAAGCCTTGCGCGTCGAGGTGGCGGCGAAGCTGCTCGAAGACCTCAGCCGGCTCCTGGTCCGGGACGAGGCGGAAATCCACCTTGGCCGAGGCTTTGGCGGGCTGCACCGTCTTCGAGCCGGGGCCTTGATAGCCGGAGGTCAGCCCGCAGATGGTGCAGGTGGGCGTGAAGACTTCGGCGATGCGCAGCTCCACGCCGCCGGTCAGCCCCTTGATGAAGGATTTGACGCCGTACTGTTTCTTGTAGGCCGCGGACGTTTCCGGCAGGGCGGCCATCAGCTCGAGGTCGCGGGCGGAGGGTTTGCGTACTTTATCGTAGAAGCCGGGCAGGCGGATGCGCTCGTCCGGCCCTTTGAGGCTGTTCAGCGCCCAGACCAGACGCCAGGCCGCGTTGGGAAAGATCGAGCCGCCGATGCCGGAGTGCACATCGGTGGCAGCCGTCTCGACCGATAGCTCGACGTAGCAGATGCCGCGCAGGCCGAGATACTGGATGGGCGTCTCTTCGTGATCCACGCCGCCGAATTCCCAGATGCAGCCGTCGGCTTCGAGCCGCTCTTTGTTGTCCAGCACGTACTCGTGCAGGTGGAGGCTGGAGGTCTCTTCTTCGCCCTCGATGATAAACTTGACGCTGCATGGCAGGTCGCCATATTGATCCAGCAAGGCGTCGATGGCGAACAGGCGGCTGGTGATGTGCCCCTTGTCGTCGCTGACGCCGCGCCCGTAGAGTTTGCCGCCGCGCAGGGATGGCTCGAAGGGCGGCGTCTCCCACAGCTCCAGCGGCTCGGGCGGCTGGACATCGTAGTGGTTGTAGAACAACAGCGTTTTGTCGCTTTTGCTCTTGCGCTCGCCAAAGACGACCGGCGCGCCGTCGGTGGGCATGACATCAGTCGCGAAGCCGCGTTTGCGCAGCATCCCGGCGACCAGTTCAGCGCACTCTTTTATTCCCAAGTTCTGCGCGCCGACCGAGGGCTGTGCGACCAATCTGGATAGCTCGGCGATGCTTTCGTCCAGGTGAGCATCGAGGTAGACGTCTAGTTGCTTGAAGTCGGTCATGGAAGGCTCCTTTGAAGGATGAAAGATGAAAGATGAAAGATGAGTTCGGAAGGATGAAAGATGAAAGATGAAGGATGAGTTCGGAAGGATGAAAGATGAAAGATGAAACGTGATGAGTGATGAGTGAGGAGGGATGAGGGAGGAGGGAGGAGGGTCTGCGATCAATTTGGGAATAGCCGGTTGAGTGAATAGTAGCCAGCGTAGGCGAGGCAGAGCATTTTCAGGATTTTACCTACGCTACATGCGATCAGAAACTTCCAAAGCGGAATCTTGAGCGCGCCGGAGGCCATCCCGGCCAGGTCGAAGAGCGGATTGGGGATGAAAGCCAAAGCGGCGATGACCAGGTAACTAAGCCGCTGGTGTCTTCGCATCCAGCAGGTCAGACGTTCGTAGGATGTGACTCGTTCGATGACCGCCTGTCCGCTAAAGCCGGCCAGGTAGCCGGTCAACTCACCCAGGGAGGCGCCTAAACCGGCTGCCACCGCGACGCCCACCGGGTTGAAAACCGCGCCCATGGCGGTGGTAAACGCCACGCCGGGGAGCGGGATGATGATGGTGGCGTTGGCAGCGATGGAGATCAGGAAGATGCCTGCGTAGCCGTACTTCTCTAATCTCTTGACCTGGTCGCGAAAGATGAACAATACCCCGATGAGCGTGATCACCCCGACCAGTGTAAGCCAGCGAACGAGGGTGAGACGGCGCTTATTCATGCGTTACCGTAACAATGTCTCGATGCGCGCCACGACCATATCCAGCGCGGCGGTGTTGAACCCGCCTTCGGGGATGATCACGTCCGCGTAACGTTTGGAGGGTTCGACGAACTCCAGGTGCATCGGGCGGACGGTGGTCAGGTACTGGTGGATGACCGAGTCGGTCGTCCGGCCGCGTTCGGCGATGTCGCGTTGCAAGCGGCGGATGAAGCGGATGTCCGAGTCGGTATCTACAAAGAGCTTGACATCGAACATCTCGCGCAGGTTTTTTTCGGCGAAGATCAGGATGCCTTCAACAAGGATAACCGGGCGCGGCTGGACAATGTACGTCCGCTCGGTGCGGCTGTGAGTGGAGAAGTCGTAGATCGGGACATCAACCGCCTGTCCGCTTCTGAGTTGCTTGATGTGCCGGATCAGCAGTTCGGATTCGAGCGAATTGGGGTGGTCGAAGTTGACTTCGGCGCGCTGGACGGGAGGCAGGCCGCTCAGATCCTTGTAATAGGCATCGTGCTGGAGGAACGCGATCTGTTCCGGGCCGACGCGCTGGAGGATGACTTGAGCGACGGTCGTCTTGCCAGAGCCGGAGCCGCCGGCAATGCCGATGACCAGTGGAGCAGGGTGAGAGGGCATGGCTGAATTATACCCTCTCCGAAATACAGGGTATCAAGGAATATAAGCAAAGACGACCCACGCGGGTCGTCTTTGTTGCGGTGTTCTTGACTCGTTCTAGTTTTTCTTGGTGCTGAACTTGAGCAGCGCGTACAGCGGGCAGAAGCCGATGATGCCGGTCAACAGCAGGATGGCGCCGAAGATGTACGCCAGCCACATCCAGACACCGGTGGCGACGCCCAACAGGCCGAGCGCCAGCAAGACAATGCCGACGATGACGCGGATGATACGATCGAGATTGGATTCATTTGCTTTCATTTTTCTCTCCATTTTTTGAACATGGGTATGTATTTCAATGGGTTAGATGCACCCTGGCTAAAAAAGTGGCAATGATAACAAGCCGAGGATGACCGAGAGATGACAAATGTTACTTGAATTTCATAGAAAAGAGGCTAAAGTAGATATAGCCCAGTTGGAAATGGAAAAATATTTGTGAGATAATGTACGAAAGCGACGAAATTGACCTGAGAATTGTCGAGCTTCTAATGGAAGATGGCCGCATGCCGGCGGCAGAAATTGCGCGGCGCGTTGGGGGGAATCTCTCTGAGCGCGTTGTCCGTTATCGCATCGAGCGGATGGTCGCTGAGAAAGTAATTCAAATCAGGCCAATCGTCAACCCGAAGGTGTTCGGGTATACGATTGTCGCAGATGTCTTCCTGGAAGTCGAGTCGGATTCGATCCAGGAGGTAGCCTGCAAGGCGGCCAAATACGATTGTGTCAGCTACGTGGCCTGCTCCATCGGCGAAACGGACGTCAGCGTGCAGGTTTACGCCAGGGATACGGCGGAGGTATATCGCTTCGTGACGGAGGTGATCGGGAAGATCCCGGGCGTGCGGAAGACGACCACTTCCATCGTTCCGGTCATCCTCAAGGATGTCTATGAGTGGCGCATCCCGCCTGGGGCTGTCTCCCGCGGTGATGGTCATGTGGAAAATAATGTCAAAGAATGAGGAGAACATCCCATGAATATCGCTTGGCAAAAGAATGCGGCTTTGCAGAAGCGCGCATTCAAAGTATTGCCGCTGGGGGTCAATTCCAATTTCCGGTTTTGGGGCGAAGGCGCCACCCCCTACCTGTCTAAAGCCAAGAATGCTTATCTCTGGGACGCCGACGGGAACAAGTACATTGATTACCGCCTGGCTTTTGGGCCGATCATCCTCGGTCACGCTTATGACGAGGTGAACGAAAAAGTCAAAGAGCAGATTGACCTCGGTACGCTGGCAGCCATGACCTGCGAGCTGGAAATCGAAGTTGCCGAAAAAATTGTGGCGATGTGTCCCGGCGTCGAAATGGTGCGGCTGGCCTGCTCCGGCACCGAGGCGACTATGCACGCGCTGCGCGTGGCGCGCGCCTATACCGGGCGCGAGAAGATCATCAAGTTCGAGGGCATGTATCACGGTTTCCAGGATTACACGCTGTGGTCCACTTATGCGCCAGTGGAGGCATACGGCAATCCGCGCAGCCCGGTTCCGGTCCCGTCCAGTTCCGGTATCCCGCGCCCGCTGGCTGAAATGGTCATCACGCTGCCGTTCAATGATCCGCTGCTGCTCGAGAAAACGCTCAAATCGGCCGGCGAACAGGTGGCGGCCATCATCGCCGAGCCGTGCATGGGCAATTGCGGCGCGATCCTGCCGCAGAAAGGTTTTCTCGATCTCATTCGCAAGAAGTGTGACGAGTATGGGATCGTCTTCATCCTCGACGAGGTCAAGACCGGTTTCCGCATCGCCAACGGTGGGGCGCAGGAGTACTACCGCATCAAAGCGGACCTGGCGACGTATGCCAAAGCGATGGGCAATGGCTACCCCGTGGCCGCTTTCGGAGGCAAGAAGGAGATCATGAGCATCATCGGTCACGGCGTGGCGCAAGGCGGTACGTACACGAACAACAAGCCCGGCGTGGCAGCCGCCTGGGCCACGTTGACCCTGCTCCAGAGCCAGCCGATCATCGAGACCATCAACCAGCGCGGCAAGCGGCTGATGGAGGGCATCTCGAAGATCTTCTCCGAAAAGGGCATTCCGCATTGCATGAACGGCTATCCGGCCATGTTCTCGTTTGCCATCGGCATGGAAAAGGTCACCGACCAGCGGAGCTGGAGCGAGAGCGAGCAGGATTATTACCTTGCTTTAGTTGACGCGATGATCGAGCGCGGCGTGATGCCTGATCACGATGCGCGCGAGCCGTGGTTCTTGTGCTATTCGCACTCAGACGCCGATATTGACGAGACGTTGAACGTGATGATGGAGGTAGTACATAAAGTAAACAGGTAGACAAGTACACACCTACCTGTCTACCTGTTTACCTGTCTACCTGTTTACTTGTCTACCTTCCCAAGGAGCAATCATGACCAAACTTACCTCCCAAGAAATCGTCACGCTGAACAAGGAATACACCTTCTTCTCCTGGTCGGTGCAATCCCAGATGAACCCGATCCCGATGGTCAGGGCCGAGGGCATTTACTTCTGGGATGCGGACGGCAAGCGCTATCTGGATTTCTCATCCCAATTGATGAACCTGAACATTGGCCACCAGCACCCCAAGGTGGTCAAAGCCATCCAGGATCAGGCCGCAACCCTGGCTTACGCCCATCCGTCCATGGCTACTGAGCCGCGCGGCTTGTTGGGCAAGAAGATCGCCGAGGTGACGCCCGGCAATCTCAAGAAGACTTTCTTCTGCCTGGGTGGGGCGGAGGCCAACGAGAATGCCATCAAAATGGCGCGTTTTTACACTGGCCGGAACAAGATTCTGGCGCGCTACCGCTCGTATCACGGCGCGACGCACGGCGCAATCGCCCTGACCGGCGATTACCGTCGTCTGCCGGTCGAACCGGCCATGCCGGGCGTGGTTCATTTCCTTGATCCGTTTTGCTACCGCTGTTCGTTCGGCTGGAGGCGTGAGACCTGTCACCGCGAGTGCATCCAGCATGTCGAAGAAGTCATCGGCTATGAAGGCTCCGATAAAATCGCGGCGATCATCATGGAAGGCGTGACCGGCTCGAACGGGCTGATCGTCCCGCCGGATGACTACTGGCCGCGCATCCGCCAGATTTGCGATAAGTACGGCATCTTGCTCATCTCGGACGAGGTGATGAGCGGCTGGGGGCGCACCGGCAAGTGGTTTGCAGTGGATAACTGGAACGTGACGCCCGACATCATCACCACGGCCAAGGGCCTGACGGCAGGCTATGTGCCTTTGGGCGCGGTCATCGTCACCGACACGATCGCTGATTACTTCGAGGATAAGATGCTGTGGTGCGGCCTGACGTACAGCGGCCACCCGCTGGCCTGCGCGGCCGGGGTCGCCACGCTGGAAGTGTACGAGCAAGATGGCTTGATCGAGAACGCTGCGAAGGTGGGCAGGTATCTGGGCGAGCGATTGGAGGTGATCAAGGCCGGTCATCCCTCCGTTGGGGATGTGCGTTACATCGGCCTGTTCTCTGCGCTGGAAATTGTCAAGAATCGAAAGAGCAAAGAGCCGATTGACCCGCTGACAGAGACGCAGAAGGTGCTGCGCGCGGAGGGCCTGTTCACGTTCAACTTCCACAACGTCTTGTTTGTCGTGCCGCCTCTGTGCATAACCGAGGCGCAGCTCGACGAGGGCCTGGCGATCATCGAGAAGGCATTGGCCGAGACGACGGATGAGATGACCGAATAACCGCGGAGAAAAACGTGATGCGTGATGCGTGAAGCGTGAAACGTGATACGTGATGCCTGAAAATGGAGCATGGAAAATGGAGAAGATCTTGAATTACATCAACGGCGAGTGGGTGGAATCAAAGGCGACTGAGTTTGTTGACGTTTTAAACCCAGCAACCGCGGAGCTGATGGGCCGGACGCCACTCAGCTCGAAAACCGAAGTGGACGCGGCCGCAGGCGCAGCCAGCCAGGCCTTTTCTGAGTGGCGGCGCACACCCGTCCAGGAGCGCATCCAGTATTTATTCAAACTCAGGGATCTGTTGGAGGCAAGCTTCGACGATCTTGCTCGAACCATCACAATGGAATGCGGCAAGACTTTCGAAGAAGCCAGGGGCGAGATGCACCGGGCTATCGAGAACGTCGAGATCGCCAGCAGCATGCCGATCCTGATGCAGGGCTACAACAACGAGGATATTGCACGCGGCATTGACGAGATGATGATCCGCCAGCCGGTTGGGGTCTGCGCGGCGGTGTGCCCGTTCAACTTCCCTGGCATGATTCCCTTCTGGTTCATGCCCTACGCCCTGGCCTGCGGCAATACCTATATCGTCAAGCCATCCGAGAAGGTTTCGATGACGATGCAGAAGATCTTCCAACTGGCCGGGCAGACCGGCTTGCCGCCGGGTGTGCTGAACCTGGTCAACGGCGCGAAGGATACGGTGGATGGCATCCTCGACCATCCGGCCATCCGCGCGGTCAGCTTCGTCGGCTCGACGCCAGTGGCGCGTTACATCTACCGCCGCTCCGCCGAGAACGGCAAACGCGCCCAATGCCAGGGCGGGGCAAAGAATCCCGTGGTCATCTTGCCCGATGCGGATATGGGCATGGCGACCACCATCATCGCCGATTCCGCCTTCGGCTGCGCCGGGCAGCGCTGCCTGGCAGTCTCGCTGGCGATCACCGTGGCCGAGGCGCGGCAGACTTTTACCGAATCCATCTGCGATGCGGCGCAGAGCCGCGTGGTCGGCTACGGACTGGATAAAGGCGTACAGATGGGGCCGGTCATCAGTCAGGCGAGCAAAACGCGCATCGAGCAGTTGATTGGCCTCGGGTCCGGAGAGGGAGCAACAGTGGCCGTGGACGGACGGAATACGGTCATCGAGAGATACGAGAAAGGCTCGTTCGTCCGCCCGACGGTAATCCTCGATCTGCCGCCGAAAGGTGAAGTCGCAAGGACGGAGATATTCGGCCCGGTGCTGGGGATGATCCACGTCAACACGATCGAGGATGCGCTCGCGCTGATCAACAGCGGCGAGTACGGCAACCAGGCCAGCCTGTTCACCTCGAGCGGGTCGGCGGCGCGCAAGTTCCGCCATGAGGCGGAGGCGGGCAATATCGGCATCAACATCGGCGTGGCCGCGCCGATGGCTTTCTTCCCCTTTAGCGGATGGAAAGAGAGTTTCTTTGGCGACCTGCATGGTCAGGGATGGGACGCCATCGAGTTCTTTACGCAAAAGAAGGTTGTGATCGAGCGTTGGCCGAAGGAGTGGTCGCGCAAGTTCTAATGGGTTGAAGGTCGAAGGTCGAAGGCCGAAGGTTGAAGGTTGCAGGCTTCGCCCTGAGGCTTAGCCCGAAGGGTTGAAGGTCGAGCGAATGGAGAGGTCTATGCCACAATCGTTAGAAGATGCCCTGAGTTATACCAGCCGCTGGCTGGAAATCATCCAAAAAACGGAAATCACCGAGGCCGAAGGCAAGCAAATCATCGAGGAATCGAAGAATAACTTTGCCGAGCATTTCAACAAAGGTTGGTTGGAATACCGTAAATCTGTGACCGAGGCCGGAGACTGGGCCGCCGCCGAATGGACCGGTTCGGGTGCAATTTTCCGCGACGTGCTCGGCCGCGAATACATTGACTGCCTGGGCGGCTATGGCATGATGAATCACGGTTGGAGCCATCCGGAAGTGGTCGCGGCTGTACGGGCGCAATTGGGACGCACACCCATGCCCAGCCAGGAGCTGATTGACCCGCTGCGCGGCGTGCTGGCAAAATTGATGGCGCAGATCACGCCGGGAGACATCAAATATAGCTTCTTCGCCGCCAGCGGAACCGAGGCGATCGAGGGTTCGATCAAGCTGGCGAAGATGTACACGCAAAAGCCCGGCTTCATTGTTGCGACGAAAGCCTTTCATGGCAAAACGATGGGTTCCCTCAGCATGTTGGGCAAATCCGATTACCGTGTCCCAGTGGGGATACTCTATGGTGGGCCGGTTTATCACGTCCCCTTTGGCGATGCGGACGCTGTGGAACGGCAGTTGGAGATCTGCCAGAAAGTCGGCATTGGCATCGCTGCGGTGCTGTTCGAGCCGATCCAGGGCGAGGCTGGCGCCATCGTCCCGCCGGATGACTTCTGGCCGCGCGTCCGTGAGGCGACGAAACATTACGGCGTGCTGCTCATCGCCGACGAAGTCCAGACTGGCTTGGGACGCACCGGTAAATTGTGGGGCGTGGATCACTGGAACGTGACGCCGGACATTTTGGCGGTTGCCAAATCCCTGGGCGGGGGTGTGATGCCTGTCAGCGCATTCTGCTCGACCGAGGAAATCTGGCAGTGCATGATGTACCCGAATCCGTTCATCCACACCACCACCACCGGCGGCGGCGCGCTGGCTTGCTCGGCCGCCATCGCCTCCATCCACGTCACGCTGCGTGACCGGCTGTGGGAACAGGCCGCAGCCAAGGGCGCGTACCTGATCCCGAAGTTGGAGGAACTGGCGGCGGAATTCCCCCAGGTTTATAAAGAGATCACTGGCAGGGGTTTGCTCATCGGCCAGCACTTCCACACGCCGGAGACCGGGTATAAGGTGGCAGCCGGTCTCTTCAAGCGTGGCGTGCTGGTAGCAGGCACGCTGACCAGCGCGCAGACCATCCGTATCGAGCCGCCCTTGGTCATCACGCAGGCGCAAATTGATGAAGTGCTCAATCGCTTGCAGGATACAGTGGCAGAAGTGAGTAAAACACTTTAAGCTCTAGGAATTGAGGTGACATGGCCCAGTTCGCTGATCTGAGACATTTCATTGATACTCAAGATTTTACCAAAGAGGAATTGCTTGATTTGCTAGAGTTGATTCGCTTGATGAAAGAAGCCGATAAACAAGGAGTCACACCAAAGTTGCTTCAGGACACATCGTTGGCGATGATCTTCGAAGAACCCTCTACCCGCACGCGCATCTCCTTCGAAGTCGCCATGACCAAACTCGGCGGTCATGCGTTGTATCTCAAACCGGGTGAGATCCACCTCGGCGCGCGTGAATCGATCGATGATACAGCGCGAGTCATCTCCCGCATGGTGGATGTCATCATGGCGCGCACCCTCAAGCACGAAACGCTGCTGAAACTGGCCGAGGCCGCCAGCGTGCCGGTCATCAACGGGCTGACCGATTACAACCATCCCACGCAGGTGGTCTGCGATGTCTTCACGATGATGGAGCATATGCCAGCGGGCAGGCGGCTGGAAGACCTGCATGTCACCTTTATCGGCGACGCCACCAATGTACTCAATTCATTGATGTTCATCTGCACACAGATGGGAATGCACTTCACTCATGCCGCGCCGCAAAAGTACCAGCCTCCGCCTGCCTGGCAGGAGATCGCCGCTGCCAACTGCGCCCAATCGGGCGGCAGCTTGACCGTCACCACGGACGTGCAGGATGCGGTGCGCACCGCTGATTTTATCTACACCGACCTGTGGTGGTGGGTCGGGCAGGAAGAGCAGATCCCCGAGCGGCGGGCGGCCTTCATGCCGGGATACCAAGTCAACATGGATCTGCTGAAGAAAGCCCCGCAGCATTGCAAGTTCATGCACTGCCTGCCGGCCTCGCGCGGTGTGGAAGTGACTGACGAGGTGATGGATTCTCCCCGCTCCATCATCTATGACCAGGCGGAGAATCGCCTGCATGTCGAGAAGGGCATTTTGGTCTGGCTGGTCTATCCGCGCCTGAAGCGCCCCTCGCCAGCCTTGCGCGCTTACCATGCCGGGCGGATACAAGCGTTCGTGGAGGGGTTGGGCAATTGATATGTCCTGCACGCTGATCGGCACGCCAAAGCAGGACGGCTACCGCATGCCTGCCGAGTTTGAACCTCACGCCGGCTGCTGGATGCTCTGGCCCGAACGCCCGGATAACTGGCGGCTGGGCGCCAAGCCGGCGCAGCGTGCCTTTGGCGCGGTCACCACGGCCATCGCCCAGTTTGAACCCGTGACGATCGGCGTTTCGCGCGGGCAGTTTCTGAACGCGCGCCGGAGGCTGCCCCCTGTGATACGCGTCGTCGAAATGTCTTATAATGATGCCTGGATGCGCGACTGTGGCCCGACTTTCGTGGTCAATGATGCGAAGATAGGCCAACCCGATGCTGTCCGCGGCGTGGACTGGAAATTCAATGCCTGGGGCGGCCTGTATTTTCCCTGGGATCAGGATGCCCTGGCGGCGCGTAAAGTGCTGGAGATCGAGCGGGTTGACCGCTACCCTGCCGACCTCATCCTGGAGGGTGGCAGCATCCACGTGGACGGACAGGGTACGCTGCTGACCACCGAGGAATGCCTGCTCAACCCCAACCGCAACCCGGCGATGAGCCGCAGCGGGATTGCGCAAAAATTGATGGAATACACCGGAGTTGAGCAGATCATCTGGCTGAAACGCGGCGTGTTCGGCGACGAGACCGGCGGTCACGTGGACAATCTATGCTGCTTCATCCGACCGGGCGTCGTGGCGCTCACCTGGACGGATGACAGGACTGACCCTCAATATGAAATCTCGGCTGAAGCGTATGAGCGGCTTTCCCTGGCGACAGATGCGCGGGGACGCCGCCTGAAAATCCACAAGATTCACCAGCCCGCGCCGCTGCATATTACGCCGGAAGAAAGTGAAGGCGTGGATGCCGTCGAAGGAACTTATCCCCGCCGCGCGGGCGACCGGCTGGCGGCCTCGTACATCAACTTTTACATCGCCAACAGCGGCGTGATCGTACCCGCATTCGATGATCCTCACGATGCAGCCGCGATCGAGACCATTCAGCAACTTTTCCCCGGCCGGCGGGTTGTTGGCGTGGCGGCTCGCGAAATCCTTCTTGGCGGCGGCGGCATTCACTGCATTACTCAGCCGCAGCCGCAGGGATAACCATTTCTGGAGAAACCGATGACTGACTTCGCAGTAGAATTGCAAGATGTTGTCAAGCGTTTCCCTACGCCCGAGGGAGGCGAGGTGACGGCTGTTGACCATGTCAACTTGCAGATCCAGCATGGCGAGTTTTTCTCGCTGCTCGGCCCTTCTGGCTGCGGGAAGACCACTTCGCTGCGCATGATCGCTGGCTTCGAGTGGCCCACTGAAGGGAAAATTGTGATTGACGGCAAAGAGATGGGGCGCACGCCGCCCTATTTGCGGCCGGTCAATATGGTTTTCCAAAGTTATGCCTTGTTTCAGCATATGTCTGTGTTTCAGAACGTCGCTTTTGGCCTGGAAATGGAAAAGGCTCACAAGGCAGAGATTAGTCGCCGCGTGAGCGAGGCATTGGAGATGGTCAAGTTGACCGGCATGGATCGCCGCAAGCCCAAGCAGCTCTCCGGCGGCCAGCAACAGCGTGTGGCGTTGGCGCGTGCTTTGGTCAAGCGCCCGGCAGTCCTTTTATTGGACGAACCGCTCGGCGCTCTCGATCTCAAGTTGCGGAAAGAGATGCAATTGGAACTCAAGGCCTTGCAGGATCAGGTCGGCATTACATTCGTCTACGTTACCCATGATCAAGAAGAAGCCTTGACGATGTCTGATCGCATTGCGGTAATGAGCGCAGGCAAGGTGCTGCAGATTGGCATGCCGGTCGAGATTTACGAGCGACCGAACTGCCGTTTTGTGGCAGATTTCATCGGAGAGACCAATTTCCTCTCCGGGACAGTGAAGGCGCTCAAAGGTGAGATGGCCACGGTTTCTGTCCCTCAATTCAAGTCCGAAATCGTGGGGATGGCAGGTAAGGGACTGTCTGTTGGGCAGCAAGCGGCGATCTCTATCCGGCCGGAGAAAATCCGCATTTCGGAAAAGGAGGTGAAGGATCGAAACTGTTTTACGGCGCGCGTCGTGGACACAGCCTACATCGGTTCGGACACGCGCGTGATTGTGGACCTTGGCCATGACAACCGGATGAATATTTGGGAGCAAAATACAACCTCTGCCACCGATCCCAGCGTTTATTATTATCAACAGAACCAAAGGGTATGGGTGACTCTTATCCCAGAGAACACATTGGTCTTGCCGGAGGATTGAGATGGAGACGCCTTCTCGTAGATTCTCGTTGACCAGGTTGCTGCGCGAAAATTCATCGCTCCAGGGACTGGCATTGGTATCTCCTACTGCCATTTACTTGCTGCTGTTCGTAGTTTTGCCGATGGTCTTGATCGCTGGTCTCAGTTTCCTGACCCGTGGTTCGTATGGGAATATTGTTTATCAAGTCAATTACTCGAACTATGCGCGTTTGCTGGATCCTTTATACTTACGCATCCTTGTGTATTCTTTAGGTGTGGGCGCCGCTACGACTGTTCTGACGATTTTGATTGGCTACCCTCTGGCCTACTTTATCGCCCGGGCGCCAGCCCGACAGCGCTCGCTCTTGTTGTTTCTGATCCTATTACCTTTCTGGACTAATTTCATTATCCGCATTTACGCTTGGATCATGATCCTACGCACAGAGGGTTTCCTGAATACAATCCTGCTGAACCTTGGCGTGATTCAGGTTCCACTGAATATCCTCTACACCCCGACCGCAGTACTGATCGGCATGGTATATGAATTTCTGCCCTTCATGGTTCTGCCACTCTACACCTCTTTGGAAAAGATCGAAAATGCACAACTAGAAGCGGCTGCTGACCTCGGCGCACGTCCATTTCGAGCATTCTTGCGGATTACGTTACCGCTGAGTGTCCCAGGCATGATTGCCGGTTCGATTCTGGTCTTCATACCGGCAATGGGGATGTTCGTCGTGCCGGACCTGATGGGCGGGGCAAAAACAATGCTGGTGGGTAATCTGATCCGCAACCAGTTCCTGACCGCGCGCAATTGGCCGTTTGGCGCGGCAGCCGCCATGCTGCTCATGATCCTGACGCTGGTCTTTACCCTTTACTATACACGTAAGGCTGGCTTCGGAGAGGAAGTGCTGATATGAGTGAGAAGAAACCCGCTCTCTGGTTGCGGATTTTTTCCTTCCTGGCGTATGCCTATATTTACCTGCCCATTTTGATATTGATCATTTTCTCGTTCAACACGCAGAAGATCAATGTCCGCTGGGAGGGTTTTACGCTGCATTGGTATGAAGTATTGTTCAGGGACAGCAACGTCTTGCTGGCGACTCGAAATACCCTCATGATCGCCTTTGTTTCCACTCTGGTGGCGACGCTCATCGGTACAATGGCTGCCCTGGCGCTTCAGCGCTACCGTTTTCCGGGTTACACAGTGACCGAATCCGTGCTGTATATCCCGGTAATCATTCCCGAAGTGGTCATGGGCATCTCGCTGCTGGTTTTCTTTTCGCTGATCAAGTTTACACTAGGATTAACCACCATTACCCTCTCGCATATTGCTTTCAACATTCCCTTCGTCACGCTGGTGGTTCGCGCTCGTTTACATGGATTCGATAAATCCATTGAGGAAGCATCCATGGATTTAGGCGCCAATGAGATGACGACTTTTTGGCGCATCACGTTGCCAACAATTATGCCTGGTGTCCTTTCGGGGGCGCTGCTCGCTTTCACGTTGTCTCTGGACGACTACGTGATCACGTATTTTACCGCTGGCCCCGGCGCGACGACCCTGCCATTGCGCGTTTTCTCGATGGTGCGCTTTGCCGTGACGCCAGAAGTCAATGCCTTGTCTACGTTATGGGTGATGACGATCTTTGTGGTTCTGTTGATTAGCCAGATCGTCCAGCGTAGACAGGTACAACATTAGCCATTTCCGTTAGTGTGCAAGGAGTCGGAGCGCCTTGCACTGCGGAGGCAAATTTTACAAATTTCAAAAGAAAAGGAGAAGAAAAAAGATGAAAACATTTAAGTACGTCGCTCTGCTCACTGTCCTGGCCTTGCTAATGGTTGCTTGCGGCGGCGCCAAGCCGTCCGAGGAAAAAGTGCTCAACCTGTATGCCTGGTCGGAATATATTCCCCAGGCGCTGCTGGACGGGTTCACGCAGGAGACCGGCATCACGGTCAACTACGACACCTATTCGTCCAACGAGGAACTGCTGGCCAAACTCCAGGCCGGCGCCTCCGGCTACGACGTGATCGTTCCCAGCGATTACACCGTTGTCATCCTGACCAAGCAGGGATTGCTCGAAGAGATTGACCTGGGCAAAATCCCGAACTTCAAGAACATTGCCGAGGAGTTGAAAAATCCCTACTTCGACCCCGGCAACAAGTACAGCGTGCCGTACCAGTGGGGCACGGCGGCCCTGGCAATCAACACCGAAAAGGTCACCCAGCCGATCACGAAATGGGCCGACATCTGGAGCCCCGAGTTCGAGCAGCAGATTGTCCTGCTCGACGACGAGCGCGAGGTGCTGGGTATGGTCTTGATGACCCTGGGCTACGACCGCAACTCGACCGCCCCGGCCCAACTCGAGGAGGCCAAGCAGCGGTTCATGGAACTGATGCCCAATATCCGCCTCTTCGATAGCGACAGTCCGAAAACAGCATTGCTGGCTGGCGAAGTCTCTCTCGGCCTGGTCTGGAATGGCGAGGCGGCCATTGCCCACAGCGAAAACCCCGCCATCGCCTACGTCTGCCCGCAGGAGGGTTGCAGCATCTGGTACGACAACCTTGCCATCCCCAAGGGCGCACTGCATGTCGCGAATGCCCACCTCTTTATAGACTATGTTCTGCGTCCCGAGGTCAGCCTGCTGATCACGGCGGAGTTCCCCTACTCCAACCCGAACGCGGCGGCTCTTGAGTTACTCAAAACCCAGGACCCCGCGGCCTATGAGGCGTACATGGGCTACGAGGCGACCAACCCTCCGCTGGACTGGCAGCCGCGTATGCACCCGGTCATGGACGTGGGCGAAGCCACGATTCTATGGGATCGTATTTGGACGGAGGTCAAAGGCGGCGAGTGAATTAACTTTCATGGAGACCTGACAGGTCTGCGAGACCTGTCAGGTCTTCCAAACAGGAGATTTTTATGAAAGTTCTACTTGTTGGTGTTGGCGGGGTGGGAGAGGCGATTGCGGTAATTGCGCGTGACCGTCCGTGGGCGGAGCAAATCGTCCTCGCCGATTACAACCTGGATCGTGCGAAGGAAGTCCAGGCCAGGTTGGGAGACGCGAAGCGTTTCCCGGTCGAGTTCGTGGACGCAAACAAGCAGGAAATGATCGAGGCCTTGGCGAAGAAGTATGCCGTTGACTTGATCATGAACGCCTGCGACCCGAGCTTCAACGTGCCGATCTTCGAAGCCGCCTACAATCTGGGCTGCACTTACATGGATATGGCGATGACCCTCTCCGAGCCGCATCCGCAAGAGCCTTTCAAGAAAGTTCATATCAAGCTGGGCGATTACCAGTTCGAGCGCGCCAAACAGTGGGAGCAGAAGGGATTGCTGGCGCTGGTGGGACTGGGCGTCGAGCCGGGCATGGCGGATGTCTTTGCCCGCTTCGCACAGGATCATCTCTTCGATGAGATTGACGAAATCGGCATCCGCGACGGCGCGAACATCGAGGTGCGCGGCTACGAGTTTGCGCCGAACTTCTCGATCTGGACGACCATCGAAGAGTGCCTCAACCCGCCGATCATCTGGGAAAAAGGCAAGGGCTGGTTCACGACCGCGCCGTTCTCCGAGCCGGAAGTGTTCGAGTTCCCGGAGGGCATCGGCAAGGTCGAGGTGGTGAACGTGGAGCACGAGGAAGTGCTGCTCGTGCCGCGCTGGGTCAAATGCAAGCGCGTCACCTTCAAATATGGCCTCGGAGACCAGTTCATCGGCGTGCTGAAAACCCTGCACATGCTCGGCCTGGATAACAAAGAGAAGATCAAGGTCAAGGATGTGATGGTCGCCCCACGCGACGTGGTGGCGGCCTGCCTGCCCGACCCCGCTCATCTTGGCGACCGTATGGAAGGCAAAACTTGCGCCGGAACCTGGGTGAAGGGTAAAAAGGATGGACGGGAGAAGCAGGTCTATCT
>Ga0210016_1002489_pt1 | contig 16703 bp, 15 predicted proteins | sample CryGeyCG2014_300_FD_185454 | JGI IMG/M metagenome (GOLD analysis project Ga0210016, IMG submission 185454) | Groundwater microbial communities from aquifer - Crystal Geyser CG02_land_8/20/14_3.00 (SPAdes) (version 2) | ecosystem: Environmental > Aquatic > Deep subsurface > Groundwater | place... | reverse complement strand
CTCCTGGGAGTACCAGCTTTAATCAAAGAATTAAACGCCTGTTAAGGAGATAATACCCCTTTATTTCAAGTAAAATAGAATAATATGAGTAAAAATTAGAGTAAATATGTTTTTTATTTTTATATTAACCTTAAAAATCTTATTTTTTTTAATTTACAAAAAATTATTGTTAAATATAATTATTTATGACACAGTCTGATTACGGGGCGGATGAATCCGCCCCCTACACTAAATGTCATTGCGAGCCCTGATTTATCAGGGCGCGGCAATCTCGTACCTGGTGAAATTGCTTCCCCTGTTTTCATAGAGCCTGCCCTCATGAAAATGGGGGGCAAGCTTGCAAAAGCTCCTCGCAATGACATTTTAAATTGGTGAATTGGTCAATAGGTAAATAGGTAAATTAATTAAAAGGAGTTTGCCTTTGAATAAATTAGAAAATATCTTAGAGAAAAATAATTTAGAAGAGGGCTATAAATTTTTAACCGAAAGAGAAAAAAGAGTTATTACTCTTTATTATCTGGAAGGATACAACGATGAAGAGATAGCTACTTTCTATGGCATAAATCAACAAAATGTGAATCGCCAACGTAAACGAGGAATAGCAAAATTAAAAATTATTAAATCTTTTTAAAATGACTGTAGTAAAATCACCTCTTTTTTGCTCTTTCTAAGTAGAAGGGTAAATTAGTAGGGGGGGCGTATGCAATACGCCCCTACACTAAAGGTCATTGCGCGCTTGCTAAAGACAAGCGTGGCAATCTCTAATTCAATGATCCTGTCATTCCCACACCCACTTTCGTGAGTGTAAACTGCAGTGGGAATCCAGATTAATATTTAAAGCCTGTCCTCGACCTGATCGGGGAATAGATTCCCGCTTCCGCCTGCCTGTGCGGCAGACAGGCGGGAATGACAAAGAGAATATTGGTGAATTGGTAAATTAACTAACCACTCTGCCTGTGCGTGCCTGCACGCAGACAGGTGAAAGGAGTTTGCTTATGGAGAGGTTAAATAAAATAAACGACATAGATATAGCCCCACATTTTAAGCTATCTGAATTTGCCTGTCCCTGTTGTAAGCGGGTAATGTTACATCCGCTGCTTTTAAAGAAGTTGGTGGAATTTAGAGCCATAATCAAAAAGCCGATCTATATTACCTCTGGCTATAGATGTTCGGAATATAACCAAAAAGTAGGAGGGATAAAAAGTAGCTATCATATGTTGGGTCTGGCAGCAGATATTCAGGTAGAGGGAGTATCTGCCCTTGACCTTTTAGAGTATGCGGAGATGATCAACTTTGCCGGGATCGGCTTTTACGAGAAGAAGAACTTCTTGCATCTGGATGTCCGACCGACGAAACTTGCTCGCTGGAGAGGATGAGGATTGATAGGTTTATGCAGGAGATAGTAGTAGCTCAGAAAGAAGGTTATCGGACAGAAGGAACTCTCTGGAATGAAGGTAGAGCTGGGGAAAATTGAATAGAGATAAAAAGGCAATAAAAAAAGGGTAAGCTATAAAGGAGGATAGAATCAATCCTATTGGATTGATTCAGTTAGTCAGTTACCCGGTTTACCAGTTTTTAACTGGAAAACTAGGTAACTGGTTAACTGGGTAACTAATATTTAAGAGGCACTATTTCTTAAAATAATCACTCTTTAAAGCCCTTATTATTTTCTCGGGTGTTGCGGGCAAACTCTTAATTCTGACGCCAACCGCATCATAAATGGCATTTAAAATAGCGGGAGCAATTATACTACAAGAGGGTTCACCAATTCCCTTAGCCCCATAAGGACCTAATCCCCCACCTGATTCTACCAGAATCGCCTTTACATCAGGTACATCTACCGCGGTGGGAATAATATACTCAGCAAAAGAGGGAGTCATAGTCCTTCCCTTTTCCATAATCACTTCTTCAGTAAGGGCATAACCCATTCCATATATTGAACCACCTTCCATCTGACCCTCTACACTTAAAAGATTAATAGCTTTCCCTACATCATAACAGGTAGTAAGCTTTAAAACTTCTACCTGCCCAGTTTCAGTGTCCACTGCAATTTCTACCGCTTGGGCTCCAAAGGTAAAATCTGGAAAGGTCATACCCCTAATATTTGATAAATCAGGAGTTATCGTAAAGGGGGCATTAAATTGCGCTTCACAAAACAACTCTATTCCAGCTGTATTACAAGTCTTTATTACTTCAACCAAAGGCAGGTATTGTGACGAGTCATAACTTACTATCACTTTCTCATTAATAAGATCTAATTTTTCTAAATTAACATTTAACATCTCTGCTGCTTTATTTATAACTCGTTTTCTTATTTCTCGGGCAGCCTTAAGAGTGGCATTTCCAGACATATAAGTTTGCCTGGTAGCAGTAGTGGTACCAGCAAGAGGAGTTAGTGCTGTATCACTGATATAAATTTTAACCTTTGATAAAGGAACTCCTAATTCTTCAGCAGCAATTTTACAAAGTAAAGAAGCTTGCCCCCCTCCGACATCGGGGATACCAGATCTCACTACTACACTTCCATCTGATTCTAATTTTAGATAAGAACGAGAAGAATCATGAAGGAAGGTAAACCGGCCATAACTCATCAATCCTATGGCTAAGCCTCTCCCTATTTTTTTATTTTCATCGTCACCTTCAGAAGGCTCTCCCAATGCGGCCCAGGCTTTTTCGGCAACTTCAGGAAGAGCAACATAGGTCTTTAAAACTTGCCCGGTAGTTGCCAGAGCTTTTCCAGTAGTAAGACAATTTATACGCCTAATTTCCAGAGGGTTTAGGTTAAGCTTTCTAGATAATTCATCTATTAAACTCTCATAAGCAACATTAGGTTGGGGAGCTCCAAAACCTCTATTGGCACTGGTAAAAGTATTATTGGTTAATACACCATATGATTTTACTCTGACATTAGGAATATCATAAGGGCCAGCCGCATTAATTGTAGTATATAATACAACCCAGGGGGTTAAATAGATATGACCACCTGCATCAGCTATAAATTCAACATCCAAAGCAACAATTTTCCCGTTCTTCTTCGCCCCAACCTTATATTTCATAACAAAAGGATGTCTTTTGCTATGACTTAAAATAGATTCTTCACGAGTATAAACTAATCTCACCGGTTTCTTGGTTTTCCAGGTAAGCAAAGCTAAATAGGTCTCCACCGTAATATCTTCTTTGCCACCAAAGCCACCCCCCATCATAGTACCGATATAACGAACTTTATTATGAGGTAGGCCAAGAACCTCGGCGACATCTCTGAAATGCTCAATTACCTGAGAACCTACCCTGATATTAATTACATCATAATCATCTATCCAGGCAATGCCACTTTCAGTTTCTAAATAGGCATGATCAACAAAAGGCACTTTATAAGTATTTTCAATGATTACCTCAGCTTCCGCAAAACCTTTTTTCAGATCTCCCTGATTACAACCAAATTCACATACTATATTAGTAACCTCTTCTCCTACCAGATAGGCACCTGGCTTCATTGCTTCGATCGGGTCAAAAACCCCTGGAAGTGGTTCATATTTAACTTCAATTAAATCCAAAACTTTTTCAGCCATTTCCTCTGTTTTAGCAGCTACCAGAGCTATAGCTTCCCCCATAAATCTAACTTTCTTATCTGCTAATACCCGATATAAACCCTCAAATCCCTTACCTATCTCTGAACTTTGGCCAAATCTGGTTACTGTTTCATTATTAGGTACATCCTTGGCAGTCAAAACTGTATGCACCCCGTCTAATTGTTCTGCCCTACTGGTATCTATCGATATAATCCTGGCCGCCGGATATTTGCTTCGCAGTACTTTTCCATATAACATTCCGGGCAGGGAAAAATCATCGGCATATTTAAGGTCACCACGTACTTTTGCCCAAGCATCATCCCCTGGCATCGGTTTTCCTACTACTTTAAATTCAGACATAAATTCCACCCTCTTTCCACCTTTCTAAAATTTGTCAGAGTGTAATAACAAAACGATATACAAGTACTTGTAGGGGTCGGATTTATCCGACCCGTTTTATTACGGGTTCGATGAATCGAACCCCTACATGAATAGGCAGGCGGGCCTGTCCTCGTGAAAACGGGGAACGCCTGTCCTACAAAATATAAATTTATTATGATTTTTGATTTTCTACTGCCACAGCATAGATAGCGTCAACAATTTTTTTGTATCCGGTACACCTACACAAATTACCAGAAATTGCTTTTTTAATCTCCTCTCTATCGGGAATAGGATCTTGATCGAGGTAACTCTTGGCCACCATTATCAAACCCGGGGTGCAAAATCCGCATTGAATCGCACCATGATTAACAAAACTCTCCTGTAATTTTCTGCCCAGTTCTTGTTTTTCCATCCCTTTAACGGTCCATACTTCTTTGCCCTTAGCTTGCAGAGCTAACATAAGGCATGATTTGATTGCTTTCTTATCTATAATTATAGTACAAGTACCACATTCCCCTTTTTCACAGCCGCATTTTACCTCGGTAAATCCATTTCTACGTAAAAACTTTAGTAATGATTCTTCAGGTTTGGTGGTAGAATCTATTTTTTCTCCATTTACCATTAATTTTAAACTATATTCTTCCATATATCAATTCTCCAATTCTCCAATTAGCCAATTAGCCAATTAAATTAGTCGTTAGTTTTAAATACAAGTTTTCAGTTAATAGTTGTAAGATGCAAGCTGGTAGGGGCGTATTGCAATACGCCCCTACTTTCCTCCTTACTTCTTTCTTTACGATATACGATATAAGATATACTAAATAGAGATTGCCACGCTCCCTACGGTCACTCGCAATGACATTTATGATTGGTTAGCTGGTTAGTTAGTTTCGAAATTAATAGACAGGCGAGACGCCTGTCCTACGAAATTATGTTAACTTTTTAAAAGCGCGTTTAAATAAAATTCCGGAAACATATCGGCGATATTCATCAGAAGCTCGGATATCACTAATAGGATTAACTTCTTCTCTAACTTTATTAATCGCCTTTTCAAGTAATTCATCATTTACTTCTTGGTCTTGTAAAAATTCTTCGGTAGCAGTTAACCTGATAGGTGTTGGGGCTACAGAGGCCATAGCGATTCGAACCTGGACAATCTTATTCTCCTTAACCTCTAAATTTATCACTATGCTGGCAACTGCTATGGCCATCGCTTTTCTTAAACCTAATTTAATATAACAACCATTTTTATTGATATTACTTCGTTCAAATTCTATCTCAGTTATCATTTCATCTTCCCGTAGAACTGTCCTCCCCGGACCAAGAAAAAAATCTTTTAGCCTAACCTCTCTCTGCTGTCGGATACTCTCAATTTTAATAAGTGCATCAAGAGTAAGTAAGGGGACTGCCATATCAGCGGCTGGTGAAGCAGTAACTAAATTTCCTCCTATAGTGGCATTATTCCTCACTACTGGGTCAGCGAATTGTTCCGCTGCCTGGTGTAAGATAGGGTATTCCTTGAATAGAAGTTTTGAATTAACCAATTCGGCAATTGTGGTCAGAGGTCCCAAGCAAATCTTACCCTTTTTTGGGCTAATCCCCTTTAATTCCCCTATATTCGTAATATCTACCAATAGCTTTGGGTTTAATTTTTTATCTCTTATTTTGGGAAGCAAGTTCGAACACCCTGCAGCTATGCAGGCATTAACCCTTTCTTCTTTTAAAATTTTCAAGGCTTCCTCTATGGTTTTAGGACAAACATATCTAAACTGATTCATTATTCCTCTCCTCCTCATTTTAGTTAGTTGGTTATTTAGTTAATTAGTTAGTTGGTTAGCTGGTTAGTTAGTTACTTGGTTAACTGGTTTTTCTTCCAGAGGCACATTCTTCAATCGCTTTTACGATTTGAATATACCCGGTACAACGACAGATATTGCCTCTCATATAATCTCTAATCTCATCTTCGGTGGGATTAGGATTTTCTTTTAATAATGCCGTGGCAGTCAATATCATACTCGGGGTGCAAAAACCACACTGTACTGCCGCATTCTTTAAAAATGCTATTTGCATAGGATGCAGCTCATTTCCCTTTGCCAGTCCTTCGATGGTGGTAATTTCTTTGCCATCGACAGTTGCCGCTAAGGCAAGACAAGATAAAACCGGTTCGCCATTTAATAAAACGGTGCAAGCACCACATTCCCCGATACCGCAGCCGTATTTACTTCCGGTTAGAAATAAATCGTTTCTTATAATATTAATTAAAAGGTCATTTGGTTTTACAGAAAGCCTTCTTTTTTGGTTATTAATAGTGAACTCTATCTCTAATTTTTTCATATTTTCAATTCACCTCCCGCTCTCTCCCAGGCTAACTTAACCGCTTCCTCAGTCAGTACTTTAGCCACTTTACTTCTATATTCCGCCGTAGAACGAACATCATTTATAGGTCTTATTTCCTCTGCTGATCTTTGGGCTACTTTGGTTAAAAGTGCAGGAGTTAATGGCTGATTTATTAGCATATTTTCTGCACCCTTCGCTCGGATTGGCCTTTCAGCAACAGCACCAAATACTATCTTGCAATCTCTACATACCTTATCTTCTCTCTTAAGATAAACTGCTATATTAATTTTGGAAAGGTCAGCCTTCACCCGACTTATTTTTAAAAAACTACTTCCGGTATTCTTATCCAGAGCAGGAATATCTATCTGTATCAGTAATTCATCTGAAGAGATAACTGTTTTCCCTGGTCCGATTAAAAAATCTTCCACTGCTACCTGACGTTCCCCCCTCTTACTAACTAACTTTACTTCTGCCCCATATATCATTAAAGGGGGAGCGGTATCAGCTGCCGGTGAAGCATTACATAGGTTACCGGCGATGGAGCCCATATTTCTTATCGCTGGTGCTGCCATAGCTTTGATTGCTTCGGACAGGGCGAGATATCTGGTTCTAACTTCTTCTGACTTTTCCACTTGGGACAAGGAGGTAACTGCCCCTATCTTTAATCCATCGTCCCAGGTAACAAAGTTAAGTTCTGGAATATTTTTTATATTGATCAGAAAATCTAGTTTTAAATTAGTCGTTTTCATTTTTACCAGGAGGTCCGTACCTCCGGCCAATATCTTAGCCTTTTTATCCTGATATTTAGCCAGCAAATCCAGAGCTTCCTCTAAGGTATGAGGAGCAAAATATTCAAATTCAGAGGCTAAAATTTTAGTATTAGTCTGCAATTTTCTCACTCCTTTCTTCTTTTTCTTCTAAAGCTTTAAGAACCTTTTCCGGGGTAATGGGGAGTTCATAAAACCTGATTCCAATGGCATTATAAACCGCATTGGCAATAGCAGAGGCTACCGAACTTAAAGCTGCTTCCCCTATTCCTTTTGCCCCGAAAGGACCAGTTGGTTCATAGGTGTGAGCAGATTGGACCGTAAGAGAATCTATTTTGGGCATCTCCACAGAAGACGGAATCTTCAAGTCAGTGATCATACCATTACATTCTAAATTGCCGGTAATAGAACTATATTTAGTCTCTTCTAAAAGACCAAAACCAAGTCCTCTACTAAAAGCACCAATTATTTGCCCTTCCCATAAATCTGGATTAATGATAGTCCCTGAGTCACCCATGATGACTGCTCGGGGTATTTTAATTTCTCCGGTCTTGGTATTTACTTCTACTTCCACAAAGTGGGTAATGAAACAAGGAGGACAATTCTTCTGCCTCAGACTACCAGTATAGGCCATAGTCCCCCAACTCTTAATTTGGGCAGTTTTTGCTATTTCATCCACCGTTTTATAGTTTTCAGGTAAACCCTTAGGATAAATTATTGCCTGTCCCAGCTCATCATTATAAGCCAATTCCAAATTATCTGGTAAATCTTTAAAGAGAGTTGCCGCATAACCTAAAAGTATTTCCTTAACCTTTTCAGCTACAAATTTTATTGCTCCACATCCACAATATACTCCCCTGGTGGCATGAGTATTAACATCATAACCAGTTGAACGAGTATCTACCCCATTATAAATACCTACTTTATCATAAGGCACCTTTAAGACTTCGGCTACCACTTTTGCTCCGGCATCCCAGGTTCCTCCACCCACATCCATAAGTGCAGTTAATACGTCTACCGAGCCATCTTCATTAATTTTAATGGTAGCGCTGGAGTAATCTATAACTTCACCAAGATTAGGGCCCCCGGTACCAGAAGTATGAAATCCTCTGGCTACCCCCAGGCCTTTTCTGATTTCTCCCCTTTTTTTAGAAGGCAGAGTTCTCTTCTCCCATCCAACAAGTTTAGAACCCTTAATTAACATCTCTTCCACTCCACAACTTCTAATAATTGACCTTACCGTAGGTCCTTGCCCCCAAAACTCATCCCCTTTTCCTACGTAATTTTTCAGGCGAAGTTCTAGAGGGTCTATATCTAATTTTTCAGCTAAAATATCCATTAAACACTCTACTGCAAAATTTATCTGGGGGTTACCATATCCTTGCAGTGCACAGGTAGGGACTTTATTAGTATATACAGCAGTGCCTTCATATTTTAACTTTTTCCACTTATAGAGAGAGGCAAACCATCCCGCTACACATCCTAAATAAGGATAAGCCTGAATATTGTGACCACCGATCTCCACCCAGACCCGACAGTGGGCAGCAGTTAAGATACCATTTCTTTTGGCACCAATTTTTAAAGTGGTCCTTAAAGGATATTTTGCATGATCATATATATCTTCCTCTCTTGAACTTACTAATTTGACCGGTCTTTTTGCTTTTAAGGCTAAAGCGACACAGATAGGGGTAATTGAATTCATTTGAATACTCGAACCAAAAGAACCACCTATAGTAATTCTTTTAACATTTACTTTGCTAAGGGGAAGGTTAAAGATATTCCCTAAAAGGATACGTACATTGTGAATTCCTTGAGAGGTGGTCCAAACTGTAATCCCTCCGTCAGCTTCAGGTATACATACCGCAGATTTTGTCTCCAGTTGCATATGATAAACTCTTTGAGTGTTAAAGGTTCTTTCCACGATTTCATCTGCTTCTTTAAAACCTTCTGCAATATCACCAACCTCAACATTTCGCTCACAGGCAATATTGTTATTTATATCGACTCTTTCTTCGCCAAGGTAAACATAATCATATATTGGTGGTGCATTTGCCTCCTTAGCTTCATCAAGATTTATTAGTGGTGGCCATTTTTTACCCCACTCTACTTTTATCTTTTTTAGGGCGGCAAAGGCCTCTTCTTCTGTTTCAGCAGCACAGGCAGCTATCGCTTCTCCCACGTGACGAACTTTATCTTGGGGTAAAACTGTTCTATCCCGGTAGGTCTTTTCTGGTATACTAACTATGCGCTCATTATAAAGAATATTTGGAACATCATTAGGGCCAAGACATATTGCTCCCATTTTTTCCGCTTCACTATAATCAACCTTCTTAATCTCAGCATGGGGGAAAGGACTGCGTAAAACAACGGCATATAATTGACCAGGAATATGGACGTCAGAAGAATAAATTTCTTTCCCGGTTACTTTACCAATATTTTTTAGGTCAAAATTTTTTCCAATAAAATCAAATTGCTGTTTCTCCAAATAAAAACACCTCCTTCTAATAATAAATAATCTTTTTTAGCTGCTAATTTCGGTTTTCTTTTTACAAAATCATTCGGGCATCGACTACCTGTAAACCTTGGTTAAATAGGAATACAGGGTTCAAATCTATTTCCTTAATTTCAGGATTATCCATAACCAGCTGAGATATTTTCATTAAAACATCTCTTATTGATTTGACATCTTTAGGTGTCTCTCCTCTTATTCCTTTTAATATTTGATATCCTTTAATCTCGGAAATCATCTCCTCGGCATCTCTTTCTTCTAAAGGAAGGATACGGAAGGAAATATCTTTCAATATCTCCACAAATATTCCACCTAAGCCAAACATAATTACCGGACCAAAATGAGGATCTTTCATTATTCCGATAATAATCTCGGTTCCCTGAGGAATCATCGAATAAGCTATTATCCCGCTTATTTTTGCTTCTTTTTTATATTTTTTCACCTTGTAAATAATATCTTGATAAGCTGCCTTAGCTTCTTTTTCGTCCTTAATTCCTACTTTTACTCCTCCTGCCTCTGTTTTATGAATGATATCTGGAGAAACAATCTTCATTACTATAGGAAAATTTATTTCCTTGGCCAATCCAACAATTTCATCTTCGCTTTTTATTAATTTAAAATCGGGAACAGGAATTCCATATTCTCTCAATAATTCTTTTGCCTCTGTTTCCAATAAAGACCTTTTTTCTTTTTTGGCCTTCTCAATAATCTGATGCATTTTTTGCTCCTTAATGGTTAACTGTCTAACTGAGATTACCGCATCATTTTATGTTATTCTCGTATTCATATTGTCATTCCCGTGAAAACGGGAATCCAGTAATAAAGAAATAAAATACAAAGATAGATTCCCACTGCAGTTTACACTCGCGAAAGCGGGTGTGGGAATGACAGAATAATTAGCTATCTGGGCGTATGCAATACGCCCCTACTTTTTTTTATAAACTTGTAACCTAAAACTTGTAACCCGTTACCCATTACTTATCACTCGTTACTGTATTCACTAACCACTAATTTTTAAAGTTCGTAAATATATCTTTTGAATTACTTTCGCACACCTTTCTCCGATTTTATAATTAGGTATCCCATATTTTTTTAACTCCTCAATCCCTTTTTTTACCAATCTACCAGCCATAAAACTGGCCAATATCGGTTTCTTGATACTCTTTTTCGCCTCTCCTATCGCTTTAGCGATTATGGTAGAATCCATAAAAGAAGTAGGAACGAAAATAACTATTAGGGCATCATATTCCGGGGCTAGGGCTTCACAGGTTAATAAAAAATTCTCTGCACTACCATAAGCTAAAAGATCAAAAGGATTCCCTAAGGAAACATGGGGAGGGAGAGAAGCTTTAAGTCTGTTCCTTAAAGTTTGGGAAGGTTCAGATACGATTAATCCTAATTCTTCTAATTTATCAGCAGTCATCACCGCTGGTCCTCCAGAATTAGTAATGATCGCCACTCTCTTTCCTTCGACTCGTGGGTAATAAACTAACCCTCGGCATAAATCAAACATTTCTTCTATATCATCTACCCGTAAGATGCCAGCTTGTTTAAAAGCGGCATCATAGATCTTATCCTCTCCGGCTAGAGAGCCGGTATGAGAGGAAGTCGCCCTCATTCCCGCTTTACTCTTACCCGCTTTAATAGCAATAATCGGCTTTTTCAACACCGTCTTTTTGACCTGAGCTAAAAATCTTCTTCCTTCTTTTAATCCTTCAATATAAAGAGCAATAACTTTAGTTTGCGGATCATCTTCCAGATATTTAATTAAATCTGCCTCGTCCACATCACATCTATTTCCGTAACTTACAAATTTCGAAAAACCAAAACCTAATTCTTCTGCCATCATTAGAGCTACCCCTCCCAGAGCTCCACTTTGAGTAATAAAAGCGGTATTACCAGGGAGAGCACGAACCTCGATACTGGCAAAGAGATTGGTTTCGGTATTCATAATACCAGCACAATTGGGACCTATAATCCTGATCTGATATTGTTTAGCAATCTGTTTTATCTTTTCTTCTTGTTCTAAATTACCCACCTCAGAAAATCCGGCAGAAATTATAATTACCGAATTTATCCCTTCCTTACCTAAATCTTCTAAAAGAGAAGGAATCAATTGACTTGGAATAGCAATAATAGCTAAATCGAGATCTAAATTTTTAAAATCGGGATAGCTATTTAACCCAAAGATCAGACCCTCGCTCTGACTTATCGGAAATATATCTCCCTTAAATCCTCCCTCCACCATATTTTTTACTATCTCAAAGCCGGTCTTCCCTTCTTTCATAGACCCAAAAATTGCCACAGAACGGGGATTAAAAAAATTTTTCATACCGTCGTCATTCCTTCTACCGCCTGGTATCCTCTATTAAAAGCAGCAATGTTCTTATCTAATTCACGAGGAATATCTTTCTTTAAAAGATTAATAATAAATTCTTTATCCAATGAGGAGAGGAAGGAGAGAGCACCCAGCAGAACCATATTTTCCGCAATAGGTAGACCCACCTCCAGGGCTATTTTCGCCGCATCTATCCAGATTATTTTTGCTTTTGCTTTTTTAAATAATAGGGCAATCTCTTTATCTGGAGGGTATTTTTCAGGATGAGTCATCAAATCAATAGGATAAATCCTTTTTTGGTTTAAAATAACTACCCCCCCTGGCTTAACAAATTCTAAAGCTTTTAGCCCTTCAGCAAGTTCCATTACCACTATTAGATCAGAAGAAAGAGGAGGAATTCTTGAACCAAATATTTCCCCTATTCTAATTTCACAATGAGCTGGTCCGCCTCTTTGGGCCATCCCCACTTCTTTAAAAAATTTAACCTTTTCATCTTTTTTAATAGCATAATTGGTAATAATCTGCCCTAAACTTATTACTCCCTGTCCTCCTACTCCAATTAAATAAATATTATACTGCATCTTTTATCACCTCTATCGCCCCTTCCGGACAAGTATAGGCACACAATCCACATCCAAAACAAGCTGAAGTAATTTCCATATAAGCTTTGTTTTGAGCATCTTTAGGATGAAATACCATCGCGGGACAAGCTAAAGAAGTTAAGCAGATCCTGCAACCGGTACATTTATCCATATTTACTTTATGTTTAGTTAATTTAATCTTTCTTCTTTTGGCTTGAAGACCACATTCTCTCTGAGAAACTACTACTGAAACTCCAGGATATTCTATAGCCTTCATGATTAGGTCTATCGCTGGTTCAGTCTGAAAAGGATCAATGATGTGGATATCTTCTACTCCACAGCCCTGGCATACTTTTATAATATCTACTCTTCTATGGTTGGTCTTACTTAAATGAATAGTCCCAGGGTTTTCTTCGAAACCAGTCATAGCAGTCCATCCGTTATCTAAGATAATAATAGTTAAGGGCACCTTCTGATATACCGCATTGATAAGAGGGGGGATACCAGCATGGAAAAAGGTAGAATCTCCTATAGTGGCTATCACCGGTTTTTCAATACCTGCCCACTTAAATCCCTGAGCTATCCCGATACTTGCACCCATAGCTACTTCAGTCCAACAAGACTCAAAGGGCTGGTTCATCCCTAAAATGGTACAACCTATATCACCGGTAATAATAATATCTTCTTTTTTGTATTTCAAATTTTTAATCGCCTTATTTAGAGCAAAATAAGTTCCCCGGTGCGGACACCCTACACAAAAAGAAGTAGGACGTTTAACTTCTAATTCCTTAGCCCTTTCCAATATTTTTGAATCCTGCTCAGCTTCCATTTCTACTCCCCAAAGAACTTCCAAAACATTTTTTATCTTTTTAAAGGAATAATTTCCAGTTAGGGGAAGAGTTTGGTCAAATTTTCCTAAAATTTTCACCTTCTTAGGGATAAGAGAGGCAATTCTCATTGCTTCCGCCTCAATAATAGGGTCTAACTCTTCCAAAATTAGTACTTGATCTACTTTTTCTAAAAATTCTTTTATCCTCTCCTCAGGTAAGGGGTGAACCATACCTATCTTTAACCAGGAGAGCTGCAAATGATATCTTTTTAAAGCCTCTTTAAAGTTTCCTTCTACTGCTCCGGCATAAATTACTCCATATTTATTAGCCTCCTCAAAATGTGTTTCATTCACTTTTATTCCAGATTCGGTAACATAAGCATCGCTAATTTTAGAAGCTTGGGCCAATCTGATGAGGGCATCCTGATGCTGAGCCATACACCAGGTAGCACCTGCCTTGGTATATTTTGCTATATTAGGTTCGAAATGCGCTTCTCTTTTTTCTAATTTCAATTTTTTACCTATTTCCACATCAGAGGCAACATGGGAGATATCGGTAGTTGACCTTAAAAAAATAGGTCCGCCAATTTTTTCAGAAATATCAAAAGCAAGTTTTACATAATCTAAACACTCCTGTTGAGAAGCCAGGTCAAGCATGGGAACTACCATTGATTTAGCATAATATCTGGAATCCTCTTCGGGCATACCAGCACTCACTCCCGGATCATCAGCTACAAATACAACTAACCCCCCGGTGCATCCGCTATAGGCGATAGAAGCCAATGAATCAGCAGCTACATTCACTCCCGACATCTTCATAGTCACCAGAGCCCTTTTTCCCGCCCAGGCAGCGCCAGCAGCAATTTCAAAAGCTACTTTTTCATTTACACTCCATTCTATATGAATTCCCAGATCTTTTGCCTGAGGCAACAAGGTTTGAATTACCTCGGTTGAGGGAGTGCCTGGATATCCACAGATCACTTCTACTCCTGACTCGATGATCCCTTCAGCAATTGCCTCATTCCCGGTTAATAATTTTTTCAATTTTTTGCCTCCTCCAGAAGGGGAAGAGTAATAGAAGCAGTAGGTAAAATCAGCACCTTTGCCTCATCTCCATATTTCCTTAAAACATCATCTAAAACTGATTGAGCTGATTTAACCGGAAACATTCCCATTTCAATAATATCTTTATCTCCTATTCCTTCTGATTTCAAATAAATTTTTGCTTTTTCTTTACATTTTGTTATTAAGTAGGAAATTATTCCCGAAACCACATTCTTTTCGGGATGAGCTTTAATATCTCTAATAATAGCTTCGGGTGTCTTTTCTTTAAGAAAATCTACAAAATCTTTCCCTCCTATCCCTTCATAACAAGGAGAGAGCATAATAATAGTACTTTTATCTTTAATTATATGACCTATAGCCTCTAAAGTCTTGGAAGCTTGATGAAAATTAATATCCATGGGATAACTACTAGCCAGAATTATATCCGCTTTTTCTGGAATCCTAACCCCATAAATATCATTACATATCTTTACTCCTACTTGATAAGCCTTATCTGGATCTCCAGCAACAACTTTTACTATCTTACTTTTCACATTCATAATTGTATTAACTATCATATCCAAACCAATCATTTTAGCTGCTTCTTCCATTTCCTCTCGAACCGGATTGCCTTCTATTTTCCCTAAAGCAGTTTCTCCTGTCTCTACATAAAGGTGATTATGGCCAATGGTTTCTCTCGAGGATACCCCCGGTAAAATACTTTTTGCTCCTCCCCCATAACCTGCATATCTATGAGGAACTATATTTCCAGTAGATATTTTTACCTCAGCTTGGACTACGTCTTTATTTACCCATAATTCATTTCCCTTCTTAGATTTTCCCAGATAAAAAAGATTATTATCGGGATCATGTTGACTAACCTTTACCCTTTTAAAAACCTCTTCGCCTACTTTTTCTTTTACTTCTTCTTCGGTCATCCTTCTATGCTGCCCTCGAGCAATGATTACTTTAATATTTTTATCGAAAATTCCTCCCTTATTTAACTCATCTAATATGGGGGGAATTAATAACTGGTCAGGGATAGGACGAGTGATGTCGGTACAGATTACAACTGCGGTATTTTTCCCTTCAGCAATTTGAGAAATAGTTTTAGAACCAATGGGGTTCTCTATTGCTTTTTTAATCTCTTTAATATTATCTTCAACACCGGGTGTGTCTTTTAATTTGCAGATCTTTAATATATTTTTTTTAGGAAGTTTGATTAGAATGGTATCTTTTCCATAAGGCAAAAGTATTTCTTTCATGAAATCGTGCTCCTTTTTTATATTTTGAAGCTCTTCTGTTTCTATATGCTATTATAATTTATAAAATATTCATAATAATTTCATAATAAGGGGATAAGAAAAATTTCCTATCCCCTTATTATTAGTTTCCTATACTGATATTTATTAGAGACCGTATTTGGTTATAAGCTCATTCCATTTAGGTGATTTCATTAATCTATCTAATCCTTCATTTAATAACTTTAATAGCTCATCGTCTCCTTTTCTTAGACCATAAGCATATGTATTGCCTGATCCCCAAGTTACAACTTCTTTTAGGCCTGATTTCTGTTTCAACATCTCCCTAACCATAGTATCATCCTGAACAGCAGAATCTATCCTTCCGTTTAATAAATCTTCTATCGCTAAGCTAAAGGTATCATATACTTTTATCTTCACATCTACACCATTTTTTATAAGATTATCGTCTATCCAATTAGCCCCGGTTGTCCCCCTCTGGACTCCAACTGTGTGCCCCAAACTAAGACCGGTAACAATATTTAAATCAGAATCACTGCGCACTACGAGAGACCATTTGTGTTCGAAATATGGTTTGGTATAAGCTATAACCTTTGCCCTCTCTTCGGTTAAAGACAGTCCTGAAGCAATGAAGTCAATTTTTTTTGCATTTAAGGTGGGAATTATGGTATCCCAAGCTGTAGGTTGATGTTTTACCTCAAAACCCATTTCCTTAGCAATCCAATCTACTGACTCTACATCAAATCCTGCAGGATTTCCATCTTTATCAATATAGGCAAAGGGTGGAAAATCAGGATCTATACCATTGATATAGACCTTTTTTTCTTGAGCTTGGCCTATAACAATACTTCCTATTAATAAACTTAGGGCAATAATTAAAAATACGCTTATTAATATTGATTTTTTGTTTTTCATTTTTTTCTCCTTATTTATTATTTTAAAATTGTACATTTTCCTTTAAAATTTCAAGATAAATTAATTATTCACCCCCTATCTTTTTAAAAAATAAATTAAAATTATTTACTCGATTATCAATTGCTTGCTTTCATCACCCCTTTTTTACTTATTAGTCTTTTAATACGCTTA
>Ga0210016_1002488_pt1 | contig 16708 bp, 25 predicted proteins | sample CryGeyCG2014_300_FD_185454 | JGI IMG/M metagenome (GOLD analysis project Ga0210016, IMG submission 185454) | Groundwater microbial communities from aquifer - Crystal Geyser CG02_land_8/20/14_3.00 (SPAdes) (version 2) | ecosystem: Environmental > Aquatic > Deep subsurface > Groundwater | place... | reverse complement strand
AACATGAAATTGACCTTAAATTCGCTGATGCTATGACTACCGCTGATTCAATAATGTTAGCAAAATATGTAATTAAGAGGGTTTCCAGAAAATTAGGGCTCTTTGCCTCTTTTATGCCAAAACCAATTACTGGTCTTTGTGGAAATGGGATGCATTTGCATTTATCTTTGTGGCAGAAGAACAAGAATTTATTTTTCAAAAATAAGGGCGATTTTCTTTCTGATTTAGCAAAAAAATTCATAATGGGATTAATCAATTATGGCAAGGAAATTCAATTAGTTTCGAATCAATGGGTTAATTCTTATAAAAGACTTACTCCTGGTTACGAAGCTCCAGTTTATCTAGCTTGGGGGAAGAGAAATAGATCAGTCTATATAAGAGTGCCTGAGTATCAGCCAGGAAAAGAAAAGCCAAGCAGGATTGAATTGAGAAGTCCTGACCCAGCTTGCAATATTTATTTAGCTTTGGCAATCATTCAGACAGCCGGAGTGCAAGGAATAAAAGAAAATTTGAAATTTTTACCTCCAGAAGAAAAAGATATTTATGAAATGACGAAAACAGAAATGAAAAGAAAGAAGATTGAAACTCTCTCCAAGAATTTAAAAGAAGCCTTGGAAATATTCAAAAAAAGCAAATTGGCAAAAGAAACATTAGGGAAACATATCTTTCAGAAATTAATTCAGAACAAAGAAATCGAATGGCAAAAATACAAAAAAGCGGTTGGCAAAAAATATGAAAAAGAAGTCTCACCTTATGAAATAAAAAAATATTTACCAGTACTTTAATGGAACAAAAATTGATAGAAATTGAAAAAACCAAAAAAGTTGTTTTTGTTGGGGATACTCATGGGGATTTGGAGGCGAGCCAAAAAGTTATTAAAGATTATTTAAAACCTGGCAATAAAATTGTTTTTCTCGGAGATTATGTTGACCGAGGGCCAAAATCAAGAGAAAATTTAGATTTTTTATTGAAAACAAAAAATAAAAATCCAGAACAAATTTATCTTTTACAGGGAAATCATGAAGGCCATCGCCTTCTTAAATTTTATCCAGCTGATTTTTGGGAAAGCTTAAGTAAAGAAGAATATCAAAAATATTGTTCGATAGTAGAAAAATTTCCTTTAGTCGTTATCGCCGGAGACATTATCGCTCTCCACGGAGCTCTGCCCGATTGTTCATCACTTGGTGATGAACAAATTAGGATAGGAAGCGAAGAATGGCGACAAATTACCTGGGGAGATTTTTCTGACGAAGCAGGTGAATATTTAGGCACTGACCCTTTTACTGGCCGGCCTCAATTTGGCAGAAATTATTTTTTTAAATTGATGGAAAGATTTCAAAAGAAAGTTTTAATCCGTTCTCACGACCCCAACGCTCCCCTATTTATGTTTAATGATAGATGTTTAACTATTTTCACTTCTTCTGCTTATGCTTGGGAAAGGACCATCGCCATCGCCGATTTTAAAAAACCAATAAAAACCGCCAAAGATTTAGAAATTATAAATGTTCGCAGAAGCTAATGCTTCTTCTCACGCCTCGGCTAAAGCCTCGGCTTATGAAATATGAAATTTGAACTAAAAGGGCCATTTGGGGAAAATATTTACAACTTAATGCGAAAAGCCAGTTATTATTTTCTAAGAAAGGATGAACAAAGAGGAGAATTGTCCTTTGCCCGACCACCAAGAGGCTATCCCAGATTTCATCTTTTTGTGAAAGTTGAAGGTGAAAATCTAATTTTCAATTTACATTTGGATCAAAAAGCCCCAATCTATAAAGGTGCGCCAGCCCACGCCGGCGAATACGACGGCGAACTCGTCTCAAAAGAAGCCGAAAGAATTAAACAAATTTTAGAAAAAAATGTTAAAAATTAAAGAAATCAAACCTAAAATTGGATTTATAGGATCGGAGAGGCAGAGTATTTTAGATGATTTGAATTTCGCTATCAAAAATAAACTTGATTATTACGAAATTCAAGGAAGCGGAGAAAAAATTGATTTAGAACTAGAAATAATTGAAAAAGCTAAAAAGATTACTAAGAAGAATAATATTTCTTTAAGTTTGCACGCCTTTCATCTGCCAATTTCCAGTTTAACTCCAGAGATTTCTGAGCCAGCTTTGAAAACGGCTAAAGAAGAAATCGTTTTAGCTAACAAAATTGGAGCTAAACAAATAACTATTCATTCTGGCCATAAAGACAAACCAGAAAATGAAACAGCAGTTGCTAAAAATTTTGAGATTTTTATTAAAAATTTCAAAGAATTAGTTAAATTTGGAAAAAAATATAGGGTCCGAGTTGGCTTGGAAAATTCTACTAAGAACAGGGCAATGTGTATTGAGCCCAGAGATTTCTTAAATGCGTTAAATAATATTAAAGGATTAAAAATTGCTCTTGATGTTGGCCATGCTAATACTATCGGCATTAATCCTATTGACTATTTTAAACAATTTAAAGACTTTATTATCAATATCCATATTCATGACAATGATGGCAGTTCTGATCAGCACGCTTTAATTGGCGAAGGAAACATCGATTTTAAGGGCCTCGTAAGAGAATGTAAAAATTCAGGCTATTATGGTCCTTTTATATTAGAAATATTTCCTTATGAAAACGTCTTAAAAAGCAGAGAAATATTTCTTAATATTTGGAATCAGATTTGAGTTAGTGCCAAAAATTGGGGAAATTAAGGAAAAAAATTTGACAAATTGTAAGGAAAAATATAAGCTTAAAGTGTATGAAAACTGTCACCTTGCCTAAAACAAAATATGAAATTTTAAGAAAGCGAGCCTCTCTTTATGAGGAAATTTTTAGATTTTTACCGGAAAAGATTTTTGGCATGGAGACCTATTCAAAAAAAAGAATTAAGGAATTTCTGAAAGAAGATAAGATGGATAGAAAGACAAGAAACCGCCTTCAAAAATTACTAAAATCTCTTTAATTTTGTGAAAGTATTTTTAGATGCTAATATCTTTTTTGCTGGAGCTAGATCCCCGAGAGGTGGATCTGGTTTTATATTAGAATTAGCCAAAAAGAAGAAGTTAGAAATTGTTACTGTAAATCATGCTTTACTTGAAGCAGAACAAAATATTCTCAAAAAATTAGGTCTCCCTTATCTTAATCGTCATTATCAGAATGTATTAGAAATAAAACCTAAAATTCAATCAATAAAATTTGTAACTCTTGGTGAAATAGCAAAATTTAAAAAGGTGATCCCAAAGAAAGATATTCCAATTCTGTTAGGTGCGATTTTAAGCAAATCGCAATTTCTCGTTACTCTTGATAGAAAACACTTTTTAGGAAATGAAAAATTGAAAAGAATAAAACTACCTTTTAAAATATTGAATCATTGGTAATTTTCGAAGAGAATGAGGAGGCAGTGGCTTGCGACCAGCGAATAAATTTACTCCGGCGGGAAATTAAATTACCGCCAGATTTTGAATTTCACTTTAAGAAAAATTCGCATAGGATAAGATTAAAATTTTTGGAAGCCATTGCTCCGTACAATTTTTTCTATTTCGCAATTGTTTTAAATAAGGACCAGAAAAAATTATGGGGTGAAGGTTTTAAGATTAAAGAATCATTATATAAGTATACTTGCAGTTTAGTTTTTGAAAACGCCAAACCCTATTTAAAAAATGCCACAGTAATCATTGATAAAAGTGAGCACAAACATTTTCAGGTTGAGTTGAGAAAGTATTTGAAGGATAAAATAAACCTTAACAGAATGATTGTTAAAAAAATTAAAACTCAACGCTCTAAAACTAATAATTTATTGCAATTAGCCGATTATATTGCCGGCGTAATTAATAGAGTGGTTTTGCAAAAAGGAAAAGCCGATGAGTACAAAAAATTTATTGCCCACAAAGAAATTTATATTCAAATCTGGCCAAAGCTCTAAATAAAAACTTCCGCCTCTATCCCGTAAAGGGAATGCGCGCTATAAAAGCGACAGTTCGAGGCGGAAGCAATTCCACTTTAATAATATCAAATTTCATAAAAGCCTGTCAAGGGCGTAAATTGCCTTGACAGGGCGTAAATTGGCTGGGAAAAGAAATTAGATTATGGAAAATATGAAAAAGAATATCGAAGTTGAATTAAAATTTCAGGTCCTTGATGAGGCTCAGATTGAAGAACTTTTAAAGAATCTTCAATTTATAAATGAAAAAAGAATGGTTGATGTATATTTAGATACAGGTAAAGGAGATTTATATAAGAAAGGTATTTTCGTAAGAATTCGCGACAATAGAAAATTAGAGTTTAAATTTAACTTAGCCGCTTTTCAAAATCAAAATAAATTAAATTGGCACGAAGAATGTAGTGAATTTTCTTTCCCTCTTCCCTTGGCAAGTGCAAGTGACTCAGTCGATTCTATAAATAAAATTTGTAAAATATTAAAACTTAAAGAAATCACTACCCCAAATTTAGAGGAATTTAAAAATAAAAATAATCTAATAGATTCTATTTTAATAGATAAAATTCGCCGTGAGTATAAAGATAAGAAATTTCGATATTCTTTTGATGATGTAAAAAAGCTTGGAAAATTTATTGAGATAGAATTTTTAGCCTCCGAAGAAGACGATATAGAGAAAATTAAAAACGAAATGCGAGAGAAATTGAGTAATCTTAAATTAAAGTTGATTACAACTGGTTATAATGAAGTATATTGGCGAAAATATAATTTCAATTTATATTTACAAGGACGATATTTATTCGAGGAAGATTATAAAAAATATCGACCGCAGGCTGGAAAAAGAAATATAAAAAATTGGTTTTGGTGTCGGGGTCGCCGAGGAGAACTATACAAATCAACTTTTAGAAAAATTCGGAGTTAGTTTAATATGAATCCTTATATTTTACTGGCAAAACAGGCGGTAGAAAATTACGTAAAGGAGGAAAGAACTATTGAGCCGCCGGGAGATTTACCTGAGGAGTTTTACAAAAAAAGGTCAGGGACTTTTGTGACGATTGAGAAAAATGGTGAGTTACGCGGCTGTATCGGGACTTATTTGCCAACCCGGATAAATATTGCCGAGGAAATTATTCGCAATGCTATTGCAGCAGCAAGTGAAGATTATCGTTTTGGGCCGATTAAAATAGATGAGTTATCTCAACTTTCTTATGTCGTTTATATTCTAAGTTATCCTGAACCAGTAAAAGATCTTCAGGAATTAGACCCGAAAAAGTTCGGCATAATTGTAAAGACGGGACCTTTTACCTATCCCAATCAAGAAAACGTGGTTTTTGACGGCGTAATTCCTTATAAAACCGGACTTTTACTTCCTGATTTAGATGGAGTAGATACGGTAGAAAAACAAATTTCTATTGCCTGTCAAAAAGGAGGAATTGACCCGGCTCAAGAAAAGATTTTTATTTATAAATTCACGGTTGAGAAATATCAGTGAAATATCAATAATCTATGTTTTAGACCTTCTGGAGTAATTCTTGACAGAGATTTTTCATTTTTTCTAACTCTTTCTTCCCTTCTTCAGTCGTCAGATAGGCTTTTTTTCTTTTGTATTTTTCACTCCTGATAAATCCTTGTCTTCTCAAACGAAATAAAACTCTTTTGATTAAAAGATTGCCAGGTAAAAATCCAAATCTCTCAAAGATCAACTTTCTTACTTCATCATCACAAACTACCTCTTTTCCTAAAGAGAGAATATAAACCCACAAATTCCCTTCAGTATTTAATTTTTTAAATCTTTCAAATGGCAACATAAGTTTAGAAATCCTAAATAATTTCAAAATTCAAAGATTATTTTGTTTTTCGACCATTTTCCTCATTGATTAATTATAGTATAATTAAAAAACATATCTAATTTTAATATTCCTTCTAAGCAAAAGAGTGAAAAATTAAAACCCATAGTGAACCTTTTAGAAGATCTGAGACAAAAATACCTTTTGAGGTTTTATTTACAGCAATTAAAATAACTAATAAAAGAAAGATTTTAAATAAACTCCCAGAGTATGTTAATACTCTTTGGAAACTATATAATTTTCACTATCGTTCTCGTTTTCCAGCGATAAATTCTTCCACCATTTTTCGAGCGATGTAATCTGGAAATTGGGTTGGCGGGTGCTTCGTGAGATAAGCTGAAGCTGAAACCAATGGGCCTGAAATTTTTCTATCCAAAGAAATTTTTAATAGTCTTATTGCATCGACTACACATCCAGCCGAATTTGGAGAATCTTCCACTTCTAATCTTGCCTCAAGATTAATTGACACATTTCCGAATTTTCTTCCTTCAATTCTTAAAAAGCAGAGTTTTTTATCTTTTAACCAAGGAACCCAATCAGAAGGTCCGATATGTAAATTGTCATAACTTAGTCTTTTGAAAAGTTGTGATTCAACGCTTTCGGTCTTTGAAATCTTTTTTGATTTTAATCTTTCTCGCGAAAGCATGTTAAGAAAATCAGTATTCCCTCCACAATTTAACTGATAGGACCTATCAACTATTACTCCTCGCTCTACAAATAATCTCATTAAAGTTCGATGCAAAATAGTGGCTCCCAGCATACTTTTCACATCATCGCCCAGACATGGTAATCCTTTTTTCTCAAATTTTTCTGCCCATTCTTTGTCGGAGACGATAAAGACAGGCATGCAATTACAAAACGCCATACCTGCCTTCAAACAGCAATTAGCATAATATTCAACTGCTTTTTGGGAACCAACCGGCAGATAATTTATTAAAATTTCTGCCCCTGATTTTTTTAATTCTTCTGCTACATCAACCGGCTTTTTTTTTGAAACAACGAATCTTTTGTCTTCTGGATATTCTTTCATATGAGGAGCCACTCCATCTAAAACTGGACCCATCTGGACTTTTACTCCCATTTTTGGAATATCTTTACAAAAAACTTTGGTGTTATTTGGTAGGGCAAAAATTGCTTCGGACACATCTTTCCCCACTTTCCTTTTGTCAACATCAAATGCCGCTACTGGTTTGATATCAGAGATTTTGTACTCCCCAATTAGATTATGCATTAATCCTGGAATAAATTCCTTTTCATCTTTAACATCTTTATAATAAAATAAACCTTGAATTAAACTTGAACAGCAATTGCCTATCCCAGCAATGGCGATTTTAATAGATTTTGACATATTTTTTAAATTATCTTAAAGTAATTTAATCAACCTTTATTTTACCTCCCGAAACTATTTTATCATCGTAAAACATCCTGTCAAGCCTTTACCTGTGGATAACTCCACAGTTGTAAAGTCGTAAGTTGTTAGTTGTAAAGTTAAAAAGGTATGCTTCCCTTTGAACGACTTCAAAAATCAAATACAATAGAAAATTTATGGATTTATGTTCTTTCTCTTTTAAAAAAAGCGCCCAAAGGGCACCCGATTTATGCCTGGAAGATTCCAAAATTGATTGAAAAGGAATTTGGATTCAAACCGGGAAAAATTACTCCCTATCGGGTTCTTTATCGATTGGAAAAAACCGGCTTTGTCAAAAGCCGAATGAAAGAAAGAAGAAGAGTTTATAAAGTTACAGAAAAAGGTGCAAAAGAATTTGAAAAAGTAAAAGAATTTTACCAAAAAATTTTCAATCAACTTCGGTAATAGAACGAGAAGTGTTCTCGTTCCATTAAAATGACGAAAAAGAGGAAAAAAACAAGGAAAATCGGGCAATTGGAATTGCCTTTGAAATTAGCCAATGATATTCAAAGAATAGTTAATCATTATTTTTATACCAAGGGTTTAACCTTAAAAGAGATAAAAGCGAGTGCCAAGAAAAAAAAGATAATTTATTCAAGACATGTCCGGACAGCAAAACAACTTTTAGATTTGGCCGGCTCGCGAAAAAAGGCAATCGAAGCAATTGATAGGGTGGCTGAATGGGCAAAATCAAGGAATTTGGATTACGCCATTGAAACGGTTTTCAAAAAATGGCTGGAGTTAGACAGGTTAAAACCAAAAGAAATTGTCAAAAAACCCTATTTTCAAGGAAATCCCATGGTCTGGTCAGAAACCAAGAGAAAATGGTATGTCATATCTCCTGAAGGCGAATGGTTGGAATTCGCTGGCAAAGAAACAGAAATCGAATGGAAAATGATAAAATAAAAATTGTATTTATGGGCACGCCAGAATTTTCGGCGATTATTTTAAAAGAGCTTTGTCAGAGCAAATATAAGCCAATTTTAGTTGTCACAGCCCCTGATAAACCGGTTGGCAGAAAACAAATTTTAACCTCTCCTCCGGTAAAAGTAATTGCTCAAAAATATGAAATTCCAGCGGCCCAACCAGAAAAGATCGCAAGTCTTAAATCTGAAATCTTAAATCTTAAACCTGATTTAATCGTGGTGGCGGCCTATGGCCAAATTTTGCCAAAAGAAATTTTGGAAATTCCAAAATTTGGCTGTCTGAATGTTCATCCTTCTTTGCTCCCGAGGTGGCGAGGGCCATCGCCGATTCAGTACACTATTTTGAATGGGGACGAGAAAACCGGAGTAACCATAATATTAATGGATGAAAAAATGGATCATGGACCAATACTGACAAATTCCAAATTACAAATTACAAATCCTAAAATAACTTATCTTGAATTACATAACAAATTGGCGGAAATAGGAGCTGGGCTCCTTTTAGAAACTATTCCGAAATGGATAAAGGGAGAAATTAAACCAGAACCTCAAGATGAATCAAAAACCACTTATACGAAAATTTTAACTCGTGAAGATGGAGAGATTGACTGGAAAAAGTCGGCTGAAGATTTAGAAAGACAAATTAGAGCTTTTGACCCTTGGCCAGGCAGTTTCACATTTTGGGAAATAATGAAAGGAAAATTATTAAGAATTAAAATTTTTAAAGCAAGGGTTTTTACATCACCCACTGGTAAAACTTTTTCCATTGGCAAAGTTTTAGTGGTGCCTCAAAATAAAGCTGGAGTGCAGTGTGGAAAGGATTTTTTACTTATCGAAGAACTACAATTAGAGGGACAAAAACCGATGGAATCAGAAAAATTTTTAAGAGGCCACCCCGATTTTACCCACGCCACACTTAAATAATATGTTATCTTATTTTGACTTGCGCAAAGGTATAAAGTTTATTTTAGAAGGCCAACCTTATGAAGTTTTGGAATTTCAGCAAATCTATAAAGCTCAGGATATGGTAGTGGCCAGAACAAAGATTCGCAATTTAATTTCTGGAAAAGTTTTGGAAAAAACTTTCCGTCAGTCAGACACTTTTGAAGAGGCCGAGCTGGAAAAAGTTGAGGTAAAGTTTCTCTATTCCCATCGGGGGAGATTTAGTTTTTGCGAGGCCGAAAATCAAGCAAGACGTTTTGAGTTGGCCGAGGCGCAAATTGGCGAAGCCGGAAAATTTTTGAAACCAAATCAAATTATAACCGGTATTAAATTTCAGGATAAAATTGTCAACGTTGTTTTGCCAATTAAAGTTCAATTAAAAGTTATTGAAGCGCCACCAGGAGTAAAGGGTGAAAGAGCCCAAGCTGGCACAAAACCTGTAACTATGGAAACCGGCGCCAAAATAAATGTCCCCCTATTTGTAGAACAAGGAGATGTAATTGAAGTTAACACCGAAACCGGCCAATATGTCAGAAGAGTGGAATAAATTCAGTCCTATTCTAGCTTCAAAAGAAGGCTTTTTCTAAAATTTCACTTATTTCCTGAAATTATCTAAGGAGATGTAAATTTCCTATTCTGACTTTTTTTAATCCGGAATTCCGAGCTATTTTTTCACATCTCAAGGCAAATTCTCTTGAGATTAAGGGCATATCAGAAAACAAATACCAGGGATAAAAAGCTAACAAAGAATAAGGAATGGTTGGATCTAAATTAGCAATAAAGCGAGAAATGTTCTCGATTTCTTCTTCATCAATATAATGAGGGACGAGCAAGGTCGAAGCTCTCAGAAAAGGCGGCTCTGGCCTCTTTTTGTGATATTTGGCTAACTTTTCAAAATTCTCAAAAGCTTTTTTATTTGAGATTCCAGATAAAGCAATATTTAAGTTTTCATCATCTCCTTTTTATTTTTTATCATCCGATGCCAATCAGTATTTTGACAATAAAGACAATGAAAACAACAGGTCCCCAAAAATAAAGAGGCATTTAAATAGCCGTATTCCGGGCCTTCTTTGGATTTTGAATATTTTGGATAACCAGCTCCAGCTCCACCAGCACACCAGGGTTGGGCAACACAATTGGTTGGATGAGCATCTCGATAACCATAAACTAAACCAATTTCACTAGTTCCCAATTCTCTTACTAATTTTCCTCTAACATTTTTACTCAATCCACAATAGCCAATTCCTCCTTCAGAAATCTGGCAATCATTTCCGCAAAAATTGCATTTCACTCCTTTTGGGTCTTTTGGCGGGACTGGCGGTAAGCCAATCTTTTCTCTAGCTTTCCGATGGGCTTCAAAAATCAATTCTTTTGCCTTTTCGGAACCTTTTTTTACACAATCCTTGCAAACTTTTAAATAACCAGAAATATCTTCTCTACTTTCACTACATATCTCACAAGTTGTTTTTGAAGGTGCAATAACTCGATACATAATTTTCCTCCTTTTAAATTTTGTAAAATCTATTTTTAAATTACCCCGTTAGAAATTTAAAATCAAGAGGTTATTTCTTTCTAAAAATGATTTCTAACGGGGCGAGCTCGCCCCGCATCAATTTTGCCAGCCCATAAAGAAATACCATTGTATTTTGAAATAACTTTTCGAGATTTTTGCGACGCCCGGGGCCGAATAGGACTTTCCTGTGGAGAGGGCGTCGCCACGAATAATCTCGCAAAATTTGATGCGGGGTCTCAAATCTTTCAAAAAATCAACCCCCATACCAAATTTTGGTGTGGGGGAAAGAAAAAGGCAACCCTTTCGGGAAGAAAAAAGGCGACCTTTCGGTCGCCTCAGGCTAAAAAATTTAGCCTTTAACTTTAATTCTTCTGACCTCCTTTCCTCTCTTCTGGAGAGTGACTTTCAAAAGCCCATCTCTATATTCGGCCTCGATTTTCTCTGGATCGGACTCGATGGGTTCATCAAATCTGATCTCGGTGGCATACTTTCTGCCATTGGTGGCCTTGACTCGAAGAGTATTTTCAGTGGCATCGAGAACGATATTCTCAGCTTTCACTCCAGCTAACTCAGCTTCCACTAAATACTCATTGGCTCTATCCTCGATCTCTACCACTGGCTCTCTTTCTCCAGCCTCAGCTAGCTCTAATCTTCTTCCTCCCAGAGTTGGCCTAACATTGCCAAACTCCCTTATTTCTGGGGGCTTGCCAGGCTCTTTTTTGTAGCTCCAGCCATAATAGATTGGGCCAATGGTAGTTACTCGGCCACCTGGAATTTCCCTTTCCCTGATAAACTCTGAAGGAACTCTTTGCTTGAAGCCTTCGAATTCGCGCTCGATTAGGCGATCAAAAGCCTCAAAAGGATTTCTTTCTTCCGAGATCCAGGGAAATTCTCTTTCCCGTCCTTCCAGCATCCTCCTGAAGATATCGTCAAAAAATCCCCATCTCTGTAGCATTTTCCTCCTCCTTTTCATTTTTTATTATTTTTTATTCTGTTTTTAAAGTTCTATTTTAGCTCATTTTTCACCTCCTTCAGCAAGTTCCTTCTCAAGTTCTTTTTTAAAGACTTCCAAGCTTTCTTTGCCAAAAAGGCAGAAAATCACTTTTTCTAAACTGGTTTTGCCTTTCAGATAATCGATGGTATTAGAGAGCATAATCTTAGCGCATTTTTCAATCGGAAAGCCGAAGATACCGGTAGAAATAGCAGGAAAAGCAATGCTTTTTAGTTGCTTTTCGTCTGCCAATTTCAGAGAATTTAAAGTGGCTGATTTCAACTTCTCATCTTCATTACCTTCGCCCATCCTAGGACCTACGGTATGAATAACATACTTTGCCTTGAGATTTCCGCCGGTAGTGATTGCTGTCTGGCCAACTGGACAATAACCAATCTTATTTGACTCTTCCTGAATTATCTTTCCACCTTTTCTGACAATCGCTCCAGCCACTCCTCCACCATGTTGCAGATACTCATTAGCCGCATTAACAATGGCCTCAGTTTCCATTTCAGTAAGATCGCCTTCGACCAATTCTAGAATTGTATTTCTGATTTTTCTTTCCATTTTTCACCCCCTTAATATTTTTATTATCCAGAAAATAAAAGTTAAGATTGCGCTAATCAAAATACAAGTCACTATTGGAAAATAGAAATGGAAATTCCCTCGATGGATGATAATATCACCCGGAAGCCTACCCAAATAAGGAATTTTTCCTCCAAAAGTGAAAATTAATCCCAAAAGGATTATCAAGATACCTAAAAATATCAAGAATTTTCCTATTTCTGGAAAAAACGGCATATTACCTCCCTTCTTTTATTCTGCTTTATTTTAATCTTTTTTCCAAAATATTGGAAAATTTAACATCTGAAATATCGCATAAAAGGACGTTTCCGGCTGGATCAATCTCTATTTCATTATTCCAAGTCCGGCAATAACCAGCTGAAACATATCTAGATTTAACTATTAACCTGGCAAAAGGAGTACACCAGAGAGAAGTTGGAAATTTCAAGCTTTCAGCCGCTTCTTCTGCTGCCCGAAGGACTTCAATCATTTGTTCTGGCTTCAGAATTATCTCTTTTTTTGCCCTACCAGTTGGCATCACTGGAATTAAACATCCATGGTTAGCTCCCAAATCTTTGGCTAAAGAAAGATAACTTGAAACTTCCTTATAATTTTGATTATTCAGAGACATTACCGTGGCAAAAGGAACTCCGAAATTTCTCAAGCGCTTAACACCAGATAAAAATAGTTCCCAAGTTCCAGTTCCTCTGATAAGATTGATCTCTCTGATTCCAGTCTGGGCAGCATCCCTCACTACTGAAAATTTTTCCTCTAAACTAAGTTCCCCATTAGCAAATTTTGCCGCATAACAGTGGGAACAGTTTAAATTGCATTTGGTTGTCGCTATCCAGATCAGGAATTTTGGTCCACGTTCATCCGGGTCATCCTTTTTTTGTCTCGAACTTTTTCTTTTCATTCTATTTCACTTCCTTTCCCTTTGCCATTTTTCAATTTCACTTAAAACCGGAGGCCTAACCAAAATCACATTAATCTCGGAAGGGAATTGGATTTTCATTCTCTCTTGCTCCCGCATCATTAATACTCCAGTTTCTCCATCTTTTAAGGTTTCGGAAATCTGTTTTGGAATGTATTCCCTCCTTTTCTGGATAGCTTTTTCATAAAGCTCATAGATTTCCTGATTGAGTTTGGAAGTTTTCTCTGACACCGCCTTACTCGAGAATCTAAGAGTCAAAAACAATTGGCAATCAGCTATTTCCAAGAACGTTTCCTTATCTTCTAGGGCTTCTAATCTCGCTTCCTTTTCAGCTCGACTTTTAATTAACTGATAGCTCTTTTCATTTATTCTTTGGAGATTTTTTAATCCCTGCTCGCCAGCTAAATAATTAGCTTCGTGATAGCATACCTTCACTTGACTAAAACTTCTCTCCAATCTACTTATTTGTCCCCCCACTTCAAGCCAATAGCGATTAGATAAATCTTCGGGAACCTCTCCTCTAATTAATGGAACACAAAACAGATTTTTCGCCGCCATTACTCCTCCTATTCAGCTTTAAATTTTCTATTTTATTTTTACCTCTTTTAGAATTTTTGTCAAAACTTGAACTGAAAACCGCCTCAAGGCGGTTTTCATGTTTTTCTTTCGCTTTTTTAATTTTAATTATTTACCCCCGTTTAGAAATTTTAATTTCTAACAAGGTTTACTTTAAGCCGATCGACCTTTGGCGCAGAACTTTTACTTTACCCGGCTCATTCTAATTTTTTATTTTACAATAAAAAACTAAAAATCAAAACTCAATTATCCCCACAGGTGTGGCTAATAAAAAGAAGGGGCCAAACTCGGCCCCTCCAACAATTCCTTTTTAAGTCACTTAAAATTACTTATTTAATATTTTTGGAAATAATTTCTATAAATTTTTCAAAATCCACCAAATTTTCTTTAGCATATTGGTAAACCTTTTTTTCATCTACTTCCCAATATCTATGAACCAAAATATTTCTAAAGCGAGCCATTTTCCGCAGATCGGTGGAGAGTTCCTTGTTAATTAATTTTTCTTTTTCCAATAACTCAAAACATTCGGTTGGAGTTTCTACTCCTTTTTGGAGTTTTCTTGCGGCAATATGAGAACAAATATTAGCGGTAGCTTCAATGGCTCGGAGTAGAAGATGTTCGACTGCCAAAATATTTCTTTTATCTTTCCAAAATTCTTCCTGGGAGACGGCTATAAATTTTCTGATATCAGCAATACTTTCTTTAATCTCACTAATTAAGAATTTAATTTTTTTGATATCTAATGTCATTTTAGGAAACTAATTCTTTAAAGGATTGAAGAGAAAAATTATAGTTTATCATTGCCTGGCGATTTGAATCTTCTATAAGTTTAGCCAATAAATTGTCATTCCGGCAAAAGAGCAATTTTCCAGTTCTAAAAACATTATTTAAAAAGTAAAAGGGGGCGGCATTTAAAACTTTTACATCAACTGGGTATTTAATTTTCTTTTCCAAAAAATCAGCAATTTCTTGCTCATAATCAAAGGGTTCTTTTTCAAAGCCTTCTTTTAAATATAAAGCAATATCAATATCTCGGAATTTTATTTTTTTCTCTAATAAAAAAGTGCCATGGCAATAGGCAAAAACTACCTTAGTTTTTCTTTTAAGAATAGAGATAATCTGGGCCAGGATATCTTCTTTGACTTTTTTTTCTAAATAAAAATATTCTTTCATAGATTAGGTGACTTGTTTCACTATTTCAAGTTTAACACAAACTTAATTTTAGAGCAATAGAATAACTGAAAACCGCCTTCGGCCGGTTTTCAGAAGCTCCAAGGATAATGTCCACTGATATTTGTATATGTGCCAACTTTAAAATTTCAACTGCATCGATTTCGTAATCGATGTCTAAAAATGGACTTATTTTCACATATCTAAACGAGGTCGAGTGAAAGAAACCATTTTAGGTCTAATGCATTACCTCCATCTGGGTCAGGATTTGGCGTAGTCCAGGTCCAAGCATAACTAGTGATGGATGGATTATAACTTGTCAAACCCCAGTTATCCCCACAGGTGTGGCAAAATGGGGCGGGATAAAATTAAAAAGGATACCTCATTAGAGATATCCTTTATTTATTTTTGAGTTTAGAGTTTGGGTAGGGTCTGGGGAGCCAGAATTTTTTACCCCCAGACCCTAACCGCTATCGGTTAATTTCTCTTTTAATTTCTCAGGTTGATTAGTGACCACAAATACTTCCTGAACTACTCCTGAACCATGAGCTAAAAGTTTAGCTCCGGTACTGGTTTGATATTGAAATTGGACTTTAAGACTAGAACTTGCTCTCTTAGTCCGCTTTATTTCTCCGGGAAAGATGGCAGAGATATATTCTAAAGGTTCTAATTCCTCTTCCAAAAATTGGCGCAATCCTTTAATCATATCGTGTTCGTATTTAATTTTTGAACTTTTGGCTCGATGCTTCATTCCCATGATCATTCTCCCACGATTTGGACTACTATTTCTCAGTGATATCTAAAATATCAGTATTTCCTTTAGTCTCAATTTGAATTTTTTCAGTTTTAACTGCCATTTTCTCCTCCTAAAAAGTTTTTTTGGATAATGGTTGCTTTCTTTTCAAGATTAATAACTTTGGCTATCCTTTTCTCAAAATCTACTAAGCCAAAAGAAGGAAAATAGCCTTTTTTCTGCTCAGTTTCCCATTCTTTCAGATGACCTGGATTAAAAATTAAAACTCCTCCCCTATCCTCAATTTTGGGAATATGGGTATGGCCAACCAAAGCTAGATCTACTTCTTTTTTAGCAATCACTTCCTCTGGCCTTATCAATTCTTTCACTTCCGGAGCTGGATCATTTTTATGAACCTCTTCAGTGTGGCTAATCAGAACCCTCTTTCCATCAAAAGTTTCAATCAATCGATTAGTTATACCTGGATCCTGATAATAATCTTCAAATACTCCTGGAACTTTGATTAATTTCACCCCAAACTTTTCTAAAACCTTTGTATCATCGGAATCATCTCCCAAATGAACTAAAACCTCCACTTTCTCATTTTCAATGAGCCATTTCGCCGCCTCTTCCAAATTCTTCAAATTTCCATGACTATCACTTAAAACCCCTAATTTCATATTTCACCTCCAATTCTATTGTATTGTGCTATTTATTAATTTACAACATTTCTCTCAAAAATAAAAGACCGTCAAAAGCACGGCCTTAAATAAGACTTTGTTTGAATAGTTCCACAAGAACCAAGAAATGCCTTTGCTGAAATCTCGATTATCTGATTAGCCTCTTCTACTGTTAACAAATAGGCATTGTGAAGTTTCTGACCATAGAGATTGGCTACCCTTCTTACTAATTCTCCTATCAAGGGAATTTTGGTGAAAGAACTCTGGAAAATGTAATATCTAAGAAAAAATTCTCGATATCTAGCATAAAATCTCAATCCATGATGCATTCTAACCTCCTTTAAATGTCAATGAGCTTTAGCTGATTTTAATAGATAGAACTTTTTTATCTTACCCCGTTAGAAATTTAAAATCAAGCTTTATTTACTAAAGAAATAATCAAAAGAATTTCTAACGGTATCTTAACTCAAATCAGAGCACATAGCAAGCTATATGCTCGATCGAGCACCGAAGCACA
>Ga0210016_1002482_pt1 | contig 16727 bp, 13 predicted proteins | sample CryGeyCG2014_300_FD_185454 | JGI IMG/M metagenome (GOLD analysis project Ga0210016, IMG submission 185454) | Groundwater microbial communities from aquifer - Crystal Geyser CG02_land_8/20/14_3.00 (SPAdes) (version 2) | ecosystem: Environmental > Aquatic > Deep subsurface > Groundwater | place... | reverse complement strand
TGATCGGGGAAATATTCGGCTACATCCGGGTCTATGACCACGACATTGGTACCTTCGGCATATCTCTTCGCGTACTTGCCCCGCACTCCCCCGGTAAAGTCGTATTCCTCAAGCATATCCGGGTCATTCCGCATTCTCTTCATAACGTAGTCTCTCCTTTCGAGTTGCCGGTCTCGCATATACGCCGTCAGGGGAACGGCAGTAATCCTATGCCGGCAACAGCGAAGCTGTCAAGAAAAAGCTGCCGATACGGTTATGAATCATGTTGTATGGGCGGAGGAATCGGGAAACCGGGGAGGCAGAGCCTATCAATATCAAGGTCAGAATTCTTTTTCGTACAGGCTGTCCAGCAGGTCAAAATATTTCCGCGTGATGATCTTTCTTCGGAGCTTCATGGTGGGGGTGAGTTCGCCGTTCTCCTGGCTGAGTTCATGGTCGAGGAGTGCAATCTTCTTGAGCTGCTCAAAGCCGGCCATGTCTTTCATCTTCTCTTGAATCCGATCGAGGAGGAAATCGTAAATCCTAAGATCATGGATCATCTCCTGATGAGTATTGAACGCAACTCCACGGGCGCCCCAATACTCGCTCAGGATGTTGAAGTCCGGCGCCACAAGTCCCGTGAGGTATTTCCTCCCGTCACCGTAGACCATGACCTGACTGATGTACTTGTCCGATATCAGGAGGTTTTCGATATTCTGCGGAGCGACATTCTTGCCGCCGGACGTGATGATGATATCCTTCTTCCGGTCTGTGATTGTGATGAAACCTTCCTCATCCATCATCCCGACGTCCCCTGTATGCAGCCACCCGTCTGCATCAACGGCCTCGCGTGTCGCTTCCTCGTTTTTGAAATACCCTTTCATGACCGAAGGACTGCGTGTCAGGATCTCACCGTCCTCGGCGATCCTGACCTCGACTCCGGGCAGGGGCTTTCCGATGCTCCCGAATTTGATCTGATCATACCGGTTGGCCGAGATCACCGGGGAACTTTCGGTCAAACCGTATCCTTCCACAATGGTCACGCCTGCGGCATAAAAAAACTCTGCAATCTCTTTTGAGAGCGGCGCCCCACCGGAGACAAAATACCGCAGCCGGCCTCCCAGCCTCTCTTTGATCTTCTTGAACACCAGGTGGTCCGCAACGGCATAACGCAGACGGAGTAAAGAGGGGCCTCTATCCCCCTGCAAACGATAAGGAGCCAGCCTCTTTCCAACATGGATTCCCCAGAAAAAGATCTTCCGGCGGATCTTCGGGCCTTGATGCACCTTCTCCAGGACCCGCGCATACATCTTTTCAAAGAGCCTTGGAACCGAGATCATAAGCGTTGGGCGAACCTCTTCCATGTTATCGGCCACCTTGTCAATCCCTTCGGCATAGGCGATGGTTATGCCGTGGAAGATCATAAAGAACTGTCCGACGGTCCTTTCGAAGACGTGGCTTAATGGGAGGAAGGAGAGGCAGGTGTCTTCATCCGATACCGGGACCACGCAGTCCGCCGCATCGCAGTTAAAAAGAATATTTTCATGCGTCAGCATCACCCCCTTGGGTTCGCCGGTGGTTCCTGAGGTATAGATAATCGTGGCCGTATCCATAGGACCGGTCCTCTGTGTATGCTCGTCATAGAGGCCGGGTTGAGCAAGGAAGAGTTCTTTCCCTTTCTCCAAAAGATTTTCAAATTGCATGACGCCCGTATCCTCTAAACGATCCATGACCACGATTTTTTCAAGATACGACAGGTCATCAAACACGGCCTTGAGTTTCTGAAGCTGTTCTCCGGTCGAGACAATCACCACTTTGCTCTCGGAGTTGTTCAGGATATAGGCAATCTGTTTGGGGGTGCTGGTCGGATAGATGGGAACCGTGACCGCCCCTTCTGAAAGGATCGCGAGATCGGAGATGGGCCACCCAGGTCTGTTCTCGGACAAGAGGGCCACGCGGTCCCTTTTTTTTACGCCGATCGTGGACAGGCCGAGGGCGAAACGGCATACCGATTCCCCGAACTCCCTCCAGGTGATCGTCTGGTAGCGCCCCATGATCTTGTACATGAGGGCGGTTTTGTCCCTGTACTGGTCCACGCATTTTTGAAAACGTGAATGAAGTGTGTCGTTCATATTTTTGCCCGTGCCGCTATTTTTCAAATCTCAAATTTCAAATTTGAAATTTCTTTTATTCATGACCCAGCACTTTTTTCAGCTCCTCAGTCAGAAGCGGAACAATGGTAAAAAGATCTCCGACGATGCCGTAATCAGCCTTCTGAAAGATCGGCGCACCGGGATCGGAGTTGACGGCGACAATGGTGCGGGATGTCCCCATGCCGGCCAGATGCTGCACGGCCCCCGATATCCCGCAGGCGATATAGAGCTTGGGGTTGACGACCTTTCCGGTCTGACCGACCTGATCGCTATGGGGCCGCCAGCCCGAATCCACGGCCACCCTGGATGCCCCCACGGCGCCGCCCAAAACCCCGGCGAGCGTTTCGAGGATCTTGAAGTTTTCGGCATTCTTCATCCCCCGCCCTCCGGAGACAATCACTTCGGCCTCGGTCAGATCAACCTTCCCCTGCTTTTCATGAATCACTTCCTTCACTTTCGTTCTGATGCCGCCGACCTGCGGGACCACTTTTTGCGCTACGGCGCTTCTCGGCGGATTCAATTCAATGAGGGAAACGACATTGGGCCGGATCGTTGCAAACTGCGGTGACTCGCCTCCGGCCTGCACCTTTGCAACAGCCTTGGCGCCGTAGACGGGCCGGAGAGCCGTGAGGGTTTCATTTTCCAAGCCGATCTCCGTACAGTCGGCCAAGAGCCCGGTCCCCAGGCGGGCGGCGAGACGGGGGGCGAGGTCCCTGGCCAGAATCGAATTTCCCATCAGGAGGATGGCAGGCTTTCTCTCCTGGATGAGACCTGACAGGGCTGAAACATACCCATCCGTGGAATACGGCGTGAGCCTTGGATCCTCCAGGAGGATGACCCGGTCCGCCCCGTATTTTCCGAACTCGGAAGCAACCGCATCGAGTCCGCTTCCGGCCAGGACCACGGAGAGTTCTTGGCCTGTCTGATCGCCGAGGCGCCGGCCGGCTGAGACGGCCTCAAACGAGACTTTCTTGACCTTCCCGTCCTTGATTTCGCCGATGACCATGACCCCGCTCATGATGTCCTCCCTACTTGAAAATCCACCAGTTCAGAATGCTTTCATTATGAGTCAGTTCTGCATAGGTCCCGATTCCGAGGAGGATCACGTAGATGATCAGGATGCCGAGCAGGATATCCGGCCCGTAACGTTTCCAGAAAGAGTGATCCTGGTTCTCTTCCGTCTCCCTGACCCCGGTCGTGCCTTCATTTTTTCCCATATCTCCTCTCCTTCTATCCTGTATCCCTGTTTCCTTCTGTTGGTTTCCCCCTGTCCCCTATCTACTGTCTGCTATCTACTGTTCTTTACAGCGCCTTGGCCTCTTCCTTGAGAAGCCTGACCAGTTCCTTGACCGCATCTTTAGGCTCACCCGGAATGACCTTGCCGCCTTTCCGTTCGGCTGGCAGTGAAAGAGAAAGAAGTTTCTGTTTTGCCCCCTTCTCTCCAACCTCATCCGGAGAAATCCCGGCGGACGCGGCATCCATGACCTTGATCTCCTTCTTCTTGGCCTTCATGATTCCCGGGAGTGATGCATAACGCGGTTCATTCAATCCCTTCTGCGCGGTAACCAGGGCAGGAAGGGGAAGCTCGAGCGCCTCTTTGCCCCCTTCCACCTCCCGTTCCACGGTGATGCTCTTCCGGTCTTCGGAGAGATCGAGTTTTGTAATCACCGTGGCCTGCGGGATTCCTAGAAATTCCGCCAGGGCCGGCCCCACGAATGAGGCATCATCATCCACGGCCTGCTTGCCGCAGAGGATGAGATCATATTCCATGCCTGAGATGACCTTGGCAAGGAGTTTGGCCGTTGTGTATGGATCGGATCCCTCGAAGGCGACGTCCTTGAGATGGATCCCCCGGTCCGCCCCCATGGCGAGTGCGGTACGGACGGCCTCAGCCGCTCGGTCCGGACCCATTGAGATCACAATGACCTCCCCTCCGGCCTTCTCCTTGATTCGCAGGGCCTCTTCCACGGCATATTCGTCATAGGGATTGACCACATAGGTCAGATCCGCCGTGTCGATCTCTCTTCCGCTGGACGCGATCCTGATCCGGGCCGCGGTATCCGGCACCTGTTTGACGCAGACAATGATCTTCATGATCCTCCTCTCGAATTAGGCCGTCGGCTTTCAGCTTTAAGGGTCTTCTCCAAATTAGTGGATAAGAAGGATTCGAGGGTTGAAGAGCTATAGGGTTCTAGGAATCAAGGGGTCAAGGGTTCAAGTGAACCCCGTTAGAGAGACGAGCTCTCTAACGGGGTGAAATACTGAAACGCAAGCAAAATCTCCAGAGAAAAACACTGGAACCCTTGAACCCTAGGACCCTCGACCCCTTATGTTTTTAGCACTTCACTTGACCCCTGGAATCCTTGACCCCTTGAACCCTTATGTTTCCACCCACTCTTTTGGAGATGATCCGCTTTTAATAGCCGCAGATGAATTTTTTACTTTGCCGTGATCAGTACCTCCCTTTCTTAAGCACGTCCCTTGCAATCACCAGATGCTGGATCTCGTTGGTCCCCTCAAAGATCCGGTTGATCCGGGAATCCCGGTAAAAACGTTCAATGGGCATGTGGGTCATGTATCCCATGCCCCCGTGGATCTGCATGGCGCGGTCCACGATCCAGTCCTGCCATTCGGTGCAGAGAAATTTGACCGTTGCAGACTCCCGGCTGAATTTCTCCCCCCGGTCGGCCATGGACGCCGTGCGATAAACCATGCTCTCCATGGCGTAGATCTTCGCCGCCATCTCGGCGAGATAGAACTGAATGATCTGCTGATCCGCGATGGGTTTGCCGAACTGCCGGCGTTCCTGCGCATGCCGCACTGAAAGATTGAGCATCTCCTTCCCGGCCCCTACGGCCGCGGCGCCCAGCCCCAGCCTCCCATAGCCCAGGGTCGCCATGGCGTTTTTAAACCCATCCCCTGACTTTCCCAGCACATGGGAACGGGGTATCCGCATGTTTTCAAAAATCAGTTCCGCCGTATTGGAGCCCCGAATCCCCATCTTTTTTTCCAGGGTCCCCACGGTGAAACCGGGGGTGTCGGTGGGGACAATGAATGCGGTGATCCCTCCACTTCCGCCTTTCCCAGGATCGGTAGCAGCGTACAGAATCACGATGTCGGCGATCCCCCCGTTGGTGATCCAGATCTTGCTCCCGTTGATGACAAAGTCGTCTCCATCCTCCACGGCGGTGGTGCGGATGCTTCCCGCATCGGAACCGGCGCCGGGTTCGGTCAGGGCGAATGCACCGAGCTTCTCCCCTCTGGCCATCGGAACCAGAAATTTCTGCTTCTGCTCCTCGGTCCCATCCAGCAGGATCGGCATGCACCCGATGCTCTGGTGCGCGGCGATGGTGATGGCGAAGCTCGCGCACCCATGGGAGAGTTCCTCCATCATGATGCAATAACCCACCTCGCCGAATCCGCTCCCTCCATAAGCCTCCGGGATCGCGATCCCCATCAGGCCGTTTTCCACCCCTTTTTTAAGAAGCTGAGCCGGAATCTCCTCTTTCCTGTCGATCTCAGCCGCGAGAGGCCTCACCTCCTGATCCGTGAACTTTCTCACCATCTCCCGGATCATGCGCTGCTCTTCGGTCCATTCAAAGTCCATGTTCATCTCCAGGCCGTGAGCCATTTTTATTGCCGATAACCAAAGAAGATGAACTCGTAAAAAGTCTAAAAACTTTTTACGAGACCATCAAAAAAGATTCTGTTTAAAACGGATAGGCCCCCTTTTCGATGGTTTTGCCCGAGACGGCGGTCAGGATCTCATCATCGTTCCGGTCGATCATTCGGCTGTTCTTCCGGACCCTGCGCCAGGCGAAATTGCAGAAGGTCCTGCATATATTGATCTCATCCGAGGCCTTGTCCGCGCCCTTCTCCTTGATGGCGGAGCTGACCCTCGATATCACACAGGTCATGACATAGAGATCCATGACCATCTCTGCGATCCGTTCCAGGACGAATTCTTTCTCAACGATTTTCTTTTTATAACGGCGGATCACCTTCTCGGCGACCTCGGATAGATGCCGTGTATATTCTTCCACACGGCTGTATTCATCCTCCAGCAGATGTTCGGCCAGCGTGATCCGGTCTCCGGCCAGGGAGGTGATCTTTTTCACGGCATAATCCGCAAGCTGTCCGAAGTTGTGCAGGGGGTCCTGAATGGCCTTGGCCACCTCCTTGAGGACCTCACCCGGCCTCTGAAGCCCGGAGAGGGCGATGAAAAGACGGAGGATCTCGTTGGTCCCTTCAAAGATCATATTGATGCGGGAATCCCTCAGGAAACGCCCATGGGGGTATTCCTCCATGTAGCCGTTCCCGCCCATGATCTGGAGGGCATCGTTGATCAGCTCCCACAACCGTTCGGTGCAGAAGACCTTGGAAACGGCGGACTCCATGGAAAAGTCCACGTCCCCGCGGTCCACGAGGCCGGCGGTCATGTAGGTGACACTCTCCATGGCATAGGTGTTCACGGTCATGCGGGCGATTTTCTCCCGGATCATCTCGAATTCGGAGATCTTCTTTCCGAACTGTTCCCGCTCCCCGGCATGAGACAGCGATGACTGGATCATGGTCCGTGCTGCGCCCACGCATCCCGAGGCCAGCCCCAGGCGGCCCGAGTTCAGGATCTCCATGGCCGTCTTGAATCCGTTCCCTTCCTGCCCCAGAAGGTTCTCCACCGGGACCTTGACATTCTCAAAGATCACCGGCGTGGTGGAGGACCCCCGGATTCCCATCTTCTTCTCTTCAGGTCCGATGGTGATCCCGTCCAGATCCCTGGTCACAATCAAGGCGGAGATCCGGTTCTTCTTCGCCCCCTTCACGAGAACCTCTGTCTGGGCGAAGACCGTATATAAATCCGCGATGCCCCCGTTGGTGACCCACTGCTTGGATCCGTTTAAAATATAATGGTCCCCCTTGCGCACGGCCGTGGTTTTCTGGCTCTGGGCATCGGACCCGGCGCCGGGCTCTGTCAGACAAAAGGCCGCAATCCATTCTCCGGAGGCCAGTCTCGGAAGGTATTTCTTCTTCTGATCCTCAGTGCCATAAAGGAGAATTCCTTTGAGCCCGATGGACTGATGCCCGCCCACGGTCACGGCGACCGAGGCGCTGGTCCTGGAGAGTTCCTCGATCACCCTGCAATACCCCCGCTGGGAGAGTGAGAACCCCCCGTACGCTTCGGGGATGACCATCCCCATGAGTCCCAGTTCGGATAACCCCTTCATCACATCCTTGGGGATCCGTTTTTCTCTGTCGATGACATCCGGTTTGATTTTATCCCTGCAGAACTTGGCTACGGAGTCAATGACCATGTTGAGGCTTTCCCTCTCCTCCCCTTGAAGATGGGGAAAAGGAAAAACGATGTCCTCCTCGATCTTCCCTTCGAACAGGGCCTTGCAATAGCTTCTCTGCTCTACATGGGCCATAAGGCGCTCCTTATAAATAAACGTTCAAAGGGTTTGAACGTTTTGAAGAGTCATCAACCTCCGGCAAAGCTGGATGCTTGACGTTTGCCGGCCCCTCAAAGGGGCCTATTCGTAAAAAGTTAAAAACACCCTCCCCTTAACCCCTCCCCTCCTCCCCTTACTACAAGGGGGTCTCCCCCTCTTATTTAAGAGGGGGTCGGGGGGAGTTATCCCTCTGACGGGGGCAAGGGGGAGTTAGAGGTAAAGCATTCCGGTTAACCGCATACACCCGGCATGGTCAACCTCTGGGAGTCCCCCTTTTTTAATTTTCCGGGTAGAAGAGCTCTTTCTTCTCGGCCATCTTCACGATCAAATCCGCCGGCTTGAAACGATCCCCGAATCTCCCGGCAAATCCTTCGAGATCTTTCCGGATCTTCTCCATGCCGATTTCGTCTGCATATCTGAGCAGGCCGCCTCGGAACGGCGGGAAACCGGTTCCGAAGATCATCCCGGCATCCACGACCGAGGGCCGGTCCGCGATCCCTTCGGACAAGATCATGGCCGCCTCGTTGATCATAGTGAGAATGAGCCGTCCGGAGATCTCCTTTTCCAAGAGAGGGGGGCTGCCCTTGCGGATTCCGGAAATCAGGCCGAGAGTCTCCTGTGCCACGAACCGCTCTCTCCCTTTATAGGCGTAAAACCCCTTGCCGTTTTTCTTGCCGAGCCGTCCGGCCTCCACCATCTTGGACAGGATCACAGAGGGGCGCATCCGATCTCCATAGGCCTGGTGCAGGATCCCGGCGACCTTCATGGCAACATCCAGACCGATCTGATCGAGAAGGATAAAGACCCCCATGGGCATCCCGAAATGGAGCATCAGCCGGTCGATGGTCTTGATCTCCACGCCGTCTTCAAGCAAAAGCGCCCCTTCGTTCAGGTAAGGCATCAAAATCCGATTGACCAGGAATCCTTCCCGATCCTTGACCACGATCGGGGTCTTTCCCAGCTTCTTCCCGAGCGCCACAATCGCAGCCACGGTCTCATCCGAGGTCAGATCCCCTCGGATCACTTCGACCAGGGGCATCTTGTCCACCGGGTTGAAGAAATGCATCCCCACGACCTTGTCCGGATGTTCGGAGGCCTTGGCCAGTTCGGTCACGGAAAGCGAGGAAGTGTTGGTGGCGAAGATCGCCTTCGAAGAGATGCTCCTTTCGGCCTCGCTCAGGACCTGTTTTTTGACATCCATTTTTTCCATGACCGCCTCGACCACCAGGTCTACATGCCTGAATCCGGTATAGTCCGTGGCGCCGCTGATCATGCCGAACTTTCGATTCATTTCCGTTTGGCTGATGATCCTTTTTGCCTTTTTCTTTGAGAGGACCTTGTAGGCCGCGCGCAGTCCGCCGGCCACGGCATCCGTATGGATGTCCTTCATGCGGACCGGGATCTCCTTTTCCGCAAAGAGTTCGGCGATACCGCCTCCCATCACGCCCGCTCCGAGAACGCCGACTTTCCGGACAGGGAGCGGCAATACACCGGCATCTGCCACACCGGGGTCTTTCTTGAATTCCTCCTGCAGGTAAAAAACCCGGATCAGATTCTTGGAGACCTCCGTAACCGCCATCTCGCCCAGGAACCGGGCCTCGATTTCCAGTCCATGCTCCATCCCCAGTAGGAATCCCTGTTCCATGGCCTCCAGGGCCTTGAGCGGCGCCGGATAATGTCCCTGCGACTGCTTCAGGGTCTGCACCCTGGCCTGTCTGAAAAGGAATTTCCTTCCCGTGGAGGTCGTCTCAAGGAGCGTCTCCATGAGATTCCGCTTCCGGTGCATGCCCGAAGGCCGTTTCCATGAAGGGCCCATGACGGATCCGGCAAACTTGACCGCCGCTTCCATGAGGACCTCTTTCGGGGCCATATCATCCGCAAGCCCGATCTTCAAGGCCTTCTTCGGGTAGATGTTCTTCCCGGTCAGGATCATCTCCAGGGCCTTCTGTATCCCCACAAGGCGCGGAAGCCTCTGGGTTCCTCCGAAACCCGGGATGATCCCCAGCTTGACTTCAGGCTGTCCGAGAACGGTCTTCTCGCTGTCGGAGATCACCCGGTAATGGCAGGCCAGGGCCAGTTCCATCCCCCCTCCGAGACAGACGCCGTCAACGGCCGCAATGACCGGTATCGGGAGGGACTCCAGACGGTCAAGGATGATCTGCCCCTTGCGGGCAAGCTCTTCGCCGATTTTCGGATCCCGGATCCCTTCAATCTCACGGATATCGGCCCCGGCAATGAAGACCCCGGGCTTGGCGCTCCTGATGATGATCGCCTGGACCGCCTGATTCCCCGAAATCTCGTTGATGCATTGGGAGAAACTCTCCATGACCAGGGAGGTAAGTTTGTTCACCTTTTCTCCCGGGAGATCAAAAGTCACCACGGCAATCCCGTCTTCACGGATTTGATACTGAATCGGAGATTCCATAAAGGCCCCTTATATAAATCGTTCAAGCCGTTCAAATCATTCAAACCATTCAAGGGGTTTAAACCGCTTGAACCCTATTGAACCATCTTGAACCCTTTGAACTTTTCTTTTCTCACCGTTCAAGAATCATGGCGCCGCCCTGCCCTCCGCCGATGCAGAGCGTGGCCAGGCCCAGATTGAGACCCCGCCGCTTCATCTCTTTGAGCAAAGTGATGACCAGGCGGGTCCCGCTGGAACCCACGGGGTGGCCTATGGCAACGGCGCCCCCGTTCACGTTCATGATCTCCGGATTCATCTCACCCATGGGAGCACGGTCATGGAGATAGTCCTGCGCAAAATCCTTGGATGCCATGGCCTTGCCGCAGGCGATGACCTGCGCTGCGAAGGCCTCGTTGATTTCGATCAACTGGATGTCTTTTAATGTCAGGCGGGCACGTTTCAAGGATAGGTGAGAAGAAAAGACCGGACCCAGACCCATGCGGCTCGGATCAAGACCGGCAAAGGCATACGACCGGATGAATCCGAGCGGTTCGTACCCCATGGAGAGCGCCTTCTCTTCGGACATGACCAGGACAGCCGCTCCGCCGTCCGTAACCTGGGAGGCATTCCCGGCCGTAACCGTTCCATGCCTCTTGTCGAAGACCGGGCGAAGCTTGGCCAGGGCCTCCATGGTCTGCCCCTTCCTGACCCCGTTATCCTCAACCACCGCCTTCTCAAATTTGGGAGGCACGTAGGTGGGAACGATCTCATCCCCGAGTATCTTTTTCTCCTGAGCCCTCTCCGTCTTCTGATGACTGATCAGAGAGAATTCATCCTGATCCGTGCGGCTGATCCCGAACTCCCGAGCCAGCACCTCGGCCGTCTGCCCCATGTTCAGCCCGCAGTTCGCGTCGGTGAGCCCCATGAGGAGGCCCACGACCGGTTTGAGATGAGCCGGTCGAATCCTCAGGAGCACGCCGAAACGGTCGCTCCATCTCTTTGCCTTCTGAAACGCTTGAAGAATTTCCTGCAGATCCTTGGAAAAAAAGATGGAAATGTTGCTCATGGATTCCACCCCGCCGGCGATGATCACCTCGGCCTCATTTAGGAGGATCTGCCGGCAGGCGTTGACGATCGACTGCATGCCTGATGCACAGTTACGCTGAACCGTGTAGGCAGGAACCTGTATGGGGATTCCCGCCTTGAGGGCGATCACCCTGGCAATATTGGTTGAGTCCGCAGGCTGCCCCACGTTCCCGATGATGACTTCATCCACCATCGAAGGGTCCATCTCCAGACGTTCCATGAGTTCACGGACTACAATCCGGCCAAGCTCGGAGGCGGAGAGATCATTAAAAAGGGTCCATGCCTTGATATAAGGAGTCCGGACCCCGTCCACAATCACAATCCTTTTTCCCATCATGGAACCTCCTAAAGGGGATAGGATTCATTGATTTAAGGTGATACATTTTTTTTGAGTATACACGATACCGAGATCGGATGTCAAGAAAACCAATGATAATCCGTGTAGTTGTATGATATGCCTAAAGACTTTCATGAATAATGTCCTGCTTGACATTTCCGCTCAGGAATATATATTTGTGAATCACAAGGTAATGACTCTCCACCCGCATAATGGGTGGTATCAGGAAGCCCTCCAGAGGGGGGCATTGACCCAAAACAAACTCAGTGGCCAGCCAAAACGCCATGCTGTACCGCAACAGAAATCGTAACCCGTTTGTCATTGTCCGGCTTGACCGGACAATCCAGTATGTTCTGGATTCCCCGATCAAGTCGGGGAATGACGGTGTTTTTGATTCATCACGAAGTGTATATTTGCCGTCCCATCTGATGTGCTATAAACTTTTCCACTCTTACATAGGCTCTTCCTCCTGCTCCATTCAAGGCTTTCCCAGAGGAAGAGCCTATCTTATTTCTCCCCGGATCGGTAGAACCTCTCCGGGTCCACCACCAGTGGTACGTCACAAGGAGAGGAACGCAGATGAGACCGCCCTACGACCCTCTCGGTACGTCACCATATTTACGAACAGGACCACTAAGGAGAAAAATGCATTTAAAGCCGCCTCAAAAAACTATCATGCTCGTCAGCCTGATGCTTCTTCTGATCCTCTGCAAGGTTCCTTTTTCATCGGAATTCTCCTATGCGGAGGTTCTCCGGCTTGAGAATATGAGTTATCATATTATGGACACGGATCAACCCGGCATTAAAAAATACACCATGGAGGCCGACTTCAAGGGGACCAGGGACCAGGTCTGCGGGGTCATCTGCGACTACTATCACCTCAATACCTATATGCCCAAAGAGTTCGACTCGAAGGTCTTAAAACAAGATTCGAACCGGATTACTCTAAATGTCACTTTGGACATCCCGTGGCCCTTTGAGGATCTCAAGAGCATCCTCCTGATCAACTATGACAAAGACAAAGGGAAAGCACGCTGGAAACTGATCGGCGGGAACATCAAAAAAAATGACGGGACCATCGAGGTTGAACAGCGCGGGGAAACCTCACATGTCGTACAGACCACCTATCTCGATATCGGGCGGTATTACCCGGACTGGTTTATTGTGATCTATGCCCGTTCGCTGACTTACAAGGTGATGCGCGCCATGAGGGCACAGATCGAGACCGAGACCTCAGGAATGGATAGGCGTCAGGAACCCGTTCCCGCGGCCGGACCTTGAGTGAAAACATCAGGGGTCAAGGGTTCAAGGGTTCAAGTGAAATACTGATACCGGTAAACCGAGTACAAGAACGCAAGCAAAATCTCCAGAGAAAAACCTTTAAACCCTTCAACCTTTAAACCTTGCCCAAGGGTGAACGCGGCCTTTTCCTTGCTTTCTTGATAATTATTCATTACCATGGAAACCATGACACGCATCCGGAATGAAATCCGCGTGAGCCTCCTCCAGATCAATCCAGGCCTGCATGACCCGGACAGGAGGATTGAAAAAACGCTGAACCTGATCCGCCGTACCGCGGAAAGCCGGCCCGGGATCCTGGTCCTCCCTGAGATCTGGTCCGGTGGTTTCGAATACCCCGATGTGCTGAAGCTCAGCCCAAGGACCCCGGATATCCTGAACAGCCTCTGTGAAATCTCCGGGACCCACGGAACCATGATCATCGGATCCCTGCCGGAAAAAGAATCAGGGCGCCTCTATAACACCGCGGCCGTTGTGGATCACGGCAGGATCATCGGACGGTACCGCAAGAGGCGCCTCTTCCCTCCGATGCTTGAAGACCGATATTTCACGCCGGGCCGGTCCAGGAAGATTTTCTCCACGGCCTTCGGCCGGATCGGAATCGCCGTCTGTTTCGATCTCCGATTTCCGGAACACTTTGCGGGGTTCCGAGGCCGGGGGGCCTGGCTCCTCATCGTCCCCGCACAGTGGCCTGAGCCCCGATGCGCGCAATGGGAGTCCCTGCTCATCGCAAGGGCCATTGAAAACCAGGCCTTCGTCGCCGGATGCAACCGGGCAGGACGGACCCGGAACACACGCTTTTGCGGAAACTCCCTGATCGTGGACCCCGGAGGAACCGTCATCGCCCGGGGAGGGAGGGACGTTCAAGTCGTCTCGGCCGTTCTCCGGCCGGGAGCCGTTGAAACCATCCGCAAAGAGATCCCCATGCAGACGAAGAAACGGTGAGCATCCAATGGAACAGCACATTCATGAGTTCCTCCATTTCATCCGAATCGAAAAAGGGCTCTCGAACAATACGGCGGAGGCCTACCGCAGGGACCTGACACATTTTTCTGAGTTTCTCAAGGGCCAGGGGATCCATAAGGCCGCGAAGATAGACCGCAGGGCGGTCCTTTCCTATCTGATTCAGATCAAACGATCAGGATTGAATCTCTCCACGGTCCGGCGAAGACTGGTCAGTATCCGGATGTTTTTCCGTTTCCTGATTCAGGAAGGACGAATCCAGACGGACCCTGCCGAAAACATCGAGTCCCCCAAAACAATCCAGTACCTCCCGCAGACCCTGACTCCCGCAGAAGTGGAGAGCCTCCTCCGCACACCGGACACGGAATCACCCCTTGGGAAGCGGGACCGGACCATGCTGGAGGTCCTCTATGCCACGGGACTTCGCGTGAGTGAACTGGTTTCCTTGAAAAACTCGGATATCAACCTTGAAGTCGGATATCTGATCACCATGGGAAAGGGGGGAAAAGAGCGTCTGGTCCCCATGGGTGATTCGGCCCAGGGATGGATCAGGGATTTTCTATCGCATGACCGGCCCAGAATATTGAAATCGCGCCGGAGCGATTTTCTTTTTCCCAACCGGTTCGGAAATAGGATGAGCCGTCAGTGGTTTTTTAAGATCATCAAGAAATATGCCCTCCAGTCGGGTATCCGCAAGGAGATATCCCCTCATACACTCCGGCATTCCTTTGCCAGCCATCTTCTTGAAAACGGAGCGGATCTTCGATCCGTCCAACTCATGCTCGGACATGCGGATATCTCCACCACACAGATCTATACCCACGTCACAAAAGAACGGCTCAAAAAAGTTTTCGATAAATTTCACCCAAGGGCATGAAGGTGATTTGGGGTCAAGGGGTCAAGGGGTCAAGGGTCCGAGTGAAAAGCTTAGCAAGTAGCCGAGGGGTAAACATATCAAAAACCCCGGGGGTAGGCGAGATGATAGAAGAATACCTAAATCAAAAAAACACTTGACCCCTGGAATCCTCGGCCCCTTTTTACACACTAAATGGCCGATGGCTCGTAGAGGAGAAGAACCGCTTTTTTAGTAGATTTCTTTCTCATTGACAGTAGATGTTTTTTGTTTTATAAATATAGGTAACTTAAATCTGTAGTTGTTATGTAATTTGTTTGTAGTAATTCATCGGCCAAGTGGTCCTGTTCGTAAATATGGTAGCGTACCGAGAGAGTCGTAGGGCGGTCTCATCAGACGCGCGACTGAGGCGTACCCCTCTGGTACACCGCAAGGAGCGGAACTTTGATCCGGCTGCCCTACGACCCTCGAATACGACCGTATTTACGAATAGGGCCACTAAGCTCAAAAGGAGAAATGACTTCGTGACAAACAAAAATAAGATTGATCAACAGGCCTTGTACACCATCGGTGTGGCCTCCGAACTCATTGGAACCACAGATCAGACACTTAGGCTCTATGAAAAACACGGGCTCATCAAACCCGCCCGCCGCGGCAAGAATCGGTTTTTTTCCAACAATGACATCCAGTGGATGAGATGTATACGGGACATGATCCATACGGAGAAAATCAGCATCGAAGGAATCAAAAGGCTTCTGGACTATGCCCCATGCTGGGAGATCAGGCGGTGCCCGAGCCATGTCAAGGAATCCTGTTCCGCGTTCAAGGAACCGAACAGGCCGTGCTGGGAACTCACCAAAGGGAGTTGCAGTGAAAACGGCAAGGACTGCGACCACTGCATCGTCTATATAGCCCGGACCCGTAAAAAAGCCTGAAGGGTGTCCGTTGCATTCTATGGACTTCCCTCCAGATCCTTTCTCGTCAGCACATAATTCTTTATAACCTGTCCGGAGCTTCCGAACGGGCCCAAGGTTTTGCCGTTGGCCCGAAGCACAAGGCCCCCTGCATTCCCGATGTTGAGCCGGATGGATTCCACCATCTTCAAACGGACTTCTTGGCCGGGCCGGATGATCAGATCATGGTGTTCTTTCCCGTCCAGATCGCAGGAGACCCATGTCTGAGCACGGGCGGATAGAATCATTTCAATCGGAGCCGGGGAGGGAGCGGCCGGTTCCGTCTGCGGCCCCTCTGCCCTGTTCTGTGGAACGGGCGGGGCCTCCTCTTTTCCCGGTATGGGAACCTCTTTCGTCTCTTTGTTCACCTTCGACTCCGGGGATGAAACGGACTTTTCAATCCCGCCCTGCTGCAGGGATGGATGCTGAGAGGACGCCTCCCTCCACCTCCAAAGACCATACCCCGAAGCCATAACAACCGCCGCGGCCAGAAGAGCGGTCAAGATCCAAAGGATCATGGACCTTTTCTTATTCTTACTGACGGCGCCGGTCCCGGGGAGATCCATACCAGCCGCCTGCGAATTTCCGGAGGAATCCTTGGCCTTCCGGTATTCCTGATACCGCAGGATAGCCTCGTCCGCGTCCAGACCGATGTAATTGGCGTAGCTCCGTATGAACCCCTTTGTAAAAACCTCTGCCGGGAGCCTGGATTCGTTGTCTTCTTCTATGGCCTCAAGGTAGCGGTAGCTGACCTTGGTTTCATCAGAGATCTCTCTTAACGAGATCTCTCTCAGTTCCCGCTCTCTTTTCAGGTACTCGCCGAAAGAAGTCATTTCCATCCTTTGTATTCCTTGATACCGGATCTGTGATTGATATTCGGTTCTTCTCCTCTACGAGCCATCGGCCATTTAGTGTGTAAAAAGGGGCCGAGGATTCCAGGGGTCAAGTGTTTTTTTGATTTAGGTATTCTTCTATCATCTCGCCTACCCCCGGGGTTTTTGATATGTTTACCCCTCGGCTACTTGCTAAGCTTTTCACTCGGACCCTTGACCCCTTGCCCCCTTGACCCCTTGACCCCTTGACCCCTTGGCCCCTTGACCCCTTGACCCCTTGACCCCTTGACCCCTTGACCCCTTGGCCCCTTGACCCCTTGGCCCCTTGAATCCTTGACCCCTTGAACCCGTCTGTTTTCACGTACTCTTCACCGGGACTTATTGCAAGAGATCCAGATAGGTTGAAGCGTCCTCCGT
>Ga0210016_1002481_pt1 | contig 16730 bp, 16 predicted proteins | sample CryGeyCG2014_300_FD_185454 | JGI IMG/M metagenome (GOLD analysis project Ga0210016, IMG submission 185454) | Groundwater microbial communities from aquifer - Crystal Geyser CG02_land_8/20/14_3.00 (SPAdes) (version 2) | ecosystem: Environmental > Aquatic > Deep subsurface > Groundwater | place... | reverse complement strand
GAGCCACATATTCAACCACCCTTAAGCAATGGTCGCCCTGTCTGAGCAAGAAAATCTTCCATACTGTTATTCGCATTAAAAAAGAACTGTGCTTTTCGTGATTAGTGGACCCTGTGAAAAGAGGTGGACCGGATGGGATTCGAACCCACGACCCCCTGACTGCCAGCCAGGTGCTCTACCAACTAAGCTACCGGCCCACATATACACACTCTATCTTAGTTTACTCCCATTTTCAATGAAAAAATGATACAGTGAACTTATAAAATAAGAAATCATTTGACGCGCAAATCAAAAATCAAAAATGCGCGCCAGCTGGTCCTCGTAGTTTCCTCCTGCGCTCTCGCTACGACTCGAGCTTCGGAGGGACAAGCAATTTATAACCAAACCACTGTTTGCCCATCGAAGCTCTGGCGATAACCAGAGTACAGTTGGGCCCTCGTAGTTCAACGGAAAGAACAGTGCTCTCCTAAGGCACTGATGACCGTTCGATTCGGTCCGGGGGCACAAATTGTATTTCCTGTATACAGGACTTTACCTTGCGATAGTAATTTTTTGATTTATACTTGTTATATGGACATTCCTGCAATCATTAAAAAAGTTTCGCCCGCGCTGGTCAGTATTATCTTAATCAAGCATGACTCAAAACAAAGCGCTGACGATATCGACATCCCCCAAAACGAAATAGAAACCGGCACGGGATTTTTCGTGGACTCTCAAGGGCTTATCGCCACCAACCGCCATGTTGTTTTTGACGTAAGCGGCGATTATTATGTATGGTTTCAAAACAAAAAATACTTTGCCGAAATCGTGGCACGCGACCCGGTCAACGACGTTGCCTTACTTCACATAAACACACACAATACCCCGTACATTCCAATGGGCGATTCGTCGCGTTTGGAACTCGGCCAGCAAGTTATTGCACTTGGAAACGTACTTGGCGAACTGCATAACACCGTGTCCGCAGGCATCATCTCGGGGCTTACGCGCAATATCTACGCAGTTGATGAACCGTACAGCAAAACCTTTGAGCTGCGCGGACTTATTCAAACAGACGCGGCAATCAACCCTGGTAATTCCGGCGGGCCGCTGGTGAATATGCGGGCACAAGTCATTGGCATCAACACCGCAACCGTGTCGGAATATGAAAACATCGGATTCGCCATTCCGATTAACCACGTGCGGCTTGACATTGAAGAAATAAAAAAATTCGGCAAGGTGCGCAAAGCATTTTTAGGCATTCGCTACATCACGCTTGATACGATGCTGAAAGCAAAATACAATCTTGCGGTTGATTACGGCGCGTATGTTCTGCGCGAACCCGAACCTGACGGATTCGGCATTATTCCCAAAAGCCCGGCTGACCGCGCGGGACTCAAAGAGGGAGACATTATTCTTTCATGCGATGGGACTAAAATCACATACGACAAAACGCTCAAAGACATCATCCGTGAAAAAGAAATAGGCAAAAAAGTGAAGTTGTGTGTATTGCGCGATAAAAAAGAGTTTTGCACGGATATGGAGCTTGAAGAACGAACATAAACACACAAAAAATTAGCCCACAGGCTGATTTTTTGTGTTGTGGACCTGGGGAGAATCGAACTCCCGCCTGCGCGATGCAAACGCGCTGTTCTGCCACTAGACCACAGGCCCGTATACCCTAAGGCAAACAAACAGGATCTCTTGAAAATCCAATGCTCGACTTCTCGCAAAGATTTTCAGGACAAACGCGTCGTTCTGCTATCCCGATACGATTAAAATCTTCGATTTTATTATAGCATCAGAGACTCTCGATTTACTTATCAAATCATAGATTTGAAGTAAACCCCGTATGAAATTCAACAAAATAATGCACGGGCAGAAATAAAAGATTTTCTAAAACATACTACCCTATTCAACCTCTCTGTATTTATGAATTTCTGACGGGGTAAATCGGAGCTATACTATAGGTCCAAAAGGAACAAGGACATATCGCCCTCGCCCTTTTGGAAAGCCGTAATAATCCAAAAGAGCTGGACATCGCCCTCGCCCTTTAAAACTTCCTTTAAAACTTTTAGAGTTATGCATTGCCCAAAATCCTGACCATCTTGGTTCCACACTTCACGCACAAGCCCTTCATAACGCGGCGAGAACCGCGCTTTCCGTGCATGACTTCCTCTTTCGGGTCCTTCATATCGGACTTTGCTTTGCACCTAACGCAATATGCTTGTATTGCATCTGCCATAGTAGTTATTCTTTTAATTGTATATTTTAAACAGGTTTATTCGACCTTAAACCACTCTCATATAAGCTTAAGCCCTTTTATGATATTCATTATAAAGGGTTTTTCTTTAAAAAGCAAATTGTTAAAAAGGCTGAAATAAAGCTCTCAAGGACAAGCCTGTGGTACCTGTATGCTTTCAGCAGGAATCCGCCGAAGCACCCTCCTTCGCTCTTCGAGCTACGGAGGGTTATCCTTTTCGCATTTCCATCCTCCGTAGCTGTAGCTACAGCTACTGCGGAGGACGGGCATCCACGCCTAAAGCCATGCCTGAGGCACGTAGGCGTGCCTGCACACCGAAGTGTGTTTTAGCACGTAGGCCTGCCTGCGGTAGGCAGGCGTGGTTTTGTGCGAAGGCGGATAAAAAAAGCCGCGTTAACGCACGCGGCAGCGATAAATAAAAAAAAGAGCAATAATTGCGTCTCGGGTATTGGCTGAAGGTGGCTCCACCAAGTCAATACCCGAGGGGGCATAGGGTATTTGCGTCGCGGCGCAAATACTTAATAGAATCTTAATCTTAAAAACTAAGAATGTCAAGTGTAAAAATGCGGTATAATTGTGACTAATAACTTGCGACTCATGACTGACGACTCGTTATCAGTTATCAGTTATCAGTAATCAGTTATAATCATGGCCTACTTAACACTTCATGTTTCAGATTCTGCGTATCCTGCTCTGTTAAAACAAATCCCCAACCCCCCAAAAACACTATACGTACGGGGTACGCTTGAACCGAATGAAATATGTTTTACCATTGTGGGAACGCGAAAACCAACCAGCTATGGCATTGAAACTGCGAAATTGTTTGCAACCCAGCTTTCTCAAGCCGGGTTTACCATTGTCAGCGGCTTAGCGTTCGGCATTGACGCAATTGCGCACCAAGCAACGCTTGCCGCGGGCGGACGCACTATTGCGGTGTTGGGCAGCGGTGTTGATATCATCACGCCCGTAACAAACCAGCATATCGGCGAACAGATTATTGAACGCGGCGCGCTGGTATCGGAATTCCTGCCCGGCACTGCTGCGCAAAAAAATCACTTTCCCCAACGCGACAGAATTATGTCAGGCCTTTCCATCGGAACATTGGTTATTGAAGCAAGCGGACAATCGGGCGCGCTGATTACCGCGCGCAACGCAACCGAACAAGGGCGTGAGGTGTTTGCAATTCCCGGACAAATCTTTTCTCACGCATCGCAAGGCGCGCACAAACTCATTCAGGAAGGAGCGAAACTCACGCAAACCATTGACGACATTTTGTGCGAGTTTGAACAACTGCATTTATTTGCCAACAAAATTGCTCACGGCTCGTCGCGAAAGACAAATGAAAACGAGCAAAAAATATTAGCGTGTTTGACAGAACCAAAAACGCTCGATATCATTGCCCAAGAAACGCACATAGCCATACAAGAATTGAAAACAGCGATAACCATGCTGGAGTTGACGCGCAAAATCGCCAAACAACCCGATGGCTGTGTACGCAGAATCGTGTAAATTTCTACAATGCCTGCTAAAAATAAAACAAGTTTGATAATCGTTGAGTCGCCAACAAAAGCCCGAACTATCTCTTCATTTTTAGGCAAGGGATACACCGTGCTTTCTTCGTACGGGCATGTACGCGACTTACCCACAAATAAATTCGACCCCAAAACAAGATTCGGCATTGATATTAACAACAACTTTGAACCTCAATATGTCATTCCTGCAAAAGCAAAAGAAAATCTGTCCAGACTGCAAAAAGCAGCAAAAAAAGCTGGTGCAATAATCCTGGCTAGTGACGAAGACCGTGAAGGAGAATCAATCGCATGGCATCTCATTCAAGCCCTAAATCTTGAAACATGGAACATGAAGCATGAAATAGAGGACAAAAAACATGTTTCAAGTTCCAAGTTTTATGCTCCACGAGTAGAGAGGATTGTATTTCACGAAATCACCAAACCGGCTATTGAACAAGCTCTTACCCACCCGCGTTCAATTAATATGGACCTGGTCAACGCGCAGCAAGCGCGCCGCGTGCTTGACAGGCTCGCGGGGTACGAATTGTCCCAATTTTTATGGCACAAAATCAAATACGGACTTTCTGCAGGACGCGTGCAATCAGCCGCGTTACGGCTCTTATGCGAACGAGAACAGCAAATCAATGCGTTCAAACAAACGCAATATTATACAATTTCTGCAAAATTGCAGAAATTGCAAAAAACAAAACCCAAATTACAAATTCCAAATGAATTTACAGCAGAATTAAATAGAATCAATAATGAACCTATTACAGAACCGGGTATTTTGGAAAAACAAAAAGCAGATGACATCGTAACGGATTTAACTCGTGCGGACTTTTCCGTTGCCGGAGTTGCGAAAAAAAATGTTGCGCGGTCCCCGCTCGCGCCGTTTACCACCAGCACGTTACAGCAAGACGCATGGAACAAACTTCATTGTTCATCCAAACAAACCATGCTGCTCGCCCAACAATTATACGAACAAGGGCTTATCACGTACATGCGCACGGATTCAACCAGTCTTTCCTACGGATCAGTAGTCAAGGCGCGAAAACTCATTAGCGAACAATTCGGCACAGCATATGTTCCCGAAACATTCATAACGTATAAAACCAAATCGCGCATGGCGCAAGAAGCGCACGAAGCTATCAGGCCAACAGACCCGTTTCAAACACCTGAAACATTTAGGGCGCAGGGTGACGCAAAACAACACAAACTCTATGCGCTGATTTGGTCGCGGTTCATCGCGTGCCAAATGGCAAAAGCTATACTCGCGCAAACCTCGGTAACCATATGCGCGCAATCGCAAAAAAACGCGTACGAACTAAAAACGAACGGACAGTATGTTGTTTTTGACGGATTTTTGCGCGTGTGGAAAATAAATCAAAAAGAAACTATTCTGCCAGACCTTGCAAAAAATGACCAACTCAAAGCAACAGCCGTAACCGCTGAAGAACATTTCACGCAACCGCCCGCGCGCTACAACGATGCGTCGCTGGTCAAAACTCTTGAACAACTCGGCATCGGACGACCATCAACATACGCGAGCATTATGAATACCATTATCAATCGTATGTATGTGGAACGAACTGCTGCGCGGTCGCTCCAACCCACGCCGCTCGGCATACTTGTCAACGACCTGGTCGTTACTCATTTTTACGACATCGTTGATTACCAGTTCACCGCGCAAATTGAACAAGATTTTGACACAATCGCGCAAGGAAAAAAGATTTGGCATGAAGTTATTAAAGCATTTTACGAACCGTTTCATAAAAATATTGAACTCAAGGAAAAACAAGTCAGCAGGCGCGAAGCGACCGAGCGCCCATCCGAACAAGTGTGCGACAAATGCGGACACCCTATGGTCGTCAAATGGGGCAAATACGGCCAATTCTTGGCATGTTCAAATTATCCTGCGTGTTCCAATATTAAAAAAATCGCACAACCGAAAACCGAACTTGATATGCCGTGTCCTGTATGCGGTTCAATCCAGGGCGGAAAAGTCGTGGTGCGTAAAACCAAAGCGCGCAAACGCATTTTTTATGGATGCTCGCGATGGCCGACCTGTAATTTCGCGTCGTGGAAAAAGCCAGAAGAACAAAATGAAGAAAAAATGACAAAATAAATCTCAATATCACGACATAGTTTCAATAGGATAAAACCCTTTGTGCTATAATACACGCCAATTATGGCAAAAGAAGTGCAAACAAATACCGAAACATTAAAGCAAACTTTGTTTGACCTCATTTCCCAATGTCAGAAGCAGTACCAAAGGTCCGTGATTGAAACCGCGCTTACATTCGCAGAGGCCGCGCACAAAGGACAAATGAGAAAAACCAACGAGCCGTACATCAATCACCCGCTCCGCACCGCGATTACAATCGCAGAGCTTAAAATGGATACGCAAACCATTACGGCATCACTCCTGCACGACACCATTGAGGATTGCGATATTCCACCAAAAATCATTGAAGAAAAATTCGGAAACGAGGTGTGCGAACTTGTAAAAGGGGTTACGAATCTTGGGAAAATAAAATACCGCGTCCCGCGCGAAAACACGGAAAAAAAACAAATTACGGAAAATGCGGAAAACATACGCAATATGTTTTTAGCAATCGCCCAAGACGTACGCGTTGCGATTATCAAACTCGCAGACCGTTTGGATAATGTTCTGACCATTGAAGGAATTCGTCATGAAAAACAATATCGATACGCGGCAGAAACGCTTGAGGTCCACGCGCCGCTCGCTCATCGGCTCGGCATACATACTATTGCGGCAGGATTGGAGGATGCGACATTCCCCTATGTATATCCAAAAGAATATCAATGGGTAAAAACGCTTTTTGAAACAAATGCGCAAAAACTTACCATATATATTCAAAAGGTAGTTGAAAAATTAAAATCAATACTGAAAGAAGAGAATATGAGCGATGTGACGGTAGAATATCGAATCAAGCATCTGTATAGTTTATGGCAAAAGCTTGAACGGGTTGACCGCGATATAACCCGTATTCATGACATTGCCGCTATGCGTATCGTGACACAATCTATAGAAGAATGCTACCAAATTCTTGGCATTATCCATAGTTTATGGAAACCAGTCCCTGAACGATTCCGTGATTATATCGCCCTGCCAAAGCCGAACGGGTACCAGGCAATTCATACCGATGTGTTTTGCGATGATAATCGTATTGTTGAGATCCAGATAAAAACTCAAGAGATGCACGAGCAAGCGGAACACGGTATTGCCGCGCACTGGTTTTATTCCAGTATCCGCACGAGAAAACCAACGCAGCACTACAAAAAAAGAACGGCAATCAAAACGCCCGAGCTTCCCAAGGAACTGACATGGATTAACCAATTGCAAGAATGGCAACATTATTTCCATAACCCAGAGGAATTCGTTGAATCGCTCAAAATTGACTATTTCAAAGACCGCGTGTTCGTGCTCACGCCCAAAGGAAAAGTCATTGATTTGCCGCGCGGTGCAACAGCTGTTGATTTTGCGTATCATATCCATACCACGCTTGGCAACGAATGTTCTGGAGTAAAAATCAACGGGAAAAACTGCCCGCTCAACCAAGAGCTTCAATCAATGAACATTGTGGAAATTCTCACACAAAAAGGCAAAAAACCGTCACTGCAATGGCTTGAATTCGTCAAAACCGCGATTGCCAAAGAAAAAATCAAACACGAGCTCAAACAAAATATCCGCAAACTTGAAAAAAGATAAATAGAAACTACCGAGAGAGTATTTGCAGTATTCTTTTGATTGCTCGCGGCATGTTTCTTCTTCCTTGTCCAATTGGATAATAGGTCGGGTACACATGAAAAATTTTTGACCCGATTTGCAATTGTTCTTTTTGTTTTCCAGCATAGGCGCTTACCGCAATCGGTTTTCCCAAGATAATCGAACTCACTAAATTCCCAAATGTAATAATATGTTTAGGATTTGTACGCACTATTTCTTCACGCATAATGTCCATATAGTTGTTGAATACGCAAGCAGGTAACATCCGCGCGTCTTTTTGCGTGCATTTTGCGAGGTTGGTAATAAACACTTTATTCTTTGCTATTGCGCGGTAAATCTGTTTTGCAAAGTCAGGAGACCATGCGTCCGGTTGTAACGTTTGTATTGTTTCAAAATGCTTTTTCGAAAGCAGACCTGTTTGATAAAACAATTGCCACACGCCTTTTGTTCCCAACCACGGCGCACGTATACCCTTCCATGCACCATGCGCGGAAATATTCCGTGCAGTCGGATTCATAAAAACAAACATGACATTCGCATTATGAATGCAACCAGTTCCGTACACGGATTTCAAAGTTCTGTGTCCGTAGATAAATTGCAATCGGTTTGCTTTTCGATGTAAACTTTTTAACTGCATTTAAAACTCTTCAATTCCCTGCTCGCCCAGAATTTTTTTGATAATATTTCCAAGCTCCTCGGGTGAGTTGAAATTAATCGCAATCACACCCTTGGAACCATGCTTGCGCAAAACAACTTTTGTATTCAATACTTGTTCAAGTTTCGTACCCAATTCCTGCATCTGCGGGTCAAATTCGCGCCCAAGCTCGTGAAGTGATTCCTGCGTTTGCGCCGGCGTCATAGTATCTGCTTGATACATACCTTGTTGCATAATCTGTTTTGCTGTTGCTTCTGCTTGACGCACGGTCATGCTATATGACAAGATTCTTCCCAAAAGCATGCGCTGGTGTTCAGTCCGGGGAACGCTTAATATCACGCGCGCGTGTCCTTCGGTGATTTTATGTTCTTCCAAAGCTTTTTGCGCTTCAAATGGCAGCTGCAACAACCGCATAGTGTTTGCAACCGCTTCACGCGACTTTCCTACACGAAACGCAACTTCGCGCTGAGACAATCCAAACTTGTCAGCCAATTGCGCAAATGCGCGTGCGCGTTCCATAGCATTCAAATCTTCACGCTGAATGTTTTCAATAACCGAAATCTCAAGTTTTGCCTGATCCTGCACGTTTTCTCTGATAAGCGCGGGGACGGTATTTAATCCCACGAGTTTTGCAGCCAGCAATCGCCGCTCTCCTGCAAGAAGCTGATATTGGACATCAGTTCCGGTTTCTGTCGGAACTTCCACGCGAGTAACAATCAACGGCTCCAAAATACCGTATTCCTGAATGGAATTCGCCAACTCCTGCAATTGTTCTTGGTCAAATCCCCTGCGCGGTTGAAACGGATTGGGTTGAATTTTTGAAACTTCAAGATAAAAAACTGATTTTGAATCCATATGTAATTGATTGTATGTATGATACGATGGTTCACGCATTTTGACAATCGCGCGGCTGAAACGCTATACTACTGATGTGTTAATTCAAGCGCTCGGGTGGCGGAATATTTAATTGGCAGTTTGTGAATACAAAGAACATTACTGCCAGTTAATCCTGTACAAAAGAAACGAAACAGGAGCAATCCCGCACTTTTTATGGGCAGGTGGCGAAACGGTATACGCGCGAGACTCAAAATCTCGTGGGAGCAATCCCTTGGGGGTTCGATTCCCCCCTTGCCCACGAATTACAATATGAACAAAAAACAATTAGATTTAATCGTTATGGCGGGATGTATCGTCCTCGCTGTATGTTTATCGCTCCGTTACGAACTTCCAGGGCTTGCCGTTATCGTATTCTATCTTTTACTCCCGGCAATTTATCTATGTATTCGGGAAAGAAAAAACTATAAAAAGCTAACTATTGCCACGCTCCTTTTCGGAATCAGTGGAATCGGAGTTCTCGATTTTATACAAGAAATAAACAATACATGGACCAGTTTACCATCACGTCTTGTCTTTCCCCAGAAGATTTTTGGCCTTACGCCGATTGACTATGCGATTTTTTACTTTGTATGGATTTTCTTTATTTGCGCATTTTACGAACATTTTCTTGATGATGAAAAAAAACAAAAAATATCAAATCACCTTGCATATGCCCTGGTGCCGTTTGTTCTTGCGTTTGCGGTCGTTATTACCCTTTTTGTTTTTAACCCAAAATTTCTCGCAATGCCCTATGCATATCTCGTTGTTGCATTCACTGGCATGTTTCCCGCAATTGCCTATATGTGTTTTATGAAACCACGCTTAATCGCAAAAACCGCTAAGCTCGGGGCGTTTTTCTTTGTACTCTTTCTTGCGTGTGAACTGACATCATTAAAAACAAATCTTTGGTCATTCCCTGGTCAATACATAGGCCTCGTTACTTTATTCGGATTAACTTTTCCTATCGAAGAATTTATTTTCTGGATTTGTTTGGGTGCACCGAGTGTAATCGCATATTACGAGTTTTCAATTGACGACGGAAAATGAATTCCATGCAACAAGAAGCGCCTCATGTGGCGCTTCTTGTTTATGTCCGTTTCTCGTATTTCTTTTCAACTTGCTTGGCAACCCATGGATAATGTATCGCGAGTCCCTGGCGCAACGAATACTTCGGGTGCCAGCCTGTTGAATAAATCTGTTTGTTGCTGAAATTGCGCGCTCGCACACCAACCGCACCTGGCACGAATTTAATCTTCAATTTCTTGCCCGACACTGCGATTATGGTATCTGTAAGTTGTTTTACGGTTACATACTCCGCGCTTCCGATATTCGTTGGTTCACTGATATGTGATTTCATAAGCGCCCGGATGCCGTGAAGTAAATCATCAATATAAGTAAACGCGCGCACCGCTTTTCCATTTCCCCACACCTCAATAAAAGTTTCATTTTTCGCCATGGCGACTTTTCTGCATAAAGCATCCGCTGCTTTTTCCCGACCGCCCTCCCACTCTGCTTCCGGACCGTAGGTAGTATGAAATCGCGCAATGCGAATCGGCATGCCATATCGTTTGCCGAATACGGTCAGCATGCGTTCTGTATACAGTTTTTCCCACCCATATTCATTATCAGGAAAAGCAGGATACGCGTCTTTTTCCGCAATCCGGCGAGCGCCAATTGGCATATCCCGATATACACATACTGAAGATGAGAAAAAGAATTTGGGTTTTTTCTTGAGCTTTGCGGCTTCGGAAATCATATACGCATTAATAAGCACGTTGTTTTCCATCATGTCGCATGCTCCCGGAATCATATAGCCCGCTCCGCCGCGGTCAGCTGCCAATTGGTATACCTCATCAAATCCCTTGTGAATAGTTAAGGCTTTTTTGCAGTTCGCGCGGCTGCGCAAATCCAAAAGCAAAAACTTGTCGCACGCGGTTTTGCTGTATGCAGGTTTTTTTATATCAACGCCGCGTACCCAATACCCTTCTTTCTTGAGCGTATGCGCCAAATGCGACCCGATGAACCCGCCCGCTCCACATATCAAAGCTTTTTTCATATATGCAATGGAACCCCACGCCTGCCTACCGCAGGCAGGCCTGCGTTGTTAAAACGCACTTCGGCGTGCAGGCATCCCGCAACGTGCGGGATGGTGTTCTGGCTGAAGGAATAAATATTATTTATTCAATTCTACTATGTTGCGAAATAGCATGGCAACAGTCAAGGGTCCGATACCGCCGGGAACCGGCGTCATCACACTTGCCTTTGGCTGAACAGATACAAAATCAACATCACCGCAAACTTTTCCATTTGTAAATCCGTATCCGACATCAAACACCACCGCGCCTTGTTTTATCATATCGCCCGTAATCACACCGGGGCGGCCTATACCTGACACAATGATATCCGCTCGGCGTAAAAATTCCGGTACGGTTTCGCTCCAGTCCTGAAACGAACACGCGGGAATACCCATACGCGCAAACAACGATAACACCGGCATGCCGACGAGCCGGCCCGCGCCAAGGACTGTTGCAAATTTATCTTTTATATCCATGTTGATGTACTCCATAATATGAGAAATTGCTGCTGCGACAGGCGGAGCAACGAGGCCACGTATACAACTTGTTGTTGTACGGGGCTCTTCGCCCGTGGTTTTCTGGTATGAAGGGATAAGCGAAACACCGGAGTGAAATTGCCCAAACGCCGCATCAGACAATGCGTCACTGTCTTTGGAAATTACGATTGCATTAAACACCTGACGCACATCCAAATGTTCTGGCAATGGCAATTGCACGATAATGCCGGCAACGGACGGATTTACATTTAACATTTGTATTTCCGATACGATATCTGAAAGAGAAATTGTTTTAGCATACGCTCGTACGACAACCTGCAAGCCCAATGCATCTCCCACGCGCTGTTTTTGCCTTACAAATGCGGCAATCTCTTCGGTTTCGTCCACAACTAACACCGCAACGGTTTTACCCGCAATGCGCTGTAACGCCTGCGTTCGTTTCAATTTTTGGACAATATCGTCAGCCAGTTGTTTCCCATTGATAACCATAGATATTATGGTATCACATCTCTTTTTACCCCAAAAGCACCACCGGTAAACAAAACCGCTCCCGCCTGATTGAGTGGCGTTTCAATTCTTCAATGCCCTTAGTGGCATCATACCACTGGCATTCATCCACAGAGTATTACTTTTCTTCAACTTCGGACCGGAATCGCTCCAATAAATCATGCGCATAATCGCGTCCGCCGAGGCCGAACGACAATCCGCCGGCAATAGCAAGCATCCCCGTAAGACCAATCAATAAAATATTGATTACGTCCGTAGCAATCTGCAATTGGTGAACGGCGATCAAGAACCCAAAAATATATACTGCCCACTTCACCATTGCGCTGATAAAGCTTGACGACTTGAAATTCACGCCGCTTATCGCGCCTTTGACCGCTTTTTGCAGGAAGTTGCCAAACACAACCGTCAAAAGCAAAATCACAGATGCAACAAGCACATTGGGTAAGTATGCCAACAAATCCCTGATTGCGCCGGTGACAGCGGTCAACCCCAAAATATCAGCAGACGCCATCAAAAACGCCAAAACCATAATCCATCTCACTAATTCGCCCAAGAACTTGCTGATGTCTAATCTCACGCCAGCCCTGTCAAAGAATGCGCGCGCGCCGGTTTTCGCAAGCCACGCGTCAATTTTGGTCAAACTCACCAATTGTTCAACAAGCCTGCCAAGACCTTTTGCAATGAAAAGACCCACAATAAAGATGATTGCGGCAATGAGAATGACTGGGAAGTATACCAAAACCTCTTGGTACATCAAAAGCAACGCACCGTACACTGCATCTTGCAATCCGATAAATTGCGAGGAAAAACCATTGAGCATATGTATTCTATTTATGTTATTTTATACGACCTTTACATACTGAAGATGTTCGACCTCATCTTCGTACATTATACATTACTTATGTATTATTTCATTATAACATACAATCAGCTGGCAAATGGAGCCCCACGCCTGCCTACCGCAGGCAGGCCTGCTTTCTCACCCTTTGGGCGGCATCCCGAAACGCCATTCATCCACGCCTGCGTTGTTAAAACGCACTTCGGCGTGCAGGCATCCCGCAACGCGCGGGACGGCCTTCTGGCGTGAGGGAGAAAACAAGGCAAGGGGTTTGCTCTGTTAAAAATGGCCCAAATTCTGTTTCTTATTCCTCTCCTATTGTTTTTCGCGAATTGAGGAAAAAACAACCGCAACGCTTCTTAGTTTTGGTGGGTGTGGAAGGGATCGAACCTTCGACTTCAGTCTTACCCGCCTGCCAAAGCCGAGCCGAAATTTTGGATTAAGTGGATGCGGGAGGGATCGAACCTCCGACTTCTGTCTTATCAGGACAGCGTTCTACCATTGAACTACGCATCCAAAATTTCGGTTTGTTCGGCGGGCAAGTCAGGACTGCGTTCTACCACTGAACTACACACCCAAAATTTCTATGCACTTAACAAATAAAGCTTCAGGCGTGTTCTATTACTAAGTTTAATCCCTGTACATTAGTTACCGAGTTACAGAAGGAGTCACAGAAGGAGTGGAAGATGCTATTTGCTGCAATTCCCAGTACGAATCCTGCAGCTTCAACTGGCTGCTGGCCGCATCAAGGTTAAAACTGGTTATGTGGGACTCGGCTCCATACGAAGGAACAAACAAGGATTCCACAACACGAACCGAATACCAGATACTATATCCCGCTCCTGCAATGAGCACAAGCCCGAACGCGCACGCAATTGCAAAATACGCTTGGTTTCCTTTTCTTGTCACCGAAATTTTGAGTCCGCCTGTTTTTTTGAATAATGCCATAAAAAGTTAGCGCGTATAAATGCGTCCCGCGGTATTCGCCTGATACCCGCTGTCTGTTTTACTTATTTCTATTGCTCCAAAGTCAAGAAAAAACGGCGACTGCTCTATTAATTGTATATACCGCACGAAATCGGACAAACTGCTTTGCGCAATCAAGTTGAATCCAATGTCTTTTGGTGTATGCGCATCTCCAGCATATTCAGCGCCGAACGAAAAAGTTTGCTGGACTTTATTTTTGCGCGCCAATTGATCCAATTGGGAAGTAATTTGAAGAACCGACTCGTTGTCAGGGAAAATTGCATTGAATCGTTGCTCCAATACCTTGGCTTTTTGACTTTGCGCCTGGAGCGCTGCAAGCTGATTAAATACTTGATTGCTTGAAACTAATTGCTGGCGCAACGCCAACGCATCGCGCGTAACCGCTCCAGTTTTCGCATACAAAAAGATAATACCAAACAAAAACACAACGCTGATGCATACGCCTATCAGCGCAGTTCGCTGCGTATCTTGCTTATAGGTGAAAAATGACCCTTGAGGTTCAGCCATACATTAACTCCCCTATTGTACAAATGAACAAGGAGAAAATCAACTCACTGTTTGTCAAGAATGGATGCGCTTAAGCATACGGATACTATCAGGGCCTTTTTGACAAGAACTATTGCTTGCGCAACGCGTTTAAAATGGCTACAATGCAATCAATACCCAGCTTACTGCGTCGCAAGCCCAGCTTGCTGCCAGCCAAGAAACGTCTGACGTTCCAAGTCGCTTACGCTCCACACAACAATACGTAAAACGCCCCTTACAATGCGTCCGTAGCTCAATGGTAGAGCGCCACTCTTATAAAGTGGATGTTGATGGTTCGATCCCATCCGGACGCACCATTTGGGAAATTGCGAAATCGTTTGGTGCGGCGCTCGCAACGCCGCCGCCCGATGCGAACGCCGCAAAGGGAAAATTCAAGTCCGCCGAGAGCCGCCGATTAAATAAAGAATAGTTCGAGCCGATCTTTTTTGCCATGATTGATAAATCATGGCAATTATTTTTTTCGCGCGCGATTTTGCTATTGCTCCGCAATCGCTTTCAAAAGTCATAGCTCAACCTGAAACTTATCTATAATCGTTTTAGGATTGTATACATTCTGATAAATATCAAGAACATATTGTCTTCGTTGTTCGTTAGTTAACTTATCAGCAATTAGTTTATGGTAATAGAGGGCAATCCCATAAATATATTGATATGTTCTAAATAATGGATCATTAACTCTCTCCTTTAGGTTTTTTACTATTTCTTCCTCTTTTCTAGTCGGTAAATATTTTTTAATAAATTGAACAATTTTATTTATGGATTCTCCTGAATTAACCATAATGTGAGCATTATTCATCACCAGCCAATAAAGATGGTCTGTATGCAGTGACGCTAATCCGTAGTCTGAAAACGGATTCGATGGATAGAAATAATATAGTGATTCGGCGATTCCTTCAAGAAAAAACTGTTCGGGTGAAAAAACAGTCGTTAATCCAACAAATGGATTGAGCCCTCCATTAATAATTTGGTTTTTCCAAGATAAAGTTTGTAGCGCGTGAGCACATATTTCATGAAAAACTAGATATTCGGTTGACCCTTTGAGCCACTTATGTCTATTGTTTAAGTTATATTGCAAAAGTATTTCTCCGTTTTCATCTGTTGAAATCCAGTTCATCCAATAGGTGTCTATATCAACAAACTTGATTTTGTATTTCAACTCGACTTGTAACCTTAACCATTTGATTACTTTGGGTAGAATGTCATCACGAAATTTTTTAAAAGTTAACTCTATTTCTTTTTGTGTTAGTTGATTTTCGTGTTCGTATTTTTCTAAACCTGCTTTTTCATAACTGTAACCAATCGTTTTATAGGTATCGGCGGTAGTTTTTAGTTGATTTTCCAAAACTTTTATTGAGATTATCTTAGGAACTATACCCATCGTATTAGACACGTATTCGCCAAAGGGGAATTTCTTACCCTGTAGAGCAGATAAATAATACTTACAAGCAATTAATTTGGAAGATATAAACTCATTTTTATTGGGTATCGCATTATATTCGTCTATAAGTTGTAGAAGTTCCTTTTCAACATCATCTCTACTATTAAAAGCGTCAGGAATGTTTTTGCCTTGTTGGACTAAATCAAAATCAATTATATCGATGTTATTTTGTTTCTCAAAACGGTGCCATTTATAGAAAAATTTTAATAGTTTTGTATCCACAGTTTTGTATTAAGTCTGATAATAAATACCTTTGATATTATAGCCAGAATAATGACAAATATAAAGCCTACTTTTTGTTATTGCTGACTATTATTGAAATTGGTATATTGTATTTGGAACCAGTAAATAGACAGATTGTCTTTTTTAATGGCGCACTCGTCAGCAAGGAGACAATCTGAGCTGGTTCCAATGGGTGTGTCATTTGAGTTAATAAAAGTTCTTTAAAATTTTTGCGTTTTTCTTAGAAACAAAATCAATCATGATTTTGTTTGTTCGAGCCGACTTTTTCGGAGGCGCAGCGTTAGCCGCGCGATAGTTGCGAGCCCCGCCAGAGGCGGGGCGAGCTAACACATTAACAATTTTCTTTAAAATGAGTTCGAATTTTTCCAAAAACGAGCACTGAAAATCAGTTTTATGCCGAGGTTTTATTATTGGGAGAACCCGTTTTTTTGGGCTTGCGTGCATACGCACGCACCAATGTCTCAAATTCTTCTTTTTCAATTGTCTCCGATTCAATCAAACGTTTTGCAATCGCATCGAGAATCGGACGTTTTGCAATCAAAATCTTCTGTGCCTGCGTTTGCGCGT
>Ga0210016_1002476_pt1 | contig 16743 bp, 16 predicted proteins | sample CryGeyCG2014_300_FD_185454 | JGI IMG/M metagenome (GOLD analysis project Ga0210016, IMG submission 185454) | Groundwater microbial communities from aquifer - Crystal Geyser CG02_land_8/20/14_3.00 (SPAdes) (version 2) | ecosystem: Environmental > Aquatic > Deep subsurface > Groundwater | place... | reverse complement strand
ATAAATAAGTGGCGGGTAAAAATTAAAGAGCGGATAGCCAAAGTTAAAACCCAGTCCTCCAACCCATCGTGGATATAAATCCCCTTGTCTGATTGCCTGGTCTAGAAGATATAATCTGGCGATGTGCTGGTCATCATGAATGGCAAAATATTGGTTATTCAAAAGGCCGGAAACTGCTAAAACTGTTATAATAATGAGAGCAATAAATTCAAAAGATAATAATTTTTTAAAGAATTTCATCTTTTTAATTATATAAAAACATGGACGATAATATTAAGCAAATAAAACAACGTGGTGTCCTAAGTGCAGGTAGTCTTCTTTTTCAAAGTGGTTTTTCGGCAATACTCGGATTTACGGCTTTTTTTATTTTAACTTTAAAATCAAATCTTTATCTTCTCGGGATTTATAACACTGTACTGGCCATGATGGCTTTTTTTAACTATTTTTCCAGTCTTGGACTGGCGGCCGCAATTATCCAAAAAAAAGAAGTGGATGAAAAAGATTTAAATACCGCCTTTATCATTCAAACAGCATTATCGATATTTATAATAGTTGTTGGTTTTTTTCTAACTAATTATCTTTTTGTGATCTATAAAGATTTACCTAAAAACGCTGTCTATCTTTATTGGTCTCTGCTTTTTTCTTTCTTTTTTCTTTCATTAAAAACTATCCCCTCCGTGTTGCTTGAAAAGAAAATCCAAATTTATAAAGTAGTTTTGGTTTCGCTCATTGAAAATGTGGTTTTTTATTCCGTTGTCATCATTATGTCTTTGATGAATTTTGACATTTTCAGTCTTGTAGTAGCTGTAATTGCCAGATCTTTGGTTGGGGTAATCCTTATTTATATTATGAATCCCTGGGCACCAAAATTGATTTTTTCAAAGTCCGCTGCCAAGTCGCTTTTATCATACGGAGTTCCCTTTCAAGGAAATTCATTTCTGGCTCTCATCAAAGACGATTTGATGATCATTTACTTGGGAGCCGTCATTGGTTTTGAAAAACTTAGCATTGTAACATTTGCAAAAAAATACGCTGAGTTTTCGATCAGAATGATAATGGATAATATTAACCGGGTTGCCTTTCCAATTTACTCTCAATTTCAAAACAATAAAGTTTTATTAAAAAAAAGTGTTGAAAAAATTCTTTTTTATGAAGCTCTTTTTATCTTTCCAATTATCATCGGCAGTGTCTTTATTTTTGATAATTTACTTAAGCTTATGCCAAATTACTTTGCAAAATGGCAAGTAGCCCTGATATCTTTTTATTTTTTCTCTTTTTCGGCACTTTTTGTCAGTCTTTACTCGCCTCTTATCAGTCTTTTTAATGCAATTGGTAAGGTTAAGTTAACTTTAATAATCATGGTGATTCTAACCGGACTCAATTGGCTTTTTATTCCGCCTTTGATTAAATTATTTGGGTTTCAAGGCATCTCGGTTGCTTTTTTTATTATTTCGTTTGCTTTCATCTTTGTTTTTATAAAAGCCAAGTCAACCGTCGATTTCTCCTTAAAAAATGCTTTTGGTGGCCCGATAATTTCTTCTATGGTGATGGTCGTTTATCTTGTTTTAATTAAGTTTTGGGTAAGTAAATTTTTGACAAATAATATATTACTGACAAGTTTGGCAATTGTTGGGTCGGCTCTAGTTTACTTCTCAATTATTTACAGAATTAAGGGCAGAGCGCTTTTTGATGAAATAAAAGATCTGATAAATACCCAGCGCAAGTAAATTTGCAATAAAAAAATAGATAATTATTTGATGTTTCATAGCTACTTTATCTGGCGAATTCCAACCTCCAAGAAATATATATGGAAAATAAGAACAAATTAATCCCATCAAAAATAATTCAATTTTTTTAATTAAGTTCGGAAAAATTGGTAAAAATATAAACAATATTAAAAAGTACCAAGGCTGAATTTCTGAATAAAAAGTTAAATAGTAAAGTGGTATCAAAGTTCCAATAAACGCCAAAATATTTAGCCACTTATTTTTTTTGGATAAAATTAATATAGGTAACGTTGAGTACTTAATTAGTCCTGAAATAATAAATAAAGCTCTTGACCAGATTTTTTTGTTAAATAACAGATAGACGCCAATTAATCCCAAGCTCATCGCGATCAGATCGTTATGTGGAGTATTTAATCCTTCGATAATTATTAAAGGGTGAGTGGCAATCACCAACGCCATATTTTTATTAATCTTGTTGGTTGCCCACACAGCTCCCAGATAAAATGACACAAAGGTTAACTTGAAAAAAAATAAACTGAGGATAAATTTGCCTCCTGATAAAAAAGATGGGATCAAAGTAATTGGTAAAAATGTTGGACCATAAGGATAGACGCGATGAGTCCAATGCATAAACCTGGTCCAATGATCGGCCGGAAAATCTAAGGCTCTGAAAAGATAAGGATTTTTACCATAAAAAGTTAAGATCTTGGCGTCAAACATGTAGTTAAAAAAATCATGAGATAAAAATGGATAGGCTATCAACGAAGCAAGTCCTATAATCAGGGCAAGCTTGATCGGGTTAGGTTTTACTTTTTTAGCGACGAAATAAAGTAAATAAAAAATTAATATTCCTGAGAAGAAAATAATTGTTGACAGCCCCTTGTTAAAATAACCTATTTGAATTATAAAAGTCCTAAAGTTATCCCAGATTTGATTATTGAATAAAGTTAGATTCAGATCAACTAAAGAATATGAGTAGATTGAAAAAAGTAGGATTGAAATAAAATAGAAAAAATAAGTTAAATTGATTATTATGTTATAATTAGACTTATTAAAATGAGGAAAAAAACTTTTTTTCATACTAATTTTTGGAGCTTGCTGACATTTTTTGTCATAATCATCCTATTTTGCTATTTTAGATTAAAACCAATCTTTTTACAAACCGTCCCGTACACTTTTGATCAAGGTCGCGATTTCATTAAGACACAACAAATTGTCAGAGAATTAAATCCAACCTTAATCGGTCCTACTTCAGGAATTCCGGGCTTATTTCATGGTGCATGGTGGTATTATTTTTTGGCAATACCTTATATATTCTTTTCTGGACTTCCTATAGGATTCTCTTTATTTATTTTTATTAATTGTTTTTTACAATTAATATTATTTTCATATTTTCTTAAAAAGGAATTTGGGTGGCTTACTTCCCTATTATTTGCATTGCTTATAACTGGATCTTCATATTTTATATCGATGTCATTTTTTGTGATAAGTAGCGTATTCACTTTTCCTTTTATTCTTTTATTTATTTATTCCGCTTATTTATTTTTAAAGACAGAAGATAAAAAATATTTTTTTTGGCTTTTTTTATGGATTGGTTTTATTTTAGAAGCAGAATTACCAACAGGTCTTTTTACCGGAATAGCTTTTGTGTTAACTCTTTTATTTTTGGGAAAAATAAAATTATTGTTATCTAAAGACGGATTTAAGAAAGCCTTTGTTGGATTTATTATTCCCATAATACCACGGATACTTTTTGAAATAATAAAGGGTTTTCCTCAATCAAAAACTGTTCTTAAGTTTATTTTAAATCCAGAATTCCACAGCCCAAAACCGTTTACCGAAATCTTCAAAGACAGATTGTCTTTATTTAGTAATTATTTAGTGACATCTTTTCCTTTTGACAACCTTTCAATTATTTATGGAATATTTTTATTGTCAATAATTGGTATTGTGCTTACTTATCTAAATAGTGATAAAAAAATTAAAAAATTTTATATATTTTCTCCAATCATGATTTTATTATTTTTTATACTTTCCTCTTTTTATAAAGACAGTTTTTGGAGTAATTATTATGAAGGAATAGGTTATTATTTTATTTTAACTATCGCCCTTGGATTTTATGGATTTTCTTTTACCAGAAATAAAATTATTAAAAATATACCATGGTTAATCTTTATTTTTTTATTTTTATTTAACTTATTAAAATTTACTAAGGAAATAAAAAACAGCAACATTCCTAATGATGGTCTAAGAAAACAATTAGCAACTGTAGTAAAAGTTTATGAAATAAATAAAGGAAAAAAAGATTTTTGCGTCAGAGTTTATACTCCTCCCGTTATTCCTCATACATATAGCTACCTTTTTGACTATTACTATTACTCAAAACATATGGTCAGACCAACAACCAGCTATGTTAATAATCAATGTTGGTATATCATTGAAGATGACCAATTAAAATTCAGAATTGAACAGTTTAGAAAAGAACATATTCCCACAACAGGAAAATTAATAAAAAAAATACTTATTCATAAAGATGTTACGCTGGAACTTTGGCAAGATTATCCCCAACAATAATATGATAGGTTTAATAACTGTTAATTATAATCAATATCAGCTTACCCGGGAATTTATCGACTCTCTCGAGACCGTTAAAAACGCCAGTGATTTAACTGTTTTTATCGCTGACGTCTCAACCAAAAAAGAGGATTTTAAAATTGGCAAGTATCCAATGAAGGTCGTTATAAAACCTCTCCCGAATAAGGGATATGCTTATGGAATTAACGAGGGGACAAAATATTTCATTAAACAAGGAATAGATAAATTTTGCGCCATTAATAATGATATTTTTTTTGATAGGAACTTTTCAATAGAAGCTCATCGAGGATTTGAAAAAGCAGATATCTTTGGAGGTAAGATTTATTATGCTCCAGGATATGAATATCATAAAAAATATCAGAAACAAGATATTGGCAAAGTTATTTGGTACGCCGGAGGTATTAATGATTGGAAAAACGTTTATACGTCACACCGAGGAGTTGATGAAGTAGATAATCAGCAGTATGAAAAATTTGAAGAGACTGATTTTATTACCGGTTGTATGCTTTTTTTTAATAAAAAAGTTATGGATAAGGTCGGTTTTTGGAATGAAAAATATTTTTTATATTTTGAAGATTCGGATTTTTGTGAACGGGCAAAAAGATCCGGATTCCGATTATTTTATAATCCGAAAATAATTATCTGGCATAAAAATGCTCAGTCAACCGGTGGTTCAGGTTCCCCTCTCCAACAAAAATATCAACGTAAAAATCAATTAATCTTCGGTATAAAATATGCCCCTTTTAGAACTAAACTACATTTAATTAAAAATTATTTTTTCGAATGAGTATCTTGTCATTCCCGCGTAGGCGGGAATCCAGAACTTCCATATTTTCTTATTTCATCTTAACTCTTTGTTCTTTTTTAGCTTTTTATATATGTTTTTATAAATTAGGGTTTGCCGCCTTAGAAAATTGGGATGAAGCTTGGTACGCCGATGTAACTCGACATATGTTACAAAGTAAAGAATTTTTTGTTTTATATTGGAATCGAATTGTTTTTCTTGACAAACCACCTTTATATATGTGGTTAAGTGCGTTAAGTTCCCAATTTTTTGGCTTATCTGAATTTTCTCTAAGATTTACTTCTGCCCTAAGTGCTTTTGCAACAACAATCCTAATAATGATTTATTCTTATCAAAATTTTGGTTTGATTCCAGCATTAATTAGTTTTAGTACATTGGCTTTTAATAATTTATTTATCTGGAGAGCTCGCAGTGGAAATCTTGATTCACTGCTGACATTACTTTTTGTGATCTTTTATTTTCTTATCATCAGTAAGAAAAAAAATAAGTACTCCCTCATCGGGTTAGTTTTGGGCCTTACATATTTAACTAAACTAACCGTTGTTCTTTTTCCGTTACTAGCTTTTATCATTCTTGAAATTATCTATGAAAACAAAAAACTTTTTTTTAATATTCCCAATTATTTAAAATTATTGTTTATTTTTGTTATCACAGGAGGTATCTGGCTTTATTTAGGATCAAATAAAATCGGCCCTACTTTTTACCAATATTTTTTATTTCATGCCGATCAAGGAGTCTCAAACATTTCTTTGGCTAATTTCAAATTTGATTATTTAAGCTACGCTTACTATTCCCTCCAAAGAAGATTTTTTTGGCTGGTTTTGCTTGGTTTAATACTGGCCTTAACTAAATTAAGGGATAAAAAGTATCTGGCTCAGATTATATTTGCCTGTGGCCTTCTCTTCCAGTTGAGCTTCTCAGTAAAAAATAATAATTGGTATCTACTACCCGCTATGCCTTTTTGGTCTATGCTGGCCGCCCTTGCAACTTATCATCTGTTTAAACTATTTAAAAAAATTAAGCTTGGATTTATTCTGATGGCGGTATTCTCAATCATATCCTTATATATTTCTTATAAAACATTTACAGTTAATATAAAAGCTGTTATCAATGCTAATGGACCGGAGACAATCAAGACAGCAAGTATTAAATTAAAAGAGCTGACTAAGGATAACGACATTATGGTCAGACTTGACCATCTTTACCCAACAACAGTTTATTATTCCGACCGGAAAGTCTTATCATCTCCTGATGGGGCGGGAGACAGCGGTTTATTCGTCAGTCGGGAATTACTTAAAAAAAGAATTCAGCTTAAGGAGATAAGCTGGCTTGTGGGAAAAAATGGTGATGCAGATGCGTTTTTAAAAAGTGATCCAAGTCAGCAATATAAAATTATTAAAATTGGTGAAGAAACAATATTGCGTGCCCTATGAAAATTACCATATTGATCTATACTAGAAACGAAGAAAGAAATATTAGTGATTGTATTAACTCTGCTAAATTGTTGACCGATAAAATAATTCTCGTTGATATGGAAAGCTCTGATAAAACTGTAGAAATTGCTAAAAGTTTAAATATTCCTGTCTTCAATTTTCCCAAATCCAATTACGTCGAGCCGGCACGCGAATTTGGAATAAAACAGGCCGAAACGGATTGGGTATTAATATTGGACGCAGACGAAAGAATCACAAAAGAATTAGCAAACGAAATAAAGGATATAACCAGATATAATCAGATACAATCAGATAAAATCAGCAAAAAAACCGATTATATCCGATTAAATCCTATTGAATCCGACTCTGTCCGATTACATCCGATTATATCCGATTATATCTCTCAATACAAAATCCCTCGTCGCAACACCTTTGCTGGAATTAAATGGCTTCGCCACGGCGGTTGGTGGCCTGATTATCAAACCCGCCTAATTAACAAAAAGTTTTTTCTTAATTGGCCAAAACGAATCCACTCTACTCCACATATAAAGGGTGATATTGGATATTTAAAAAATCCTCTTATTCATTATTTTCATGGTGATTTAAATGGTATGGTTAAAAAAACGATTATCTTTGAGGATATAGAATCTGATTTATTATTTAAAGCAAAAAGAAAAACCGGGATAGGTATTTTTTTCCGCAAATTTTTAGCTGAAATATATCGACGACTAATCAGGAATTCAGGTTTTCTCGATGGTCCTTTTGGTATAATCGAATCAATTTATCAGGCATTTTCAAAAACTATTACATATCTATTTCTTTATGAAAAACAAAATCAAAAGGCCTGCCTGCCGGTAGGCAGGGTCGGTCTCTATGACCCTTATCTCGACACATTGGGCGGTGGAGAAAAACACATTCTTTCAATCTTGGCAGTTTTTGCTGAATTAGGATATGAAATAAATATTTTCTGGGATAAAAATTTAACGAAAGAAATTAAAAACCGTTTTAACCTTCGATGTATCGATACATCGAAGTATTTACCCAACATATTTAAAAACAATTCTTTCCCTTTAAAAACTTTAAGGACTTTACAGACTTTAAAAATTTTTGACTATTTCTTTTATGTAACTGATGGAAGCTATTTTTTTTCCGGAGCTAAAAAAAATTTTGTATACGCTATGATCCCTGATAAAAAACTCTACTCTCAAAGCCTGATTAACAAACTTAAACTTATTAATTATCAATTTATTACCCACTCGATCTTTACTCAAAAATGGTTAGGTAAATTTGGAATAAAATCAGAAGTAATCATGCCGTATTTAGATAATGAATTAATTAATCAAAGCATCAATTTTGAAAAAAAAGAAAAAATAATTCTTTCCGTTGGGCGCTTTTTTTCACACCTCCACAGCAAAAGACAAGATTTGGCGATTAAAACTTTTTTACAACTAAAAAGTCAGTCAAAGGAATTTTCTGATTATAAACTGATATTAGCAGGGGGACTAATGAAAGAAGACCAAAAATACTTTAATCAATTAAAGTCTCTCGCTAAAAATGATTCATCAATTGAGTTTAAACCAAACATTAAACTTTATGAACTTTACAAACTTTATAAACTTTCTAACTATTTCTGGCACTTTGCCGGTTACGGCGTCGATGAAGAAAAGAACCCGGAACAGGTTGAGCACTTTGGTATCACCCCCCTCGAGGCTATGGCCTCCGGTTGCCTGACATTCTGCTACTCAGCCGGCGGCCCGAAAGAGTTGATAGTGGACGGTGAAAATGGATTTTTATTTTCTAATGAGCATCAATTAATTGATAAAATGATAAAGGTAGATTTAGATGGTGCTTTAAAAGCAAATATCCGCAAAAATGGTATAAAATTTGTAAAAGAAAATTTTAGTTATAAAATTTTTCAAAAGAAAGTTGTAGACCTGTTTAGGGTCAGACCTTCTACGAAGGACTGACCCTTTCAATATGAAATACCCTATTTCCATCATCATCCCCGTCTATAAAAACTACGAGATGTTTTTCCAATATTTAGAGATAAATAAAAAATATTTCTCTAATTGTGAAGTAATTATAATGAATGATTATCCGGGGGAGGATATAACAAAACCTATCCAAAAAATATATTCCAATGCAATCGTTATCAATAACAAAAAAAATCTTGGCTTTGCCGGCAATGTCAATCAAGGAGTAATTAAAGCATCGAGAGATTTTGTTTTTTTAATGAATTCTGACGTTGTCCTAAAAGATGATACTTTTTTGACTGCCTTAAAATATTTTAAAGACGATAATGATTTATTCGCCGTCGGCTTTTCCCAGATTGAACAGGATGGGAAAATCGTCGGCGCCAATCGCGCCTACTTTCAAAACGGTCTCATTAACCACTCCTCCCTACCAAGTAACCAAGTAACCCATAACCAACTAACCATCAACTTCTGGGCCGAAGGTGGCTCTTCTCTCTTCAACAAAAAATTATTCATCCATATTGGAATGCTTGATGAACTTTTTAACCCTTTTTACTGGGAGGATATTGATCTTTCTTACCGGGCTTGGAGAGCGGGATACAAGATAATGTATGATCCCAAAATCCAAGTCGAACACCACCATGAATCAACTATTGGAAAATATTTTGATAAATCTAAGATTTTAAGAACTGCTTTCCGTAATCAACTAATCTTTCATTGGAAAAATTTGACTGATAAAGATTTGATTCTAAAACATTTATTTAATATTCCTAAATTTATTTTTGTTCCAGGATTTTTTGATGCCCTTTTAAAACTACCAAATATTTTACAAGAAAGAAAAAAGACGGTAAAATTGTTTATTAAAAGTGATCGAGATATACTAAATTTATTTATTAATTAGCGTCATCCCCTCGTAGGAGGGGATCCAGTCTATCATTACATTTTAAAGAGGTGATTTTAGTCTGGATTCCCGCCTTCGCGGGAATGACAATGTTGTATGATTAAAAAATATCTAACCCCAATTTTGTTAATAATAATCTCTCTTCTTTCTGTCAGCCTATTTCTTTATAAAATGAACGTCTCCCCTCCTGCCTTAAACGCCGACGAAGCAACTAATGCTTACGACGCTTATTCAATAATGAAAACCGGTCGCGACCAGTACGGCACTTTTTTACCGCTCCGCTTTAAATCTTTTGGCGATTATAAACTACCTCTTTTGACTTATTTAGCCATCCCGTTTATTAAAATATTCGGGCTGACAGAAACCGGAATAAGGATGGTGAATTTCCCTTTTGTTTTATTATTTCCACTAATTGTATTCTTACTTTCTCAAGAATTATTAAATAATAAAAAGGTATCTCTTCTGGCAGCTTTTTTTGCCGGATTTGCCCCGGGTTTACAACTTCTTGGTCGCCAGGGAAGCGAAAGCTTTATGACCGCTTTTTTTCTCACTTTATCTTTTTACTTATTTTTGAGATTTTTAAAGAAACAAACTGCTAAGAATTTTTTGTTTTTTGATCTTTGTTTTTTAATCTCGCTTTTTGGTTATCATTCTTCTCGCCTTTGGGCAGGATTTTATTTTTTATTAATACTTTTTTTTGTTATAAAAAAACGTCTGTCTAAATTATATTTATTGGGTTTTATTTTGGTTGTATTTCTTTTTGGAATTACTGATATTATCTACAAACCAACTCGCGTTTCAAACTTGTTATTTTTTAATAATATAGGTTTTTCTTTAAAAATTAATGAATTAAGAGGAGAAGATGGAAATAGATTCGTATACAACAAATTAACAATCGGGGTTAAGGATTTAAGTTCAAATTATTTAAAATATTTTTCTCCCCAATTCCTAATTATTAGTGGTGATGGCAATCCCCGTTTTGGATACCCTGGAATTTCTCCAATTACGATTATTGAATATATCTTTATTTTTATCGGACTTTATTACTTATTTAAAAATAATGAAAAATGGCGATATTTAATTTTGGCAATGTTACTTTTTGCACCGGTCAGTGGTTCTCTCAGTTGGGCTGGTGAATCGATTAATAGAACTGTCTTTATTTTTATTCCTATTTTTATTATTTCCGCCTATGGTTTTATAAATTTATTAAATAAAAAAAGCTTGTATCTATACTTAATACTGGTTACTTTATACTTGATACTCTCATTTTATTCTTGGGATTTCTACCTTAATCATTATCCTCAGCGAGCTATAGTTCTTCGAGAATGGCAAGCCGGGTATAAAGAATTGGCTGATTATATTAGAGTTAATTACAATAATTATGATAAATTTTATATCACTAAAAAAAATGGCCAACCATATATTTTCCTACTTTTTTATCTACAATATCCTCCTGAAAAATATCAACAAATTGCTAAGTTTTCGCCTCCTGATGAATACGGATTTGGTCAGGTGGATAGTTTTGATAAATTTATATTTTCAATGAATTCTGATATAAAAACAAAAAAAACAGTTTTAATCGGTTATCCTGATGATTTTTCTGAAACAGAAAAAATAGGTACAAAAAAAATAAAAGTGGGAACTGAAGAAATTTTTTATATAAAAGAAAGTGCAATTACCACATTATAAAAAGTATGAATCAAAATTGGGACAGTCAGACTTTTTCTTTGAATCATTATCAATCCGTTGACCATACTCAAAAGTAGGTCGGTTGCCATAAACATAAGTAACATACTTCCATTGATCTGATTATTACTAAAGAGAATTGGGACGTGTAAAAAAAAGAATAGGATACTGGCAAAGAATGCCGAAGAATAGGCATTTTTCGATTCTTCATAAAGCCTTTTAAGAACAAATCCTCGTGAAAGAATTTCTTCGGTAATTCCAGTTGCTACTGCCGTCAAAAAAATTAGACCAAACTGACCTGCTGAGGGAAAATGAGTGAATAGACTAATTTTTTTAGATCTTAAATAAACAGAAAACAAAGCTGTAAGAAGTAATACTAACCCAATACCAAAACTAATAAAAAATTCCTTGATGAAATTTTTAAAATTTTTATTAATAAATAAGCTTGAAAGAATTTCTTTTTTTTCGACTGACCTGATATAAACAAAAACAGGGAAAACAAAGACTAAAGGCTTGGCAATAAATTCGTCAAACCATTCGGGAAGCTTAGAATATGTCCGATAAACAGCCCAGACAATTAAAATAACCGCCCAAAGATTCAACGCCTTCTGAGTAGGAGTAATATTACTGTCTTTCATTAGTATGAAATTTACACTTTTTTAAAAAATAAATCAACGGATATTATTTATAAAATGATTCAAATTCTGTATGACTCATATTTGACTGTTTCAAAATACTTTCAAATGTCCCTCGATATACGCCCATCCTTAACTCCTTTTAACTTTATATGACTACCTTTTTGTGAAACGATATTAAAACCAGCTCTTTGAAATGTTTTTAGAACTTCCCTAGCGGAATATAATTTAGGCATAAGCTATATTGAGCTTTTCCAAGGATAAATCTTTATAAGGAAATAGTTTTGGGGCAGGTAATTCTTTCTCAAAATACAACTCTAAAGCTTCTTTAAGATTTGTCAAAGCTTCTATTTTTGTTTTTCCCTGACTAGCTACCTCTACCTCTAAAGATCTTGCCACATAAAGACTGTCTTCTTTCCAGACCAACGCCGATGTCTCTTTATATATATTTTTAACTTTCTTCATATGTGATATATTAATAAATTAATTGACTTTGTGCAACTAAATTATGAAAAGGTAAGAGTTCACGGTCTTTGACAAAATTGTATTTTTATTAGTAGTGGAACGATTCATCATTCTATAATAATTCATTTAATTGATCATTATGGATTCTTACAAAAACAAAAAGATGAAACTTCACTTGGCAAGTAGTAGCAGAGTGGGCTTTATAAAAATTGCCAGATATATAGCTGAGGCAAACCATAATAGGAGGTCGTGTGGCTAATCCAAACGGTAGTTATTCCAAAAAATCCTTTAATTTACGAGCTCTGGTTGGATGTTTTAATTTCCTGATCGCTTTTGCTTCGATCTGGCGAATTCTTTCTCGGGTCACCTTAAATTCTCTACCCACTTCCTCAAGGGTCTTTGGCTTTCCGTCCTCCAGGCCAAAGCGCATCACCAATACTTTTTTTTCTCGTGGTGATAAAGTCTCCAGGACAGTGTTTAGAGCATCTTTTAGTAGTTCTCTTGAAACTTTATCATAAAGTGAAGGTTGATTAGTATCGGCAACAAATTGCTCCAAAGTCGCCTCTTTATCGTCCCCTATTGGAGTTGAAAGTGATCTTGGTTGTTGGGAAATCTTCATTAAATTTTCAATTTCAGCGACCGTCATTTCCATTTCTTTAGCCGTCTCTTTTACAAGAGGTTCACGACCTAATTTTTGAGTCAGTCTTCTTTGTGTTTTATAAAAACGATTAATATGATCAACCATATGGACAGGAATTCTTATTGTCCTCGACTGGTCAGCAATAGCCCGGGTTATAGCCTGTCTAATCCACCAAGTGGCGTATGTAGAAAATTTATATCCTCGTCTCCAATCATATTTTTCCACCCCTCTGATTAATCCTTTATTACCTTCCTGAATTAAATCCAAAAATGACAAACGTCTACCTAAATATTTTTTAGCAATTGAAACAACTAAGCGAAGATTTGCTTTGGTCAATTTATCTTTTGCCTCTTTATCTCCTTTTTCATATTTCTTTGCCAAATCAATTTCATCAGCAAATTTAAGAAGAGGAGTTTTTCCAATTTCTTTAAGATACATTTTTATCGGATCGAGTGATTCACCGTGTTTCAGGACAACTAAATGTTCTAATTCTTTTTCGATTTCTTGAACTGATTTCTGTGATTCACTTTCATCACGAGTAGAGATTGTCTCAAAAATATCAATGCCCATTTTTAATGCGTCATCAAAAAAAGAATCAATCTCTTTTATATGTTTTTCCGGATTTGGAAGAACTAATAAGATATCATCCTGGACTAAAAATCCATCTTCTTCTCCTTGTCCGATTAATTCCTTGAGAGATCTTGGTAGATGATGTTTTATCATAAGATATACTATTCTATAAAGAAATTAACGTTTTTTCTACCTCTTTTAAATTATTAGAGATTTTTAATAGCTGTTTCTTCTTTTCTTCTGTCTCTTCCTCGGATAATAATTTCTTGATTTCACGTTTAAAATAGTATTTTTTTATTTCATAAACTAATCTATCAAGACTTTCGTTTGAAAGACTATGATCAGAGGAAGCAAATAAGAATATTTCGTCAAATATTGGTCGAAGCTCGCTTGGTAATTTTTTTCCAAAATCATCTATATTTAATTTTGGGTTCTTTTTTATCTCTTCAAAAAAAAGCCGGCTAATTTTTTCAAATGAAGGATGGAGGAAGTATTCAGGTCTCAATATTTCAAAAATATTATTGTAAACATTGCTTGAATCTTCACTTTGAAAAATCACACTCAGCACATATTTATCAATCGTTAATTCTCGACTATCTTCGACCGGTTTATTATATTTAATCTTATTTAATGACAATTGCTTCTTCTTTCTTTTTAACTGAAATACTAAATTTTCTACGGTGCTTTCGGAAATTTCAAGAATATCGGCTAATTTTTTGATATAAAAAGTCCGAACAATGGGATTGGTAATTTTTTCAATCATCGGAATTACTTCCTCACCAATCTTTTTTTTGGAAAAAGCTGATTCTTCCGGATATTTTTTCTTTGCGACGTTAATTAAAAAATCATAAATAGGAATCGGCTTGGCAATTAATTTTTTAAATTTTTCCAGATCACGATTGATTGCCTCATCAGGATCTTTGGCAAAATCTATCACCACGACTCGAATTTCAAAATCATGCTTTTCTGCCTCATCAATTCCCCGTTTTATTGATTCAATTCCTGCCGCGTCAGCGTCCATCATCAAAGTTATTTTATCGGTATAACGTTTAAGTAATTTTAACTGTTCAACGGTTAGGGCCGTCCCTTTGATGGCAACGAAATTAGAATACCCGTGCTGATAAGGGGTTATCATATCAAGCTCTCCCTCAACGATATAGACATTTTTTTGTTTTTTTATTTCCTCAAGTGCCAAATTAATACCAAATAGACATTCCCGCTTATGATAAATGGGCGTTTCTGGAGTATTGACGTATTTTGCTTCTTTTTCATTTCCCTCCAAAATCCTCCCTGAAAACCCAAGGACATTACCCCGACTATCTTTTAAGGGAAACATCAGTCGACCTCGGAACCGATCATAATAAGTACCTTTTTCGCTTTTGACAATCAATCCGTTTTCAAATATCTCTTCCTCCTCGTACTTCTTTTTCTTTAAAAATAATTTAAGAGAATCCCAAGAAGACGGTGAATAACCAAGCTCAAATTTATCAATAATTGCCTGATTCAAAAGTCTTGATTTTAAATATTCTCTTGCTTTTTTCCCAAAATCAGACTTGTTTAAAATATAGTGAAAAAATTCATTAGCTAACTGATTCATCCCAAGGTATTTTTCTTTTTTCTGCCAAATCTTGTCTTCAAAACTAATTTTATTTAACGTAAGTTTTACTCCAGTTTTTTTAGCCAACTCTTTTAAAGCTTCAATAAAAGTGATATTTTCCCATTTCATCAAAAATTTAATAACATCCCCACCATCTCCACAGGCGCCAAAACAGTGCCAGATTTGGCGGTCGGGCGAGACGACAAACGAAGGGCTTTTTTCCTGATGGAAGGGACAAACGGCTTTGAAGTTGCGTCCTGCTTTTTTTAAAGTAATGAAGTTGCCAATAAACTCAACTATGTCAATCTTTCTCTTAATTTCCTCAATCTGGTTTTCCATCAGATATATTTTAACACCTCAAGTGTGTTTTTTCTGTAGTGGAACGATTCATCGTTCTATAATAATTCATTAACTATCTATACAATTGACTGTGAGTTCCGAGGGCGAGAAAAATAGAGACTTTTCCATCATTACTCAGTGCTTCTGAATAAATAGCCCGCCAATCGCCTGTAATATTAATACTTTGACTATTTAAATAACCACCTGTTAAAGAATGATTATTAAGTAATGGATGAAAAGGGTCATTTCTAAAAATTTCCAGTCGATAACCAAATGCTTTTTTGATTTTTTGAGGTGCCTTAGAATACTGTTTAACGAACTTTTTTCCGAATTTGATATTCATATTTTTTATCCTTGTCATTCAACCACGCAACAGCCTCGTCTGCATTTTCAAATAACGGAGAAACCCTACCATTTTTAACATCTTCTTCAGTCTCTTTGATCGAATTAATTAAATATTCCGAAGGTTCTTCGGACACTTTAAGACTGATCGTCTTTGTTTTGATTAAATTCTTTAAAAATCCATTAATAAGTACACTTAAATTCATTCCTAAATCTTCAGCCACTTGTTGCGCGGCTTTTTTTACATCCGGTTGAGTACGAATATTAATTACAGAGGTATTCATATGATGTCAGTATATACAACGTATAAACACGTAGTCAAGAGGAAAAATAATATAAAAATCCGCTGTCAAAATCCGCTTGAAAAGAAGAAGAAGAAGAAGAAGTATTTTTATAATTATGTCATTTCCATCAAGTCTAGTTCCAGAACCTCAAGCCCAGAAACTAGAAAAAACAGTTAATTCTGGTCAACAAATTTTTGATGAGGTGAGTGCCCTAGGAGTGGGAAGATTTTACTGTCGTACTGAAAAAATGTCCCCGCCAAAAGCATCAAGTACTGATATTTTAGGAAGAATTGAAGCTCTTAGTAATTCTAAAAGTGAACCTTCTATAGAGATGTCTTTACCTATGGGTGTATCACTACCTGTTAACATGGATGAAACAAAACATGTTATTATTTTTGCTAATGGTGAGATGGCCTTAGTTGAACCAAGATTAAATGAAGCCAGAAGTTACCAGGATTTTTTTGCAACAACAAATTCCGGTAGTGATAATTTTATGCTATCGGTAATGAATAGTAATAAACCAGTTGCAAGTTTAAAAATGAATGCATCGTATGGTTATTCTGTAATTAACCCAATAGATAGTGATGAAAATGAAAAACTTGTTTTAAATGCTTTAGATCAGGCCAAAAAAACAGCTTCATTAATAAAGAAACAGCAGGAAGAGAGAAAAGAAAGATTCCAAAAATCTGCACTAAATATTCTTCAGGGTAAAGGTGAAGAAAAAATTTGATTAAAATAGTATAATTACTCC
>Ga0210016_1002473_pt1 | contig 16754 bp, 14 predicted proteins | sample CryGeyCG2014_300_FD_185454 | JGI IMG/M metagenome (GOLD analysis project Ga0210016, IMG submission 185454) | Groundwater microbial communities from aquifer - Crystal Geyser CG02_land_8/20/14_3.00 (SPAdes) (version 2) | ecosystem: Environmental > Aquatic > Deep subsurface > Groundwater | place... | reverse complement strand
TATAAAAATGTCGGTTTATAACCGACATTATAATTATACCACACAAAACGCAGAAAGTCAAGCTCTTTTAATTATTTTATATAAGTACTACCTTTTCTTAAAAATAGTGCTAAATTAACTTTTTTATTGACTTTTAAGGAAAAAGTGCTATAATAGTAGGCTATGTAGTACTTTTTGGAGGAAAGTAGGATGTCAATAGCAAACGTCTCTTCAAAAGGTCAGATCGTAATACCTGCTAATTTAAGAAAGAAATATAACATAGGGCCGCACGACAGTCTGGAAATCCTTGAGGTTGACAACGCCATCGTGCTGGTCCCGCTTGCCAAAGACCCGATACAGTCAGCAAGGGGATTCTTGAAGTTCAGGCGTTCGTCCAAAGAAGTGATGTCAGAGCTGAAGCAGGAATTGAAGAAGTATAAAGAAGAGTACTGATACAAACGTAAAAAACCCGATAATGTCATTGCGAACGAACGAAGTGAGTGTGGCAATCTAGTTGTTAAAACAGAGATTGCTTCGTCGGTACACTCCTCGCAATGACAAATTATACGCGGAGGAAAATTAAGCAGGATGGATTCGCCGAAAGATAAATACGTCCTGGATACCTGCGCGATGCTTGCCTACCTGAACAACGAAAACGGTTCCGCGCTCATTGAGGAAATGCTCAAGAAGGCGCAGAAGCGCGACGCGGTTATATTCCTTACATCAATGGACCTGGCTGAAATATATCATATTGTATTAAAAGAGGAAGGAAGGGATAAGGCGTTGAAAACAATGGTGCTGGTGAGGAACCTTCCCATTGAATCCGTGGGCTTAGACGAGCAGCTCCTGATGGCGGCGGGAGAGATCAGGGTGCAGTTCCCCCTGAGCCTGGGGGATGCCCTTGTGGTGGCGGTCGCGAAAGCCAAGGGCGCGAAGATCGTCACGGGGGACAGGGACTTCAAGAGCGTGGAGAAGGAAGTTGAAGTGGTCTGGGTATAACCGTGTAACGTGTTACGTGTTACGTGTAAGGGAAAGACAGAATATTGCAAAAGTCAAAATGTCCCCCCTTGCCCTGAATGGGCAAGCAGGGGGGATTTCGCTACCAGCTCAACAAAATGCAAAAGTCAAAATTAAAATAATAGTTTAGTCGGTTTTGTCAGTTTTAAAACCTTAATCTTAATCTCAATCTTAATCTGTTTTCAACGACTCACGATGTCACGATGTTACGATGTCACGAGAGGAGAAGGAGACAGGGATGGCCAGGCGGATAACCTACAGGGATAGCGGGGTGGACATAGATGCGGGGGACAGGCTTGTTGATTACATAACAGGCGCGGCAAAGACCACCTTCGGCGCAAAGGGAGTGCTTGCCGGCATCGGGGGGTTCAACGCCGCGTTCGCCCTTCCTGCGGGTTACAAGGAACCGGTGCTTGTTTCCTGCACTGACGGGGTGGGCACAAAGCTGAAGATCGCATTTGAACTGAAGAAACACGATACCGTGGGCATTGACCTTGTCGCGATGTCAGTGAATGACCTGATATGCTGCGGCGCGAAGCCGCTTTTCTTCCTGGATTATTTCGCCACAGGGAAGTTGAGCCTGAAGGACGCGAAAGAAGCGATGAGGGGGATCGTAAAGGGCTGCAGGATCTCGCGGTGCGCGCTTATCGGGGGAGAAACCGCGGAAATGCCTGATTTCTACCAGAAGGGCGAATACGATATGGCGGGGTTCGCTGTGGGCGTGGTTGAAAGGGAAAAGATGATCGACGGAAGGAACATTAAGCCGGGCGATAAAGTAATAGGGCTTGCGTCCAGCGGCCTGCACTCAAACGGGTTCTCGCTTACGCGCAGGCTTTTCAAAAAGAGCGAATGGAAGAAATTCAAAGAAGAACTGCTTGAACCGACACGGATTTACACTGATATAATAATGAGGCTTATATCCAAATATAAGATAAAAGGCATCGCGCACATAACAGGCGGGGGCCTGTTTGAGAACCCGCCCAGGATCCTGCCCAAAGGCACAGGTATAAGAATAAAGAAGGGGACCTGGCCTGTGCCCGGGATCTTTAAAGAAGTGCAGAAAAGAAGCGGCCTTCCCGACAAAGAAATGTTCCGCACGTTCAACATGGGCATAGGGATGGTTTTGGTAGTGCCGAGATCCCAGGCGAAGGCAGTCCTGAGAGCCGCGGGAAGGTCAGTCAGGGCGTACCTGATCGGGGACGTGGTGAAGGGGAAGCAGGCGGTAGAGCTGGCATAATAACCGTGTAACGTGTAACGTGTAACGTGTCACGTGTAAGGGGAAAGGCAGAGTACCATATAACTAACCGTGTAACGTGTAACGTGTCACGTGTAAGGGGAAAGGCAGAGTACCATATAACTAACCGTGTAACGTGTAAACAAAAATAAAAGGAAAGAAATGAAGGTGACCAGGGTTGCAGTCTTGGTTTCGGGAGGTGGGTCGAATTTACAGGCGCTGATAGACAACCAGAGACCCAAAGTCAAATTGCAAATTGCAAAATGCTCGAACGAGTCCCTTTGGGGCAAATTGCAAAATTATAAAATATCTTTAGTAATAAGCAATAACCCGGAGGCGTACGCGCTGGAAAGGGCGGGAAAAGCCGGGATTGAGACACTGATCCTCACTGATAAAAAATACAAGAACAGGCTTGAATATGCGAAAGCATTGGTTAAAGAACTCAAAAAAAGGAATATAGACGCGGTGTGCCTGGCAGGATTTATGCTGATACTCCACCCGTACTTCGTAAGGAACTTCAAAAACCGCGTGCTGAACATCCATCCCGCGCTCCTGCCCAGGTTCGGCGGAGAAGGAATGTACGGCCATCACGTGCACGAGGCGGTGCTGAAGAGCGGGGTAAAAGAATCGGGGTGCACGGTCCATTTCGTTGACGAAGGCTGTGACACAGGCCCGATAATACTGCAGAAGAAAGTGCGGGTGCGCAGGGGCGACACACCGGATACGCTTGCGAAGCGCGTGCTTAAATACGAACACATCGCATATCCCCAGGCGCTGAAGCTTTTCGCGTCCGGGAAGCTGAAAATCAAAGGCAAAAAGGCAAAAATAGAAAAATAATTTCCACGAAAGCACGAAAGTATCACGAAGGCACGAAAGAAGATAGATTTTTACACTTAAATTCGTTGGTTTTCTCTTTATAAATCTGAGATAAAAGAATTTTTCGTGGGATTTCGTGTCTTCGTGGAAATCTTGGGAGTTTGAATGAAAGTATTAGTGATCGGAAGCGGGGGAAGGGAGCACGCGCTTGTCTGGAAGATAGCCCAGGGCAAAAGCGTTGAAAAGGTCTATTGCATCCCCGGCAACGCGGGCATATCGCGGATCGCGGATCGCCCCTTCGGCCTGCCGCTTGACGATTTCAAGGCGATCGCGGATTTTGTAAGAAAGGAAAAAATAGGCCTGACTGTTGTCGGGCCCGAAGCGCCGCTTGTAAAAGGGATGGCGGATTTTTTCAGGAAAGAAGGCCTTGCGATATTCGGGCCGGGCAAGGAACCCAGCAGGCTTGAAGGAAGCAAGGTGTTTGCCAAGATAATGATGGAGGAATACGGGGTTCCTACAGCCCCCTTCGAAATTTTTAAGGAATCAAAGCCGGCTTCGGACTACATAAAGAAGAAGGGAGCGCCTATAGTGGTTAAGGCGGACGGGCTTGCAGCCGGAAAAGGCGCTATCGTGTGCAAAACCGAGGACGAAGCCATAGATTCCGTGCGCAGGATCCTGGATGAAAAGATATTCGGGGACGCGGGGGCCAGGGTCGTAATAGAGGAGTGCCTTCCCGGAGAAGAAATTTCGATGCTCGCGCTTGTGGACAGGGACACGTGCGTACCGCTCATCTCAAGCCAGGACCACAAACGTATTTTTGACGATGACAAGGGGCCAAACACAGGAGGCATGGGAGCTTATTCCCCGGTTCCGCTCCTGACAGAAGAGCTGGACCTGGACAGGAAAATACGCGAGGAAGTTTTCGGAAGGATGATGCGGGGGTTCAAAAAAGAAGGAATAAGTTTTAACGGGATACTTTACGCGGGGATAATGGTGTCAGGGGGCGTTCCTTACGTGCTTGAGTTCAACGTCAGGTTCGGGGACCCTGAGACGCAGGCGATACTGCCATTATTAGACACAGATTTAACACAGATTCTCACGGCTTGTGCGAACAACAAATTGAGCGAAATAAAGCTTAAATGGAAAAAAGGAACCTGTGTCTGCGTTGTTGCAGCGTCAGGCGGGTACCCGAACGCGTACGAGAAGGAAAAAGAGATAAAAGGGCTTGACGCAGCCGCGAAAAGGAAGGATGTTGTTATTTTCCACGCAGGCACTGCTCTTAAGGACGGAAAAGTAGTGACCGCCGGGGGCAGGGTCCTGGGTGTCACGGCGATTGGCAGGGACATAACAGACGCGCGGTCAAAGGCATATGAGACCGTTAAGGACATCAGTTTCGACGGGATGCAGTTTCGCAGGGATATAGGCGTTAAGGCTTTGAAATACTAAAATACAAGTTAAATTTCAAATTTCAAATTGCAAAAGTTAAATATAAACCACAGAGGCACGGAATAAACCACACGATTACACACGATTTCCACAAGATTAATTTTCTACTTGACTCTTGACACTTGACTCTTGATACTGAATATAATCACCGTAATCATTAGTTGATAATCACTGTAATCATATTTTAAGGGAGAGGAGGAAGGATGTATTTAAAAAAGTTACAGATGAATGGGTTCAAGTCGTTCGCGGACAACACCACGCTTAAGTTTGAAACCGGCGTTACCGCGATAGTAGGTCCCAACGGCTGCGGCAAGTCGAACGTTGCGGACGCGATACAATGGGTACTCGGGGAGCAGAGCACAAAAACTCTGAGGGTGCGCGGGCTTGAGGATTTTATATTCAACGGCAGCAAGTCGCGCAAACCCAAAGGTTACACCGAGGTTTCTCTTACGGTCGATAATCCCGAATATGAGGAAATAAAAGCGAAAGACCTGCGGCAGCCACAGGCGCCAGGTGAGGAAAAAAGGGTCGGGAACGGCTTTGCTGTCCCCACCTCCATGGAGATGGAAAATAGTGAGGGGAAAAAAGTGGTTGTGACCGACGCCTCCATTGACTGGAAAACTCTTCCCGAGATCACGGTGTCAAGGCGCTACTACAGGTCGGGAGAAAGCGAATATTACATAAACAAGCAGTCGGTGCGCCTGAAAGATATCTCGGATGTATTTATGGACACAGGCCTTGGCTCAAACGCCTATTCCCTGATAGAAAAGAACAAGGTGAACATGGTGCTTACCAGCAAGCCTGAGGACCGCAGGTTCCTGTTCGAGGAGGCCGCGGGCATAATGAAGTACCGCATCCGCAAAATAGAGGCGATGAGAAGGCTGGAGGAGACCCAGAAGAACGTTTTCCGCGTCACCGACATCATTTCAGAAGTGAAGCGGTCAATAAACGCGATAAGGCGGCAGGTCAGCAAGGCAGAGCGCTACAAAAAGCACAAGGCGGAGCTGAAGGACCTGGAAATAAAGCTACTGCTCCACAAGCTGCGCGGCATAAATGACAACCGGGCGTCCATCAAGGGCGACCTTGACGCGGCAAGGGAAAAAGAACAGGAATTCCAGAAAGAATTCTCGGTCGCTGAGGCAGGCCTTGAAAAACTGCGCTCAGAACTCGCGAAAAGAGAAGAGGACCTGAGGCTTCACAGGGAAATGCATTACGAATCCATTTCTTCCAGGGAAAAGGCGGGTTCCCGCGTGATCGTCCTGGAAGAGCGCAAGAAAAACCTTTCCGAAAGGGAGGGGGAGATAATAGAGGAGCTGGAAAGGATAGAAAATAAAATAAAGATCATTGACACGGATCTACACAGAATAATAACCGAGATAAAAAGCATAGAGACAGAGACGGAGAAATGCAAAACGGACATCAGTATAGACGAGGCGCAGCTCAATTCGGTTGAGGCAGGCCTGAAAGAAGCCCAGAAACGGGAAAAAGATTCGCTGTGCATGTGCTGCACGGTCTGCACCTGGAAGGGCGAAAGGGACGGCGAAGGCTGTTTCATCCAGGGAAAAAGGTTCAGCGAAACCGGCAAGAACAAAGAAGGGATCTCCCCAAGCGCCATCCTGGACGATGCCGGAAAACTTTCAAAGAAAAGGGATGAGCTCCTCAGCAGCATAAACGAGAATAAGGTCCTGCTTGGGTCCCTGAAGGAAAGGCTTGAGGCAAAGAAGAACGAGGAAGCAAGGCTTAACGAGGAAAAGAAAGAGTTTGCACACGCAGGGAATGAATGGAAAAAGGAAAGCGACAGCATCCCTGAGACCTCGTCAGGCCTGGACTCTGAGCTTAAAGAGGTAAAGGCGCAGATAGAAAGACTGCTGAAAGAGGCGGACTCAGGCAAGCAGGAGATCCAGAAATACGAGGAGGCGTACACCGGAACAAGGGACGCACTTATGAAGGAAGAGGAAAAACTGAGGGAAATGCGCAGGACAAAAGGGAACGAGGAGAACCTGCGCCAGCTGGAAGTCAAAGAGATAGAGTTCAGGCTTGAGACGGAGAACATAATGCAGAAGCTGAGGCAGGACTACAATTTTGACCCGGCTGCCGTTGTGCAGAGCGAAGGCCAGGAAGCCGGAGCTGTGCCGCAGGATTTCGTGCCGGAAGCCGCCGAAGAGCAGGCAATGCTGCTGCGCGAGAGGATCGAGAGGATAGGAGAGGTCAACCTTGTCGCTGTTGACGAGTACCAGAGGCTGAAGGAAAGGTACCTGTTCCTCAAAGATCAGACAGAAGACCTTTCGGGAGCGGAGACAAACCTGAACAGGATAGTGGAGGAAATAGAGAAAGAGTGCAAGTCGCGCTTTACCCAGGCATTTGAAAAGATCAAGGAAAATTTCGAGAGCATCTACCAGAAGCTTTTTGAGGGAGGTTCGGCAAGGATATTCCTGACAAACCCCGACAACCCGCTTGAGACCGGCATCGAGATAGAGGCGCAGCCTCCGGGAAAGACCCTGAGGAACATAATGCAGCTTTCTGACGGAGAAAGATGCCTCACGGCCATATCCCTCCTGTTCGCGATATTCCTCGCGAAGCCCAGCCCGTTCTGCTTTATGGACGAAATTGACGCTCCCCTGGACGAAACGAACATACTGAAATTCACGAAGCTGCTGAAGGAATTCTCGCGCCTTTCGCAGTTCATCGTGATAACACATAACAAGCGCACTATGGAAGCGGCAAACATCCTGTACGGCATCACGATGGAAGAGGTGGGGGTGTCGAAGATAGTGTCAGTGAAAATGGGAGAGCCGGTGCCTGTTTAGAAACAGTGGTCAGTGTTCAGTGGTCAGATGTCAGTGAAGGAAGAAAACAAAAAAGCCGCGGCAGAAAAACCGCGGCTTTTTGTGCTTTTTCCTTGACTTTCTCCGATAAATGTGATATAATATTTCGTGAAAGTGTTAAAAATAACATTTTGGAGAAATACTATGCAGTATATAGAGTTAAGGCAGTCCTTAAGAAATTTTACAGTCTTTTCTCTTCTGGATATAAGAAAGATAGACAGCGGTTTTGACAGGAGAAGGCTGAACGAATGGCAGGATAAGGATTACATAAGGAAGGTCATAAGGGGCTATTATATTTTTTCGGATCTGAACCTTGGCGAGAGCATGTTATTTTGCATAGCCAACAGGATATACAGCCCGTCCTATGTTTCTTTTGAATCGGCTCTGTCCCACCACGGATTAATACCCGAGAAGGTCTACGCGATAACTTCCGCCGCAACCCGGCGGACCTACGCCTTCGAAACAAAAACAGCCCGGTTTATATATAGAACGATAAAGCCCGGCGCGTTTTTTGGGTATTCAATAATCACAGACGGGACAAAAAGTTTTAAAATAGCCTGTATAGAAAAAGCGATACTGGATTATCTTTATATAAATCCTTCTTTAAAGAACAAAGATGATTTTGCGAGCTTAAGGATCAACAGGGAGGTATTTTTAAATAAGGTTGATATGAAAAAACTGTTCGGTCTTCTTAACAAGCTGGGCCAGAAAAGGCTTAAAAAGAGGGTAAATTCATTCATGGAGTTCCTGAAAAATGATCGATATTGAAACAATACAATCCTTTTATCCGCAAAACCTGCGCGTTTTTAAGAAGAATCTCCTGACCGAATATCTGCAGTATAAAATCCTGGAAGCGATATTCGATGCGCCTCTCGGCCAAAAGCTATGTTTTATGGGTGGCACCGCCATACACATAATACACCAGAACGCGCGTTTCTCGGAAGACCTGGATTTTGACAACATGGGCCTGCAAAAAAAGGATTTTCAGCAATTGATCGGCATTATAGACCGGAAGCTGAGTCTAGAGGGATACAGGACGGACATTAAAAATGTTTTTAAAAACGCATACAGGTGTTATTTGAGGATAGCAGACGTTCTTTTTGAATACGGCATATCAAAACACAAGGAAGAAAAACTTTTGATACAGATCGATACCGAGCCCCAGCAATTTGAATATAACCCGCAAAGGGTCATTTTAAATAAGTTTGACGTCTTTCTGCAGATCAACACCGTGCCCGCCGATATTCTGCTGGCTCAGAAAATATTCTCCATTTTCAACCGCAGGCGGCCGATGGGCAGGGATTTCTATGATGCGGTTTATCTGTTCGGAAGAACAAAGGCGAATTTTGAATACCTTGATTCAAAACTGAAGATTAAAGATATGCCTGATCTGAAAGAAAAACTACTTTTAAAGTGCAAGGGCCTTGATTTCCGCCGGCTGGCTAAGGACGCAGAACCCTTTTTGTTTGTCCGGGAAGATGTAAAGAAGATTTTGTTTTTCCGGGAATATTTGGAAAGCCTAAATGCGGGCTAGGAAAAGCAGGCAATACTTGTTCATTAGCAAAACCTAAAAAAAATGACCAAAAAAGAGATTTTAACTATTTTGCTGATATCCTGCACGCTTGTTTTAGCTTACAAGATCGCATTTCGTTATAGGCAGGATATTTTTGGCTCTAGTCCTGTTATACTCAGATTGAAAGGCAAAAAAACGGTAAACGATGTTACATCTCAAATAGGAGAAACGGTTTGCAAAAGGCTCCTGAAAGATTTTGACAAAAAACAGGCTGTTTATCCGCCTGAAAAGATGAAATTCCTCGCATTCAAACAGGAGAAGATTATTGAGGTCTGGGTTCCGCAAAAAGACGGCGAATGGGTTAAGGTCAGAGTTTACCCGATTCTCTGCCTAAGCGGCGGATTGGGCCCGAAGCTGGCAGAAGGGGACTTCCAGGTTCCCGAAGGTATGTATAGGATAACCGGGTTGAATCCCAACAGCGCATTTCATTTGTCCATGAAAATCGGGTACCCAAACGAATTTGACAGGAAGATGGGAATTAAGGATAAACGCCTTAATTTAGGAAAAGATATTTTCGTACACGGCGGCGAGGTTTCAGCAGGATGTCTGGCGGTTGGCGATCAGGCGATCGAGGAATTGTTTGTTATTGCCGCGAAGGCAGGCATAGAAAATACCAGTATTACCATTAGCCCCGTTGATTTCAGAAAATTCCGTTTAAACGAAAAATTAAAACTGAGATATGACCCGATCTGGACAACCGAGCTTTATAAAGCAATTAAGTCAGACCTTAATCGCTTCAGAGAATGAAGAAAGAGCAGTTGGTTGAATAAAGGCAAGTTAAAAGGCAGAAGAACAAAAAAGCCGCGGCAGAAAAACCGCGGCTTTTTGTTTGTTCTTTCCCAAGAGATTGCTTCGTCCCGAATCGGGACTCGCAATGACAGTCGTAAAAATCAGGGTAGGCTAGTCCACTTTAGGGACGTCCTTAAGGGCTTCCTTGATCTTTTCCTCGGGCAGAGGAAAGTCCTCAAGCTTTCCCGATAAATAGGCATCATACGCTGCCAGGTCAAAGTGCCCGTGACCGCTGAAGTTGAACACGATACACTTGGCTTCGTTAGATGCCTTGCATTTCAGGGCTTCGTCTATCACCGCTTTTATCGCGTGCGCGGTTTCAGGAGCGGGAATGATGCCCTCTGTGCGCGCGAACATCAGGGCTGCTTCAAATACCGGCTTCTGGTCATACGCGACCGCTTCTATGAGCTTTTTGTTCACAAGCAGGCAGAGAATAGGGGCGTCCCCGTGGTAGCGCAGTCCTCCCGCGTGTATCGCAGGCGGGATAAAACCATGCCCCAGCGTGTACATTTTCGCGATGGGTGCCAGTTTAGCGACGTCGCCGTAATCGTAGATGTACGGCCCTTTTGTGAGTGAGGGGCAGGATGTCGGCTCTACCGCGATGAACCTGATGTTCCTTCCCTTCATTTTTTCCCTGACGAACGGCATCATGAACCCGCCGAAATTACTCCCGCCGCCGACACAGCCGATCATTATATCCGGTTTTTCCTTCGCTATCTTCAGCTGCTTTTCAACTTCAAGCCCGACGATCGTCTGGTGCATGAGCACGTGGTTGAGCACGCTTCCCAGCGAATATTTTGTGTCATCATGGGTTGCCGCGTCTTCAACAGCCTCTGAGATCGCAAGCCCCAGGCTTCCGGGGCAGTTCGGGTCTTTCTGAAGCGCTGCCTTGCCGGAGTTAGTCAGCGTTGTGGGGGACGGGTGAACCTCTGCTCCCCATGTTTGCATCATTATCTTTCTGTACGGCTTCTGCTCGTAGCTCACTTTTACCATATAAACCGTGCACTTAAGCCCGAACAGGTTGCACGCGAAAGCAAGCGCGCTTCCCCACTGGCCGGCTCCGGTTTCCGTGGCAAGCCGCGTGACGCCTTCCTTCTTGTTGTAATACGCCTGCGCGACCGCCGTGTTCGGCTTGTGGCTGCCCGCGGGGCTTACGCTTTCGTTCTTGTAATAGATCCTTGCGGGTGTCCCAAGCGCCTTTTCAAGCCTGTACGCCCTGTGCAGGGGTGACGGCCTCCAGAGTTTGTAGATCCTCTGGATGTCATCCGGGATCGGTATGAACCGTTCCATGCTGACTTCCTGCTTTATCAGCTCCATCGGGAACAGCGGCGCCAGGTCCGCCGGCCCCAGCGGTTTCATGGTCCCCGGGTGCAGGTGCGGCGGGAACGGCGCAGGCAGGTCCGGAAGGATATTATACCAGGCCTGCGGCATATCCTTCTCGCTTAAAATGATCTTGTTCTGATCCATGCTCTCCTCCTTTTTCTTGAAGATGATTACACAGATTTCTTAAACAATGATTACTCAGATTACAAGATTTGAAGCTGTCATTGCGAGGAGCAAAGCGACAAAGCAATCTAAATACATGGGATTGCTTCGCTGACGCTCGCAATGACCGCGTGGTAATCGGTGTAATCGTCTTAAAAAAATCGGTGTAATCAATTTTTCTAAACTGATTTGGCGTTCCTTATGAACAGGCTCATCTTGTCGTAATCCTTCTCTCCTCTTTTACTTCCCCCTTTCTCTACGCCGCTTGCAACGTCAACGGCGTAGGGATGTATTTTTGACACTGCTTCCCTGACATTTTCCGGATTAAGGCCCCCTGCAAGAATTACGGGAGCGTACCTTTTAACTTTCAGCGCGAGACCCCAGTTGAACTTTTTGCCGGTTCCGCCCGGGATCCCTTTCTTATGGGTGTCCAGCAGTATGAAATCAATGACCCTCTGGGGGGCTAAGAACGTGTATATCTGCTTGAAGTCGACCGCTTTCTTTATCCTGAAAGCCTTTATCACCTGGATCCACGGGTACTTCATTTTCAGCTCGGCGCAGAACTCCGGGGTTTCGCCGCCGTGCAGCTGGATGAGCTTGATGCCGCAGAAATCTATGATCTCGGCGATCTTTTCCAATTTCTCGTCAACGAAGACGCCCACGGATTTCGTGGAATACCGCAGGCCCTTTACGATCTCCTTTGCAGCCTTGCAGCTTATGCGCCTCGGCGAACCTTTGAAGAAATTGAAGCCCAGTATATCCGCGCCGAAACCCTCGGCGAAATGCGCGTCCTTGTCCTTCACGATACCGCAGATCTTTACTTTTACCATTTTTTCTCCTTGCCCCTCACTCCATCCCTCTCCCTCGAGGGGAGAGGATAAAGGTGAGGGTGAGTAGCACGACTTATATTAAGGAAATTTTTAAGCAATTTTTTGCCTTCTGCCGTAAGGATGGATTCCGGGTGGAACTGAACACCCTCTACAATACACGTCATACGTCGAACGTCGAACGTCATACGTCGAACGTCGAACGTCGTACGTCGTACGTTGCGGGTCGTGCGTCGTGCGTCCCGCCCAGCAAGATTGGCGGGCAAGCTGTGCGTCGTGCGTTGTACGTCCCAGGTCGTGCGTTTTGAACTCTGACACGCTGACACGTTGATACGGCGCTTGCCCGCCAACGCTTGCTGGGCGGGACACGCTTTTTTCTTAAGGCGCACTCCCATTATTTCGCCTTCCTTGGTCCAGGCGGAAATTTCAAGCGCGTCCGGGATCGATCTTCTTTCAATGATGAGCGAGTGGTACCTGGTTGCCTCAAAGGGATTGGAAAGGCCCCTGAATATGGTCCTGCCGTCATGGTAGACAAGGGATGTTTTGCCGTGCATAAGCCTTCCTGCCTGCACTATCCTGCCTCCGAAAACGTCTCCTATGCACTGGTGCCCCAGGCACACGCCCAGTATCGGTATCCTGCCCGCAAACGCCCTGATCGTTTCCCTGGAGATGCCCGCATCGTCAGGCGTACCGGGGCCCGGAGATATTATTATGCCTTGCGGTTTGAGCGAAGATATTTTTTTCAGGGATATCCTGTTATTCCTGCAGACCTTTACGTCCTGCCCGAGTTCCCCCAGGTACTGGACAAGGTTGTAGGTGAAAGAGTCATAGTTATCGATCATAAGGATCATGTTTTTTCCTTTTATTTCTTTTTTCGAAGACCGCTTGTCACCGAGATCGCCTTCAGCATGGCTTTTGCCTTGTTGAGCGTTTCCGAATATTCCTTTTCAGGCACCGAATCAGCGACTATGCCGGCGCCTGACTGTATGCAGCAGCGGCTGTCGAGCATAAGTATCGTGCGGATGGTTATCGCGGTGTCCATGTTGCCGTTGTAGGAGAAATACCCGATCGCGCCCGCGTAGATCCCGCGTTTTTCTTTTTCGGTCTCTTCTATGATCTCCATCGCCCTGATCTTCGGCGCCCCGCTCACCGTGCCCGCGGGAAAGCAGGCGCGCACGGCGTCAAAACAGTCTTTGCCGCGCTTCATTTTGCCCGTAACCTCGGAAACTATGTGCATCACGTGTGAGTACCTTTCCACGTTCATGAAATCACTGGGGCGAACGCTGCCGTATTCGCATATCCTTCCCAGGTCGTTCCTGCCCAGGTCAACCAGCATCAGGTGCTCGGCTTTTTCCTTTTTATCCTTTAAAAGTTCTTTTTCCAGTTTCCTGTCCTCGTCCGGGGTTTTTCCCCGCGGCCTTGTGCCCGCTATCGGCCGCAGTATCGCCCTGCCGTTCTCTATGCGCAGGAATATCTCCGGGGAAGAACCTATGATGCTGCATTCCGGCAGTTTGAAGTAGAACATATATGGCGAGGGGTTGACCACGCGCAGGGCGCGGTACAGGTTAAAGGGCTCTATGTCTATCTTTGCGCTGAACCGCTGGGAAAGCACTGCCTGTATGATATCCCCGCCGCGCACGTAAGCCTTTATTTTTCTGACCGCTTCCGTGAATTCCGCTTTAGTGAAATTTGAGTTAAAAAGGATTTCCTTGTTGTTAGGGGAATAATCGATGTGCGAAACCCTGCCTGTTTTCAACCTGCGCTCTATGCCCTCGATCTTCCTGCGGGCGGATGCGTAAGCAGAAGCGGGATTGCCGTCCGCGACCCGGGCGTTGCACACGATCTTTATGGAGTGCTCTATGTGGTCAAATATCAGGAACGTGTCCGTGAGCAGGAAGTAAGCGTCCGGAAGCCCCAGCGCGTCCGGATTTTTGTCAGGCAGTTTTTCAAAGAACCTTACAAGGTCGTAGGAAAGGTACCCGACCGCTCCTCCGGCGAATATCGGAAGGGCGCTTGTGCTTGGCGGCCTGTATTCCCGCATTATCTCTTTCAGGTTCTCAAGCGGGTCCCCCTTTCCGACAGCGCATTCTTTTTCCCTGCCGCGTTCGCAGATCCGGACCTTGTTCCCCTTGCTTTTGAAGGTAAGGAAAAAGTCCGCGCCGATGAACGAATACCGGCCTATTTTTTCCTGCCCTTCAACGCTTTCAAGCAGGAACGCGTGGCTTGAATTCCCTGAGATCTTCAGGAAAGCGGATACGGGCGTTTCAAGGTCCGCGAGGACTTCCTTGTATACCGGGACGATATTCGCTTTTTTCGCAAGCCTGCAGAAACTTTTCAGGTCCGGGCAGAGCATTATATCCCCCTGAATTCATGGATCCTGTCCGCGATCTCAGATCTCGTCAGAAGCCCGGCCCCTATAAGGACCGCGTCAACTTCGGCCCCGCGCACTCTCAGGATATCTTTATATGTTTTAATCCCGCTTTCGCTCACAATGATCTTGTCATCAGGGACCAACCCGGCAAGCCTTACGGTGACGCCAAGGTCTGTTTTCAGGGTGTCAAGGTCGCGGTTGTTGATGCCGATGATCTTCGCCCCGCATCCGACCGCTTTTATCAGGTCATCTTCGTCGTGTATCTCGACCAGCGCGCGCATATCCAGGGAGCGTGCGCTTAACAGGAAAGACCTGAGCTTTTCTTCGTCCAGGATCCTGGCTATGAGCAGGACGGCATCCGCCCCGCTTGCGCGCGCCATCCTTATCTGGATCTCGTCTATCACGAATTCCTTGCAAAGCACCGGGATGCCGATGTTTTCACTTACTTCTTTAAGGATCTCAAAGCTTCCGCCGAAAAATTTCCTGTCCGTTATCACGGACACGGCTGAAACCCCGCCTTGTTCGTATTTCCTGGCTATTGCGCCGGGGTCGAACTTCCGAAGGGGCAGGGGATTTGTGGGCGAAAACCTTTTAACCTCGCCGATCACGTTCAGCCCGGGCTTTGAAAGCGCCTTTAAAAAATCTCTGGTGTTCTTTTTTTTACCGGATCTGCCTGCGAGTTTTTCGTACGCCTTCCTGTTCTTCTTGATCTCAATTTTCTTATTTTCGATTATCCTGTCAAGGTACATTTTTATCTTTCTCCGCATGCCCCGGTAAGTGCCCCGGCAAGCTTCCCAACAAATTCCGCGGTTTTCCGGACCAGGTCCCTACGACGGCGGCCCGCGTTCTTTTTCATTATGTTTATTATGGCGCTTCCCACGATAATGCCGTCACCGGCATCTTCGAGGGACCTTATATGCCCGGGTTTTGAAATGCCGAACCCCACGCATACCGGCGTTGAGGTCAGGCGGCACACAGACCTGATCTTTTCCCTTAGCCCGGGAGGCAGTTCTTTTCTGGCTCCTGTAACGCCTGTCAGGGAAACGTAATATACGTAACCCCTGCTGAGGCGCGCTATCTTTTTAAGCCTTTGCGCCCCGCTTGTGGGAGCAGCGAGAAAAATGACGTCAATACCGCGTTCCGCGGCCTGCCTGCTGAATGCCTTTCCCTCATCCGCTGGAAGGTCCGCGATAATAAGCCCGTCTATCCCTGCTTTTGCCGCGTCTCTGAGAAATTTTTTCTCCCCGTAAGCGCAGATGCTGTTGTAATATCCCATAAGCACCACCGGGACCTGGGTCCTGCGGCGGCGCAGGCCGGACACCATTTTCAGGATCTTTCGAAGATTTACTTTTTTCTTCAGCGCTTCCTGCGAGGAGAACTGGATCACGGGCCCGTCGGCTATGGGGTCAGAGAACGGCACGCCCAGCTCAATGATGTCAGCTCCGGCTTTTTCCATTGCCGGGATGAGCTTTTCAGTGGTCCGCAGGTCGGGAAAGCCGCATGTGATATACGGTATGAAGGCTTTCTTTCCGTTTCTTTTCAATTGTCTGAACTTTTCCTCTATCCTATTCATATTAGTTTGAATTTATGTTTCTTCTGTCTTTTCTCGGTGTTTCCCTCGGCGGGTCGCTCGCATCTGACTGCTCGCTCTAAAATTTTTTCCGTAGGGTCCTGTGAAAAAATCTTTAAAGCCCGCTACGGGAAAGCACCTCGCGGCAGAAGAAGATTTGAAATTGTATATTTGAAATCCTTGAACTTTTAACCTTCAACTTTTAACTTTCAACCAGATTTCCCAGGTCCTTATCCCCTCTGCCCGACAGGTTTACGACTGCGACGGTTCCTTTTTTTAGTTTTTTTGAGATCTTTACCAGATAGGCAAGCGCGTGCGATGATTCAAACGCGGGTATTATTCCTTCAAGCCTGCTCAGAAGATTGAACGCTTCAAGAGCTTCTTTATCCGTGACGGACGCGTATTGAGCGCGCCCTGTTTCTTTCAGGAAGCTGTGCTCAGGACCTACTCCGGGGTAATCAAGGCCTGCGGCGACAGAATGGGTTGCCAGTATCTGGCCGTCTTTATCCTGAAGGACGTAGCTTTTAGCTCCGTGCAGGACACCGGGTGAACCCTTGCAAAGGGTTGCCGCGTGTTTTCCTGAGCCAAGCCCCAGGCCTGCCGCTTCCACCCCGATAAGTTTTACCCGGCGGTCTTTCAAAAAAGCGTGGAATATCCCGATCGAGTTGCTTCCGCCTCCAACGCACGCAAAAATGTAATCAGGCAGCCTTCCTTTTATGTCCAGTATCTGTTTTCTTGTTTCCTTTCCTATTACGGACTGGAAATCGCGCACGATAAGAGGGTAGGGGTGTGGGCTGGCTACAGAGCCGAAAAGGTAATAGG